>VFQT010000609.1_pt1 | contig 50913 bp, 34 predicted proteins | sample 3512381 | NCBI WGS metagenome assembly VFQT01 (sample SAMN10412376, study PRJNA504923) | tailings metagenome | isolation source: Relicate 2 Philex TSF3 active mining site | place: Philippines: Tuba, Benguet | collected 2017-08-29 | reverse complement strand
TGGGCTCATGCTCTGAATACTCCTTATCAGTGGACCAAGCAGGTTGCTTCTCACTGGGGTGGTACTCGCAACGGCACGATCGTTCACTGGCCGAAGGGCTTCAAGGCAAAGGGCGAAATTCGCCACCAGTTCGCTCACGTGATCGACGTGGCTCCTACGATTCTGGAAGCTGCGAAACTGCCTCAGCCGGAAACGGTGAACGGCATTGATCAGGATCCCATCGAAGGCGTCAGCATGATGTACGCGTTCGATGACGACAAAGCACCGGAGCGACACGAAACTCAGTACTTCGAGATCTTCTGCAATCGAAGCATCTACCACAAAGGCTGGACCGCGGTCACTAAGCACCGCAACCCGTGGCAGCTTGTCGGCGTGAAGATGGTTCCCTTCGATGAAGACGTCTGGGAACTGTACTCCGACAAGGACTGGACTCAGTCCAAAGATCTGTCGAAGGAAATGCCGGAGAAGTTGGAAGAACTCAAGCGTCTGTTCCTGATCGAGGCAACTCGATACAAGGTCCTGCCTCTGGATGATCGAACGGCAGAACGCATGAACCCGGATACCGCCGGACGCCCGACGCTGATTCGAGGAACCAGGCAGATCCTGTTCGGTGGAATGGGACGACTGACTGAAAACTGTGTGCTGAACGTGAAGAACAAGTCACATTCTGTCACAGCCGAAATCGAAGTCTCTGACGAACCTGCGGAAGGCGTGATCGTTTCACAGGGTGCCAATATTGGCGGCTGGAGCCTTTATGCGAAAGGTGGCAAGCTGAAATATTGCTACAACGTGGTTGGTGTCAATCATTACTTTGTCGAATCAGAACACACGCTTCCGCCAGGCAAACATCAGGTGCGTATGGAGTTTGCGTATGCCGGCGGCGGTCTTGGCAAAGGAGGCAAGGTCACTTTGTATATCAACGGGAAAGCAGAAGGAACTGGCTCCGTTCCAATGACGAATGCCTTCGTGTTTTCGACCGATGACGGCTGCGACGTCGGGGAAGATTCCGGGGCTCCGGTGTCTCCTGATTACGGTGCGGTCGGCAACGGGTTCAACGGAACTGTACGCGGCGTGCTTCTCTCGATCGACGATGATCCAAATAATGCCGATCACCTCGTCAATCCGGAAGATGCGATGCGAGCAATTTTCGGACGCCATTAATCCGTGAGGCAGTGAATCGAACCAAAGGCCATGGTGAAGCATCTTCACCATGGCCTTTTTTCAGTGTAGAGCGATTGTCCTCAATCGCTACCCAACACTCCTTCACTGCGACCACTGACCACTGAAAACTGAAAACTGAAAACTGAAAAGCGGCTGAGGACAGCCGCTCTACACTGACTTAATACGGGTCTGCGAACGCGGCGAGTGCATCGATTCCGCCGTCGACGGCGAGATCCGTTGCGGTCACGAAGGATGCGGCTGAACTGCACAACCAGAGCGTCGCGGCGGCAACTTCGGAGGGCTCGCCGATGCGTCCCAGTGGATGTCGATTCGCCAGTTGGTCGGCCCCGCCCTGTTCGTCCAGCGTTGCTCGAATCATGGGCGTCATGATGGCCCCGGGCGACACGGAGACGACTCGAATTCCCTGGCGAGCATACTCGACGCCCCATTGCTGAGTCTGCAGGAGGTTGGCTGCTTTGATCGGACCGTAGGCCGCCACTTCGCGAGCCGTGCGCTTTCCCTGAGCACTGACGATGTTGCAAACGACTCCGCTGCTCTGTGACAGCATGACCTTCAGAGCAAACTTCGCCATCATGGCGTAGCCCGTGAAATTCACCCCGACCATGCGCTCCCAAAGTTCCCTGCTGTATTCATGCATGGGGATGTAAGACTGCTTCGGCTGAATGGCCGCATTGTTCACCAGAACATCGAGACCGCCGTGAAGCTCGACCGCGAAGGACACGGCATTCTGACAGTCCTCATCGACCGATGTATCTCCCTTCACAAAGTCGATCCCTTCGGGAAGTGACTCCGCCGCGGTGTCATCAACATCCATGCACACCACAGACGCGCCCGTTGAGACCCAACCTTCACAGATGGCTCGGCCAATGCCGTTGGCACCGCCAGTGACGAGAATCACTCGCCCCTGATTGTTGTAACTCACACTGCCGTTTGGACGTGTCATGTGGAATTCTCGACAGATGACCTGAGACGCTGCCCCGGACTGGATTGGGCTCAATCAACAATCGCCTCCGTTCAAGCAACCACTACTTCGCACCCGCAAACACCGAACTGCTCGCATCGCCACCCGCCTGGATGTAGGCGAGCAAATCCAGAATCTCGTCGTTCGAATAGGTGATGAGAAGATTCTGAGGCATCGTCGACGTCTGTGAGGCTTCGATTTCTTCGAGCTCGTCCTTCGCCAGCGTTACCTTGTTTTCAGGCTTCAGAGGATTTGGCATCAGAGTAATGCTGGTGGCATCTTCCGCCACTTTCAATCCCGACATCGCACGACCATCTTCATGAACTGCCACCCACGTCTGATACTGTTTGTTGATTTCGGTGGATGGTTCAAGAACCTGCTGCAAAAGTTTCTGTCCTTTGAAGCGTTCCGCAACCTTTGTGAGTTCCGGGCCAAGCGTGGAACCGGCATTGTTCATCTTGTGACACTTGATGCAGCCGGCACTTTCAAAGACCTGCTTTCCTCGTTCAAACGAACGGGACTTCATGTTGTCAGCGGCATCGGCAAGGTCCTTTGTCGTCCACATGCGAACAAAGCTGCGAACCGGCGCGAAGGCTGTTTCTGGCAAAGCAGCGCCTTCAGGCAGAACAAACAGGCTTCCCTGCATGACGCGCCAGTGTCCTGGGTACGTGCAGACCAGCCGGTATTCACCTGGCTCATTCGGAGCTTCAAAATACAGCGTGTACGAATCGCCTGGCTGAAGAATTGGTGAGAAGCAAAGTTCCCGCGGATCATCCGGAACATAGTGCGTCGCGATGGCTCGCGGGTTGCTGGCCAGCTGCATCGACTGCTCACCAAACTCATCGATCGCATCGGCTCTGACCACAGCCACATTGTGCGGCATGCCAGGATCTCCATTCCTGAAAGCCAGCGACACTTTTGCTCCCGGAGGAACGCGCAGGACTCGTGGTTCAAACTGCAGTCCGGCCGCCGCATTGATCGAAATCTTCATGGAGCTGGAGACCCAGCCGAAGTTCGTGCCGTACTGCTCCTGCTGAACCAGCCGAGGATCCTGCTCGTACTTTTCCGGCACCGGAAACTCCGGCGCTGCCCGTTTTGCAATCTTCTGGTAGCCACCAAAATCCGTGTAGTCCGGTCGCAGATTCAGGATTGTGGAAAACAGATCCGGTCGAATCTCATTTCCTGCTGCCGTCCTGAATCGCACATGGCAATGAAACTGCATGACCGGGTGCAGCTGCGGAATCTCGAGGAAGACCGATTTCCCGTCTGGCAGCAGACGAGCAGACTTCACGGGCACATAATCATGACCCTGAATGCCAGGCTCGCGAACGGAAAATTCCGGCGATCCATATCCAGCACTGTAAAGATAATTCCACTGCTGACAGAAGATGTTCTCACGCGTGACTGATTCCGCATCAATGCTCTCGCTGAAGCGAATCACCACACCGTTGGAATGAGCTTCCACGGCGGTGGGCAATGTCAGCGGTTTACCGGTCAAACGGTACCGCTGAAGGCAACCATCTTCAGCCGCATAACTCTGCCAGCCTTCCGTTCCCCCGAAATACACATGGCCGTCTTTGGCGTTGAACGCGACACGACACACTCCGCTCAGAAAATCTCCAGGCAGAGGCACGACGGTGCCTTGTGACTTGCCGTTCACAACGTCCCTCAGCACAACATAAGCCTGGCAGGCCCCGAAAGATGTTCCGATCGCTGCGCCTGAGAGAACCCCCAGTCGCGGGTCGACAGGAAGGTAGTCAATCTCGCCGCTGGAGTTGTCGAGCCCGCGGGGAAGAAAGCACAACGGAAGATCATAACCGTACTTGCCATGATCCGGCTTTGGCCCCTTCAGCCCGTGATAACTTCCTTTGCTGACTTCGAAGATTGCCGACGCAGGAGTCCACGTTCCTTCCTGCACCGAGCACAGCACGACGCTTCCATCTGGTGAGACACCAATGCCGTTGGAATTTCTCAGGCCACTTCCCAATGCGTCAATCTTGCCGCTCGTATCCATCCGTGCGACTCCAAAGTCGTGAGCCGATACGGACCAGTACAGAGTCCCATTTCGATCCTGCTGCAGTGATGTGCAGAAATCATGACCGCCCGTCGTTGGATATTCATTCGTCACGCACTCATAGAAGTCTGTTTCCATGTCTCCGTTGAGATCATGAAGTCGAGTAATCTGGTCCGAACCCAAAACCAGAATCCTGTCATCCTGCACGACAAGCCCGAGTGCCCGATAAAGCCCGGCGGCAATTCTCTGCCAGCGAAGTTCATTGGACTTACCGACATTGCTGAGTCCATCGACCAGCCAGACATCACCCATCAGCGTGGCGATCACAACTCGCCCATCGCTCAGGCAGCCTACTCCTCCAACACGAATGGCTGTCTTGAAGGGATTGTCCGGAAACTTCGGAAGCGTCAGCGTGTCGATCGCAATTGGTCCGGAATCATCACCAGGGACAGCCGCGGTTGTGACAGGAGTCGATGTCCATTTGGCGGCGTGTCCATTGAGGATCGGCGTCAGGGCGACGCTGTCGGGCGGCAGCTTCGCCGGTCCATACTCCTCAGACTTTCCGAACAGAGTTTCGCAGAGGATCGCAACCTGCCTGACACCCGGCTTGAACAGAACGCTGACACTGTCGGCAGTTTCGGTCAGCGCGACTCCCGATTCTTCAGACACGGTGTATCGGCGAGTCACGCCGTCGGCGACGATACTGATCGTCTGCGTTTTCTGATTGTCATCGCGACTTACGGAATCGCCTTTTGTTCGACGACACAATTGCAGGGCAGTGCCTTCAGGAAGCGATCCATCCAGTTCCATGATTCTAAGAATCTGTCCGTCCAGAAAACGACAGTGATCCAGAACGCGCGCCTTCCCGATCAGGTATTCGAAGACCACGTCATCGGCTGAGCGATGGTATCCGCGATAACGTCGCACGGTTCCTTCCGGAACGATCCACGCCGGCTTTGAGCCAGCCCAGAGCCGATTTCCGCCCGACTGGACTCCTTCCATCAGACCGAAACGAACGAAGCCCCACTTCACAAACTGTCCGCGCCACGCATCGACGTACGTCATCGCTTCGGGATCGAACAGCACGGTGGTCTTGTCTGTTGCAGACAGCAGAACGTTGACGCCCTTTGCGGTCGTTGTTCCAAAATGATGTGTCAGCTGGCAGACCACATTTCCGGTGTCGACATCATTCAGGCTGTGGTCAAAACTGACATCTTCGGGATTCTGGCCCCAATGCCCGAAGCCTCCTCCGTCCAGTCCCGGAAACTGTGGCAGCGGGCTGCTTGTTTCCGTCGGTCGGCGGTCAAGAAACTGCTCGGCCTGTCGAGCATAAAAGTCCTTGACTCGATTCTGTGGAAACGGCAGTCGCGGATCTGACTGAGCATTCGCTGGTGCATGACATGCCAGCAGGAGCAGTCCGACAGTCATCGAACAAACAGCACGTTGCAGTGGAAACAGCCGCATGGGAAGGACCTGCGTGGGAACAAAGGCGAGCAGGAAAGAGGTGGGACAATGTCCGAACCATACAGTTCCGCCGTCATCGATTCAAAGGAGCCCTGCCTCCCGGAGAATCAGCCAATGACGACTTCCAGGACGGTCATCTCCGGCCGGCATCGCCACCGCAGCGGGTCTTTTGCGCCGAGACCTCGGGAAACGTGGAGCGTCAGGCTTCCGAGCTCAAACAGTCCCGCGACAAAACTCACGCCATAAAGACTGGGTGAGTACACTGGCCCGATCAGTGGCAGCACCACCTGACCACCGTGAGTATGGCCGGAGAGCATCAGGTCGTATCCCAGGTGCCGTGCCAGTCGGAACTGGTCAGGAGAATGGCTCAGCAGGAGATTCAGGTCACAACCCGACTCGGCCGCCCCTGGAGGATGTTCACGCATCCATGGCATCTCTGACCCGGCAATCAGCAACCGATGGCCGCGGATCGTCGTCAGCAGTGGCTCGTCCGTCACACATTTCCAGCCCGACTTTTCAACCTCGGCACGAATCTGCTCAAACTCATATCGCCAGTCATGATTGCCAAGAATGAACACGCAGGGAGCATGAGCTGTCAGAGGTCGCAGGATTTCAATGGCATCCGGCAGCAGTGAAGGTTCATCGATCAGATCGCCTGTGAAGACGATCAGGTCCACCGGCTGCTTCAGAGCCAGCTCAACCGCGCTGCGATAAAAATCGTTTCCAGGGCAACCGATAAAATGCAGGTCGGACAGATGCAGAATCCGAACCGTGTCACTGCTGTCTTTCGGACGGAGTCGCTTCGGTGACAGTGCAACTCGCTTCCGATTCACTTCAATCTGGCAGTATTCGTTCCACGGCCAGACTTTCGTCAGAGTTCTGGTTCGGCCCTTTGCCGTTTCACCCTTCATCGCAACTGCAGAGACAATCTCGCGCTGCTCCGCCCTGTGAAACTGCCCATGGCGCACAAAGTGCCATCGCAGAATGCCAATCGTTAACGGAATGCAGCCCGCGATCGTGAATCCAAGAATCCACTGGAACCAGCCCGGCTGCTGAGCCCACGAGCCTCCTCGAAGCAGGCTCGTTTCGCCAATGCCGGTTCCAAACAACAGCACAAACGGGAACGCAACGACGGCAATGTCGTGGAGCGTCCGAAACTTTCGAAGCTTGTACGCCCTGATCGGCAGCGCATGGGAGCGATTGACGGCAAGCACCCAGAGTTCTGTGTGTCCCGCAATACTCAGCAACAGAATTAGCCAGCCAATCAGAAGCTGCATGGTCAGCTCTTGGGCGGGAATCGCCATCCGTCAGGAATTCTTGCATCCTTTCGGACCACTGCGATCCCATCCCGAACGACCACTTCGCCACAGTCGCATTCCGGACCAGGCGCTTCGCTCGCCACAATTCGTGCATTGCGGCCGATGCAGACGTTCTTGTCGAGCAGGGCTCCGTCGATGTAGGCACCGTCGCCGATACCCCAGACCGGTGCGGAATCCCCGACGGCGACAAGCTGGTCGTCCGTTGTCGGGTAGAAGTCGGCTCCCATGATCACGCTGTTACGAACCGTCACGTTGCGGCCAATGTGCATTCGCATGCCGACAACGCACTTCTCCAGCACGGTGGAGGAACCGATGAAGCATCCGTCTGCAATCAAGCTGTCTCGGACCGTGCACGATCCCATGCGAGTCGAAGGCAGGAAACGCGGACGAGTGAAAATCGGAGCGCGACGATCCGCAAACTGGAACGGTGGATTGGCATCCGTCAGTGCCAGATTTGCATCGTAGAACGCTTTAATCGTTCCGATGTCTTCCCAGTATCCATCGAACAGATGAGTCTGCACGTGGTGATGACGGATCGCCATCGGGAAGATGTCTTTTCCGAAGTCTTCATGGTTCGTGGATTCCAGCAGGTCGACCAGAAGATCTCGGTTCCAGAGATAAATGCCCATGCTCGCGAGGTATTCGCGGCCATTGGATTCGATTCCCTTACCGTCGATCCATGACGCAGGAGTACGAACCTTTGCCAGAGCAGCGTCATCTTTCGGCTTCTCCACAAAGCCGGTGACCTTGCCGGTATCGTCCAGCTGCATAATGCCGAAGCCGCGAGCCGCCTCAGCACCCACCGGCACGGTCGAGATCGTCACATCGGCTTTGGCATTGATGTGAGTCGCCAGCATCTCGCGGAAGTCCATGCGGTACAGCTGGTCGCCTGAGAGAATCAGGACATACTTGATCCCGTACTCTTTCAGGAATCGCACCTGCTTGCGAACCGCGTCTGCAGTTCCCTGGTACCAGTTGGAGCCGTCAAGTGTTTGTTGAGCTGCCAGAATTTCCACGAAGCCGTTGTGGAAAAGGTCGAAGTTGTACGTCTGACGAATGTGGCGATGAAGACTGACTGAATTGAACTGAGTCAGCACGTACATCCGGTTGATGTCGCTGTTGATGCAGTTCGAAATCGGAACGTCGATCAAACGGTACTTGCCGCCCAGAGGAACTGCCGGCTTGGAACGGTATTCCGTCAGTGGCAGAAGTCGAGTCCCCTTGCCTCCTCCAAGAATCAGGCAGACGACATGGCGCATAGTTGAATTCCGTTGTGGGTGACGTTGCTGTTGAAACGTGGTTTGATCATTCAACAAGCAGAATTGGTTCCAAACGGAGCGTATCCAAACAGTTCTTTCAGAAAAACGCAAACTGTACAGCTCCCGTCAGTGGGACTGCAGTGTTCCCTGATTCCTGGGAACGAGCATTCTGCGCAGCGTCTGTGCGAGCCTGCACAATTCAAGTGCGAACGTGCGTCAGCGAGCGAGCTGGCTGGGTTCACCGGCGAAAGCCGGAACCAAAGTGTTGTGATCTCGCCAGAGATCCTGCTCCCATTCCTCGCCAGATCCCACAGTGAAGGATTTTTCTTCACAGAGCGATCGTAATCGTAGCGGAACGGCGCAAGCCGTCCGGTGAGTCTGCGTCATGAATTCACCGCACCGCTTGTGCCGCCGCGCAGACCCGGTCGACACTCCTGCGGAACCTCAGGCTGTTGCTTCGAGCCAAGTCTGGTAGTGCAGAAACCAGTTCCCACCGGGGTGAACCCGGGTGGCGGTTGGTTGTACGTGCAAGTCGATCTCCGCCACTGGGTTTACCCCGGGTTTACCCCAGTGGTCAAAGGTTTTTGCACTATCACGGCCAGCTCTGCGAAACCGGCGTCCGCCAATGAACACAACGTCGCTCCGTTGTCTTGCTTTGTCCGTTGCCATCTGAGTTCTTTCACCGACGAATTCCAGGGTGACAAGCCACCTCGCCAGCAATAAACTCCAAGTCGTGCGGATTCCTCACGGTGATGAATCCCGCGAGGGCGTCTAAGCAACTGATGAAAAGCGAATTCACAAACCGTCAAACACCGAGCGCCGACGCCAAAGCCGAAGGCACAAAGAAGAGCCTTCCGCATGCCAGTGTTGTCTCACTGGTATCCTGCGCTGTTTCCGGAGTCCTGTTCGTAAGCGTGATGCACTTCGCGAACTTCGCCGTCGAGACTGTTGTTCTCATGTTGGCGAGTTCGGTTCTGCTTTTACTTTCGATCATTGTCGGATTCCTGAAACTTCGCACCATTGTGCCGATGTTCACGCTCTTCCCGTTTTGCTTAGTGGTCGCCATTCGTCATGTCGGTGATATGGGCAAGATGCACTTTATTGATGGTGGGCTTTACCTGTTCACCGTTCTCATTTTCTTTTGTTCATTGGCGATCGCATCGGCTGCGAAATATGGCATGGCAAAACACAGGCGGCGCTGAAATCTACGGAGCACTCATCATGCCGACTCTCATCATCATCGACATGCAGGTTGGTATGACGTGGCCTGATGCATCCGTCCGGAATAACCCAGATGCGGAGTCGGTGATCGCACGACTCCTTGCGGATTGGAGAGCACGTGGCGGTTCAATCGTCCACGTTCGCCACATGTCTCGTACACCAGACTCGCCCTTCTGGCCAGGTCAACCCGGCGTGGAGTTTCAGCCTGCTCTTGCTCCTCTGGACACCGAACATGTCGTCGAGAAGAATGTTCCAGATGCGTTTATCAACACCGGTCTTGAGCGGTGGCTACGCGTTCGCGGCGAGACGGAACTGGTCATCGTCGGTGTGAGCACGAACAATTCCGTCGAGTCCACTGCTCGTACCGCGGGCAACCTTGGGTTCAAGACTCTCGTTGTCTCTGACGCGACGATTGCATTTGCCAAAAACGACTTCGCTGGCAATCCTCGAACCGCTGAGGATGTCCACTTGATGGCTCTGTCAAACCTGCACGGCGAGTACGCAACTGTCGTTCATTCGTCTCAGTTACTCCGTGGGGCCGAATCATGAGGCTTTGACTTCGCGGGAAACGAAGTGCGGGCGTGGCGGGCGAATCTGATGCGATTCAGTCCCGGCGGGACGAGAGGAAATAGCCACGGGCGTGAGCCCGTGGTTGGCGTCTTCCACATGGACAAGCCCTGAAGGGGCGACAGGGATTTGTTGCGAGTGATTCTGTGTCGCCCCGTCGGGGCTCGACCGCGAATGGGACTGACTTTCCATGGGCTGACGCCCACGGCTATTCGCCGGCGCCGCTTCGCGGCTGAGTCGCATTTGGCGGTTTTCAGCCAGTAGTGCGGTGGCTCCAGTTTCAAAGTGCAGCGAGTTCACTTCAAAGAGGTTGGATTTGGCAATACCTCATGCACTCATCAGCTTCCGGCGCCAGCGGCACACGCCCTGCCGGCAACGCTGTGAAGGATTTTCGACAGCGAATTTCCTGAGCTCCGAGCTGTAATGGAGCTCGCCAGAGTTCCTGTCATCAACCACAGTCGTGGGATCTCTGGCGAGATCCACTACAGAATCCTTCACAGCGTTGCCCTGCAGGCGTGCTACCCAATGGTAGCGCAGAAACCGGTTCCCATCGGCGTCAACCCGGGTGGCGGTTGGTTGGCGGCTCGACGTTTTCAGCGAAGTGCGGCCATCGGGACGGAGGGGTGGCTGGCGGTGGCGTAGGATGCGTAGAGCTGTTCCAGATGAGTCTGCAGGTCTGCGACATATGAAGGGACGGACGCTTCGAGCGTGCTTCGAAGGGCAGGGGGAGTTTTCGTTTTTCGAAGCGTCTCAAGGTACTTCAGCAAAACGTCTTTTCGCTCATCGGGACCATTGAGCAGGAAGTGAACCCATGCCCAGGACTCCGCATAATCCTGCTGCGTCAAGTCTCTGAAATCTGTCAGCATCTCAAGTCGCACGAGATTGGGATTCCAGCGATCCTGACGAGCCCGGTTCAATTCCGCCAGATGTTCCGGGTTCGCAAGTCCTGGTGTTTCCGGATTCACTTCGAAGTATTCCGCCAGTCCTTCATCCAGCCAGAGCGGAACGGTCTGCAGCGTTGCATGCAGAATTCCATGCGTAAACTCGTGCCGAAGGTCCTGCATCACCTGTGGACTTCGGAAGGAATACACGGCAAGCTCACGCGTGCTTCCGACAAAGTAAGCTCGCCGCGGAGGAAGATCTCGCCATGTCGCATGCATGTAATAGCGATATGACGCTTCGTCACTGAACAGATACACGGTCACCGGATCGCGCTGCTCTGGAAGTTTCAGTGTTGATACAAGCTGCGCGTGAAGGTCTTCCAGTGTCTTGACGATCACATCGTCCGGCTCGATGCGAACATCGCTCTGGATCACAAAGTGTTTGGATGTGACCGAATGGCGAGACGGCTTGTCCGTTGAAAATGTTGTCTTGGGAGTGGTCTGACATCCAGGAAGGAGAACGCATCCGATTCCCATAGCAACAGCCAGCAACGCTGTCGCAACCATCCGCGGAGCGCGTGGCATCTGTTGCATGCTGATGATGGGAATGGTGACGTGTCGCACGAGTGGACCTGTCAGCAGAATGCAAATGTTGAGGTGGGATGCCATTTCTGGCGAGACGGACACGATGTCAATTCGTTCGATGACGTGTCCCCGTCTTTTGGGGGGACGCGGAATCTAACGCCTGCAAAACACCATCGACAAGGTGTTTGATCCGACGAACCATAGGGGATTTGCCTCTGAGAATCTTCTCTGGCGGGAAGATCGGCCGATCCGGACCCTGCCAAAACGCAGTTGCAGATTTTGCGAGCAAACGGCCTCCGCAAATCCCCCAGTCTGCGTGTCTCGCCAGAAACTGCCTCGCTGTGGAGTTCGTCTGATCTGCTTTGGCAACCACGTTTTCACTTCTATACTGCAGGTATGAACACGATCACTGAAACAAAGGCAGAGCAACATTCGTCCACCGCAATGGCATGGCTCCGGCTTGTGCGTCTACCGACGGTCTTTACCGCGCTGTCCAACATTCTGTGTGGATATTTCGTTACCCAGAGACCGGCGGCAGATACTCTCGCCGACCATCCCGCGTTGTTCTGGCTGCTCGGGAGCACCGTGGGTTTGTACCTTGGCGGCATGGTGCTGAATGATGTTTTCGATGCGTCTCTTGATGCCGTCGAGCGACCGGAGCGACCGATTCCTTCTGGAAGAATCTCCAAAACGGCGGCGACATGTTTTGGTGCGTTTCTGATCCTTGCGGGAATCGGAGCAGCAGCGGCCGTCGGGACTCTGAGTGTTGCCATTGCCGTTGCCATCGCCATTGCCGTGCTGGGCTATGATGCTCGTCTTAAGGCGACAGTTGTTGGTCCGTTCAACATGGGGCTTTGCCGAGGCCTCAATCTTCTGCTGGGCGCCAGTACGATTCCTTTGGCACAGTTGCAGAAGCATGCGGTCATCGCATCAGCCATCGCACTGGCCGTTTACATCGTGGGTGTGACCTGGTTTTCTCGCAGCGAAGCAGGCAGCAGCAGTCGTAAAGGAATGATCTGGGGACTGACTCTGATTTTGCTGGCATTGGCCGTTCAAGCCTGGAACGTGACTCAGGCAGGAGCATCGGAACGGAGCATCAACGGCAGTCGCCTGGTCTTTCTGCTCATCGGGCTGAATCTGACTGCAAGAGCTGCCGGCGTCATTACTCGCCCCCATCCCGGTCGAATTCAGAAGACAGTCGGGCTGATGCTGATGAGCCTGATCTTTCTTGACGCCAATCTCACCTTTGGCCTGACCGGGGATGCTCGTCTGAGTGTCCTCATTATCATGCTGGTCGCACCCGCCAGCCTGCTGCGTCGATTCATTCCCATGAGCTGAGCTGATCTGTACTCGCGTGATTCTCCGTTGACGACCTGCGTACGGTTTAACTCCCTTTTCTGCTGGAACTTCTAATGCCGGATCCTCCCCCAGGCAAACGTCGTCAGCGGGTCACCTCCAGATCGGACGCGTCAAACTCAGCAGCACAACCTGACGACCGAAGATTGCCATATGCCGAACTGCACTGCAAAACGAACTATTCATTCCTCGAAGGAGCGTCGCATGCGGATGAGCTGGCAGCCCGGGCAGCAGAACTGAATCTGCATTCGCTCGCCGTGACTGACAGAAACACGCTGGCCGGCGTGGTTCGTGCTCATGTGGCCTCGAAAGAAGCCGGACTGCGATTGGTGATCGGCGCGGAGATTGTTCCGGTTGATGGTCCGGCGATGGTCCTGCTGGCGACCGATCGCAAAGCGTATGCTCGATTGTCACGAATGGTCTCTGCAGGGCGTCGGCGGGCACCAAAAGGCGAGTGTCGACTGCTGATGAGCGACGTGCAGGAAAACTCGGAAGGACTGATCGCCGCAGCGCTGCTCAATACCGAGGGCCGTCAACGTTTCGAACGAACGTATGACCCGGCTCAGGTTCATTCGCAGTCGCTGACAGACGCCCAGCTGAATGGGCTGAAGGACTGTTTTGGGGACCGGCTGTATGCACTGGCCGAACTTCATCTGGGCCCACAGGATTCGACACTGCTGGCTTCATGGAAAGAACAATGTCGACGGCTGCGTCTGCCGCTGGCTGCTGCGAACGACGTGCACTACCACATCCCTCGTCGCCGCGCGCTGCATGATGTGGTCACGGCCATTCGCAATAACGTCCCACTGCAGTCGCTGGGGCATGAGTTATTCCCGAACGGTGAGCGGCATCTGAAATCCGGCGATCAGCTGCGAGCCCTTTTCCCGGGCGATGAGCATCTTCTGGCGAAGACGGTTGAGATTGCCGAACGATGCCACTTCTCGCTCGATGAACTTCGTTACGAATATCCTGAAGAGATCGTGCCGAATGGCGTGACTCCGATTCAGCATCTGATTCATCTGACATGGCGAGGTGCCAGTCTGCGGTATCCTCAGGGAGTTCCGCCGAAGGTTCGCGATCTGATCCAGCACGAACTGACGCTGATTGAAGAGCTGCGCTACGAAGCGTACTTCCTGACCGTCTACGATCTCGTCCGCTTTGCAAGAGAACGAGGTATTCTGTGTCAGGGCCGAGGCTCAGCGGCAAACTCTGTGGTGTGCTATTGTCTCGGCGTGACTTCTGTTGACCCGGACCGCATCGACGTTCTGTTTGAGCGATTCGTCAGCAAAGAACGTAACGAGGCTCCTGACATCGACGTGGACTTCGAGCATGAACGGCGCGAAGAAGTTCTTCAGTATCTGTTTGAACGCTACGGCCGCGAACGGGCTGGCATGACGGCAGCGGTCATTACGTATCGTCCACGTTCGGCAATCCGCGACATCGGGAAGGCACTGTCACTTTCCAACGATCGGATCGACAAGCTGGCCGGTCAAATGGAGCATGTGGATCACTCGGAGCAGTTTCCGGAGAGGCTGCGTGAAGGAGGAATCGATCCGGAGTCGCTGCTGGGGCGTCGAGTTCTCGAGCTGCTGAATTCGCTCATTAACTTTCCTCGTCACCTGTCGCAGCACCCCGGCGGAATGGTGATGTCACGCGGGCCGCTCAGTGAACTCGTGCCCATTGAAAATGCGTCGATGCCGGGACGCACGGTCATCCAGTGGGACAAAGATGACCTGGATGCACTGGGACTGCTGAAGGTCGACGTGCTGGCTCTGGGAATGCTTAGCTGTATTCGCCGCGCCTTTGATTTCATTCGAAAACACCATGGTCGAAAGATGACGCTGGCCAATGTGCCGTCCGAAGATCCGGCCGTGTACGAAATGATCAGTGCGGCAGACACTGTTGGCGTGTTTCAGATTGAAAGCCGTGCTCAGATGAGCATGCTGCCACGTTTGAAACCGCACTGCTTTTACGACCTGGTGATTGAAGTCGCGATTGTGCGCCCCGGCCCGATTCAGGGGGACATGGTGCATCCGTATCTTCGGAGACGCTCAGGGGAAGAGGCAGTTGACTATCCGAATCAGGCTGTTCGCTCTGTGCTGCACAAGACTCTGGGTGTTCCCATCTTTCAGGAACAGGCCATGCGTCTGGCGATTGTCGCCGCTGGATTTACTCCAGGCGAAGCCGATCAGCTTCGTCGAGCCATGGGCGCCTGGCGCAAGACCGGGGTCATTGCGAAGTTTCACGAGAAGCTTGTGTCAGGAATGATCCAACGCGGCTACGAAGCTGAATTTGCCGAACGAGTTTTCAAGCAGATTAGTGGTTTTGGTGAGTATGGATTTCCGGAGTCTCACGCCGCCAGTTTCGCGCTTCTTGTTTATGTTTCATCGTGGATCAAACGTTATCACCCGGCTGTGTTTGCGGCGGCTCTGATCAACAGTCAGCCGATGGGCTTTTATGCTCCCGCGCAGCTGGTGCGCGATGCGCGGGAACATGGCGTTGTCGTGCTTCCGCCGGATGTCAATCACAGCGACTGGGACTGCACGCTGGAACCAGCGCCGCATCCTCCGGAACAGGCAGGTCCCTTTGCTCATCAGGACCGAATGCTGGCGCTGCGACTGGGAATGCGGCTGCTTCGAGGATTCTCCGAAGAACCCGCGCGAGTCATTGAAACGGTGCGAGCGAAGTCGGGACGGTTTCGAAGTTTTGAGGAGTTTGCCCGTCGCACGGGGCTGAATCGAACTCACCTGCAGGTGCTGGCTCGTGGCGATGCATTTGCGTCCCTGCAGATCGGGCGACGGGATGCTCTTTGGAAATCACTTCCTTCACGCGAACACCAGGCGCTGTTTGATTGCAGCGACGCGCCGTTGCATGAAGAACCCGATCCTGAACTGCCGGAGATGTCGGCGCAGGATGAAGTCGTCGCCGATTACTCATCCGCCGGACTCACATTGCGAAAGCACCCGGTCAGCTTTCTGCGGGAACAGCTGACGCAGCTGCGAGCCGTCTCTGCGGAACAACTGAGCGAACTGCCCGCGGACAGAAGAGTCAAAGTGGCGGGACTCGTGCTGATGCGACAGCGTCCGTCAACCGCCAGTGGAATCACATTCGTCACACTGGAAGACGAAACCGGGATCGCAAACATCGTCGTCTACCCGTCCGTGTGGCAGACCTTTCGAGCGACTGCGCGATTCGCAAATGTCATGATGGCCACAGGCCGCCTTCAGAAAGAAGGTGACATCATTCACGTCGTCTGCGAACGCCTGGACGATGTCAGCGAACTGCTGGAGAAGATTGATTCCCGGGCACGCAACTTTCGGTAAAGCGGCTAGTCCGCATCGTCCATCGTAAAGATCTGTTCTATCGCGAGCCCAAAGAGTCGGGAAATCCTGAACGCAAGCGGCAGGCTCGGATCGTATTTGCCTCGTTCCAGACTGTTGACGGTTTGCCTCGAGACTCCCAGTCGTTCTGCCAGATCAGCCTGCGACCAGCCTTTCTTATTCCGCAGTTCCGCGAGGTGATTCTTCACTTCAGTCGGCTCCATGAAAACAGGATTCCGATCACGGCAAGAATCGAAGGAACCAACAGCATTTCGGGTGGATCCAGTTGTGTTTGAAGGATGCCAGCCGTCCGAAGGTTGACATAGAGTCCCGCGATCGGCAGAAAGATCACCATCGCAAACGCCAGAGACTCGTAGACGATCCGCTGGAGCATTTCATCCAGTTGTGTCCTCACAATTCGAAAAAAGAAGGCGGCAAAGACCAGCAGCGGAATGGCTGTCGAAACCGCAAGCGCCGTGACGATCCACGGTGGAAGGCTCGCCTGACGAAGGCAAACCCGAACGGCAAGATTGCCCGTCAGCAGGATGCCTTCTGCAATCGCAAAGTACATCACCAGTTTTCTGGCTGGAGCGATCACGCTCGCTGAATGTCTTTCCACAGTGGTTCTCCTTGAAGAGTGTTTGAAGGTGCCAAAGTCATCCGATGTGAGGAGTGTAAAGCAAGCTTGACTCGAGTCAAGCTTGCTTTACATGGATTTGAGGCTGAGTTTTGAGGAGTCCGGCTCCTGCCGTTGAACGCTCCAGAAGTTTCGCCAGGCTTCTTGTCGGCGCCAGCGTGTTTGTTCTGGCTGGTATTCTGGCTTACAACTCGTATCCCACGATCGCGTTGTTCGCTGGTCTTTGCTGCGAATGTCGGTGCGATCTTCCACGCCCCGTGCTGCGAGCTGTTCCGATGACGATACTTAGTGCTTCCCGACGGTTCATTTCTGGAACGGCTCAACCTGCTGCCCTTTGGGCACTTGCGGGATTGCTCCTGGTCAGTGCGTCGCCATCGGCCTTTGCTCAGGATGGTTTGAAGAATCCGGACGGCCTGCTGTTGTGGCTGGATGCGACGGAATCGTTCAAGTCGGAAGAAGCCGGCAAGGCGATCAGCGAATTTCCGGACCTCTCAACGGGCCAGCGATCGTTGCGGCAGAGCGATGCTGAGAAACAGCCGAAGGTTGTACGCGTCGCCGACAGAACACTGCTTCGATTCGATGGCGACAACGATCATCTGCGCCTTGAGAAGACAGGGCTGACCGCTGACGCTGTCACGCTGGTGATGGTCGCTGCTCCTCATGTGAACCCGGGCGATTTTCGAGGACTGTTTGCATCGAACGAACCAGAGCGTCGCGACTATGAGTCCGGGCTGACTCTGGATCTGGGACCCGGGCCATCAAGGACGCTTGACCAGATCAACTTCGAAGGCAAGGGCTTTGGCGGTGCTGGTGACGTACTGAATTCTTCCAGCAGGTTTGGAACACTGCATGTTTTTGTGGCTACGGTCAACCCCGCGGATTCGTCGGTTGCACTGCGAGTTGACGGGAAGGCGGAAGGTCAGCGAGCTCTGAAGTCCGGGACCGGAAAACTGTCTCTCGAACAGCTGACACTGGGAGCACGGTTTTACACGAATGGCCCCGGTGCTCAGGAAGTGCGTGGACCATTTCAGGGCGACATTGCCGAAGTCATGTTGTTCGACCGTGTGCTTTCGTCAGAAGAAGCGACTCGGCTTTCCGAATCGCTTTTGAAGAAGTATGCAATACTGCGGGATGAATTGCCCAATTCGCTGAATCTCTCTGCCGCGCAGGGAGTACCACTGGAACTGGCGAAGGATGCTCCGCCCGTTCAGATGCTGGTGCCTGGATTTGACGTCGCTGAGCTGCCAGTCCAGATCACGAATGTGAACAACGTGCGTTACCGCGACGACGGTGCGCTGATCACACTCGGTTACAACGGTGACATCCATATTTTGACTGACACGAATGGCGATGGGCTCGAAGACCAGGCAAAGATCTTCTACCAGAACAAAGGAGCGTTGCGAGGTCCCATCGGGATTGAACTCACGCCGCCTGGCTACGCGAAAGGCCGGGGAGCATTCGTCGCATCGAAGGGAAAGGTCTCATTGATCGTCGACACCAACGGTGATGATGTTGCTGATGATGAGATCATCGTCGCGACGGGATGGCAGGAGATTACTCAGAACGTTGATGCGACCGGCATGGCCATCGGCCCGGACGGCAGCCTGTATTTCGGGCTGGGAACCGCCAACTTCGCGAACGCCTATCTGATAGACCAGGCCGGCAAAGCGGGATACTCGCTGGAAAGTGATCGAGGAACCGTCCAGAAAGTTTCACCAGACTTTTCCAAACGCGAAACCATCTGCACGGGAATTCGTTTCCCGATCGCATTTGCATTCAACGACAAAGGCGACCTTTTCTGCACGGAGCAGGAAGGAGCGACGTGGATGCCGAACGGGAATCCTCTGGATGAACTGCTGCACATTCGTCTGGGTGAACCAAAACATGAGGCCAACGTCACGGGCAAACGACACTACGGCTTTCCTCCTCGCCATCCGGTTCACAATCCAGGTGTGATTGATGAACCATCGACGTTCGACTTCGGGCCACAGCATCAGTCGACCTGCGGAATGGTCTTCAATCGGTCGGTCAACGGAGGTCCTCAGTTTGGGCCGGAACGATGGAAGGAAGACGCACTGATTGTGGGAGAATCGCGAGGGAAGATCTGGCGAACTTCTCTGGTCAAGACGGCGACAGGCTACGTAGCTTCATCTCAGTTGATCGCCTGCCTTTCCATGCTGACCGTTGATAACTGCGTGTCGCCGCGAGGTGACCTGATTGTCGCCTGTCACAGCGGCCCGCCAGACTGGGGAACAGGGCCCACGGGAATCGGAAGGCTGTTCCGAGTCCGCATGACGCAGCCCGAAGCGCCGCGTCCGGTGATTGCGTGGGCCGAGGGACCTCAGGAAATTCGGATCTCCTTTGATCGCCCGATTGATCCTCTTTCCGTCGCCAGACTGGTTGAGAAAACTCGGATCGAATACGGCGAACACGTTCGCGCGGGAGACCGTTTTGAAACCATGGTCCCACCGTATGCCGTCGTGCGGGCACAGCAGATGAATCCTCGATTCCTGCTTCCCGTCGCCAGCGCGGCTTTGACGGCCGATCAGAGGACGATCGTGTTGAACACGCCGCCAATCCCCAGGAAGACTCACCTTGCCGTGTCACTTCCGTTTGTCGCGACAACAGGCGAGATCGATGACAAGGCCAAGTCGGAAGCCTCCACGCTGCCTCCTCAGCATCCGCAAATCGATGTCGATCTCTCGACGGATGGACTGCAGACGGCATGGATTGCGAAAGGACAGCAGTCTGCCGCATGGACCGGCTGGCTTCCGCATGCCGACCTTTCTGTTTCGCACGCCGTCACTGCTGGTTCTGTCGTGCATGAAGAACTCTGGAAGCAGTTGGTCCAATCAGGCGTTCTGCTGATGCGAACTCGCCTGGACCTGCGTCAGATGTTGCGGCCCGCAGTTCAGCCGGGAGCCAGGATTGACTATGAGTGGCCGGAGGAAATCACGACTCTGGTCATTCGATCGTCCGTTCCGATGGCCTTTCACGCCGAGGTGGTCTCAGCGGATGGCAAACGCACCGACATGCCTCCCGTGTGTTCGCAGAACCCTGGTGGCGGTATGACCATTCAGCTGACCATGCCAACCAATCTTTCAGATCTGATCGATGCCTCGTTTGAGTTGCAGACCGGGACAAGTTCGGTACCGCCCGAGATTTCTCTGGGTTTCTTCACCAACGAAGATGCAACGATTCGGCCTCTGCCGCTGCATCGTTTCCTGCTGCCATGGGTCAATCTGCAGCCAGCCGATGCCACCGCTGTGACGAATACAGCCATCGTCGAGTTGGACGGCGGAAGCTGGGGCCGCGGACGGCGAGTCTTCCACAGTGAGGCTGCGGGATGCTTCAAGTGCCATTCCGTGAATGGCGGCGGTGCGACGATCGGGCCGGATCTGGGGAACCTGATTTTTCGCGATTACACATCGGTGCTGAGAGACGTGAAGACTCCGAGTTTCGCCATTAATCCCGACTACGTGGGGCACATCGTTGAGATGTCTGATGGTAAAGTTCTGACCGGCGTTCTGCAGACTCGCGAGGGCAAGTTGTGGCTCGGAGATGACAAAGGCAAACTCACAGAACTGATCCGCGAAGAGATTGAAACGCTGAAGCCATCGACGGTCTCCGTGATGCCTCAGGGGATCATCGAAAAGCTGACACCCGATCAGCTGAAAGACCTGCTGACGTATCTGTTGACGCCACCGCCGACGATGCCTCTGGATTCACCGCTCACAGCTCCGCCTCTGAGAACTCGGGCGGAAGTAGCAGCAGCACTGGAAGGCAGCAAAACGGTGACCTCTCCAAAGCCTCTTCAGATCATCCTTGTGGACGGAGTCAAAGATCATGGTCCAGGTGAGCATGATTACCCGGCATGGCGATCGGCGTGGGAACAACTTCTGTCGTCGGCGGAGCAGGTGACGGTGACGACCGTTCGTGAGTTTCCGACGGACGAACAGCTGAAGTCCGCGGACATCTTGATCTTCTTCCAGAAGGGCAGTTTCAGCTCACCTCGGCCGGACAAGCTTGACGCGTTTCTAAAGCGGGGCGGAGGCGCTGTCTATATTCACTGGGCTGTTAACGGAAATGACGAAGCAGGGGACTTTGCAAAACGCATCGGTCTTGCTTCCAAAGGTGGTTCGATAGCGTATCGCCACGGACCACTCACGCTGGACATTCACAACACCGATCATCCCATCGTGCGCAACTTTGACCGTTTGCAGATGTACGATGAAAGCTATTGGAAGCTGTCCGGAAATTCTCAGGACATCACGTTGCTGGCAACAAGCACCGAAGATGGACAGCCAACGCCACAGATGTGGGTGCGAGACCACAAGCTAGGCCGAGTCTTCGTGAGCATTCCTGGTCACTACAACTGGAGCTTTGATGATCCTCTGTTCCGAATTCTGCTGCTGCGTGGAATCGCCTGGACCGCGTCCGAGCCCGTAGATCGATTCAATGACCTCGTCACTCCCGGAGCCCGAATCCAAAAGTAGCCCCAAAAGTGGCCCCCAAAGTGGCTCGTGTCTCCGACGCGAGAGCCCCAAAAGTCGCCCATGTCTCCGACGCGAGAGCCCACTCCGAAACGTCAACCTGAGCCAAGTCCTTTTTGCAGCAAATTACGGGCATTCCGACTCGTAGTGGAACTCGCCAGAGTTCCCATCATCAACGACGATCTGGGATCTCTGGTGAGATCCACTACAGAGTTTTTGTGAAGAATGGTCCCGCGTCGGAGACACGGGCTACGATTTGTTTGGGGCAGGGTGCCGCGTCGGAGGCACGGGCTACTGTTTTCGGCTCGATCGCAGGGCAGTGAATTGACATCTTTTCGGTGGACATTAGTCTGATCATTCTGGCGGGCGTTGTTCGCCATTTCTTGCAATTTCACACGTGCGGTGCTGTTGCGTTCTGCTCGATCTGCAGTTTCTGGAAACAGCGCCGCATTCCTGACACCTCTAATCAACCACCAGGAGATGATTCATGGCTCGTCCAGTCACCTTGTTCACAGGTCAGTGGGCCGACCTTCCGCTTGAGACACTCTGCAAGAAGGCTCGCGACTTTGGATACGACGGTCTGGAGCTGGCCTGCTGGGGCGATCACTTCGAAGTGTCGAAGGCACTGTCAGATGATTCCTATTGTGCTCGAAAGCGTGAGCTGCTGGAAAAGCATGACCTGAAGCTGTTCGCAATCTCCAATCACCTTGTCGGCCAGGCGGTACTTGACAACATCGATTCGCGTCACAAGTCCATTCTTCCGGACTATGTCTGGGGCGACGGTGATCCAGCTGGCGTGAATGCTCGCGCGGCCGAGGAAATGAAGAACACGGCACGAGCGGCTCAGAAGCTGGGAGTCAGCATCGTCAACGGGTTTACCGGATCTTCCATCTGGCACCTGATCTATGACTTCCCGCCGACCCCAAAGTCGATGTACGAAAAGGGATATCAGCTGCTGGCGGAACGATGGAACCCGATTCTGGATGTCTTCCAGGACTGCGGAGTCAAATTCGCACTGGAAGTCCATCCGACCGAGATCGCCTTTGATATCTACTCTGCGGAGAAAGCTCTTCAGGCGTTGAATCACCGCGAAGAGTTTGGTTTCAACTTTGACCCAAGCCATTTGATCTGGCAGGGAGTTGATCCGGTCGAGTTTATTCGCTACTTCCCAAATCGAATCTACCACGTCCACATGAAGGACGCTTCAGTCACGCTGAACGGCCGAACTGGCATTCTGGCCAGCCACCTGTCTTTCGGCGATGCTCGCCGGGGCTGGGACTTCCGCAGCGTAGGCCGTGGAGGCGTTCGGTTTGAAGAGATCATTCGTGCTCTGAACGCCGTGAAGTATTCTGGCCCGCTTTCGGTCGAGTGGGAAGACAGCGGAATGGATCGTGAGCACGGTGCACGCGAAGCGGCGCAGTTCTGCAAGAACGTCGACTTCGAACCATCAGGTCGCGCATTCGACGCAGCATTCAGCGACTAACAGGCAGCTGAATTTTCCTAACCCGACACGTCAGTGAGGGATAGAGATTACGCGTTACCAAAAAAGAAAGGCTCGGGGACAACCCCGAGCCTTTTTGATTCGATGCAGCAGCAAATCAGCCGCCGGAACCTTCTTCGCTGCCGGATGAGGAACCTCCGGACCCGCTGCCCGCATCGCCAAGGCGAGGTGTTGGCGTGGTGTCGCGGTACATTTGATTGATCATCTGGACTTCGGCTGCCGGACGTCCCACTTCCTGGCAGTCGCGTACAGTCACCGTCACGGAATTGTTGTAATTCATCTTCGCCATGGTGGCGTTGACAGATTCAGTGCGAAGAGCATCCAGGGCAGCGTCATACGTTGACTGAATGTAGACTGCTCGTCGTTCTGCGGGAACAGCATGAAGGATGTAGGTGAGGTGCAGCTCACCGGCCTTTGTCAGCTGTTGAGTCATGGGGTCGAAGTGACGATCGTAAATCGTCGTTTCTTCCTGCCATCCGAGAGCAGTCTGCTGTTCAATGTTGGCCCAGACCGCCTGAGCATCCTGGCAGGTGTAAGGCAGCGGCCAGTAGTGGGCTGAATGGTACGTGTGAATGAACTGCTGCGGTTCCTGAGTGGATCGAGGACGTGCGGGCCAGACTTTGCCCTTCTTGCACTCCTGTCGAACACCCGGAGGCAATGCAGCCTTTTCAGCCCACCATGCGTCAGAGCCCGGCTCATGACGACTGGTCTGATCACGGTGCCCAAAGAACTGGGGCCCGGTTGAGCATCCCTGAAGAGCCCCCGCAAGAAGCAGGGCAAATGGAAGAGTCATCTTCCTCATGGCGAGTTCCACCGCTTGAGTTCACGCTGTTGATGCTGACCTCCCAGTCAGCCCTCCCTGTATTCCGGCCAATCCTGCCGATGAAGGCGTGGATTGAGAACCCAGAGGAGTCCATATCTGTTCTTCGGCGAAAACCTGCAGCGCGTTGCGTGGAATCCGGGTTGCTTTTTCTTTCGTCAGTACTTCTGCACACCATGCCCGTAAACTCCCGCTCGAGTTGCCTCTGCAGGTCGCTTTTGACGCCAACATGAGCCCTCAGGGTCATCCGTATGACCGGAGAATCAGTGCAGTTTGACTTTTCTTCCTGACCGACAAACTCAACCGGACCAGAATCTTCCGGATCATCTCGCAGGGATGTCCATCTTTTCAGCCCTGATGCATTTTGGCATCGGGTGTTGCCGGCGCGCCTCCATTTCATGGGCTATGTACTCCATTAGGTTGCAATAGAGCCTCTATTTTTCGAAGACGCTGCAATCGTCAAAACCGGAACGGTCAGAGTTGCTGACAGCCCCGGGACGTGAGCCGTCGTATCAACATGTCGAATTGCAACCGGACGGAGACTTTGAATGTCGGTCAAGATGAAGCCTCAGACGGGTCGGTTTGCCGGACACACAGTTCCAGTGCTGATGCCTTTGTATCGCACGGACTTCGGTTCATGGCAGTTTACCGAAGATGGCGACTATCGTTGCGGTGCCGCTGCGCACTGTGAGATCCAGATCGAAGCGGATGGGATCGCCGCAGACCATTGTGATCTGACCTATCATGCGGGGCACCTTGCTGTACGCCGTGGCAATGGCAGAGTTTGGGTCAATGAGCTGCCTGTTCACACGGAATGTCCGCTGAGCCCTGGAGATACGCTGAGCTTTGGAGCGATCTCGTTTCGAATTGATTCGGCAGAACCGCCAGCACGTCCAGTGAGCTTCGTCGCCGATGCACCGCCGATTTCAGTTGCGGTACCCGCATTGTTCTCAGCTCCCGTCCCGCCTGCAGCGCAATTCCCATATCCTGCAGCGCCAATTCTGCCGCAGGCTGTTGCAGTCATTCCACCACCAGTCCCAGCCATTGCAGTCGCAACAGATTCTGCAGAACTGCAGGAGAAACTGCGCGCTGTTGCAGAGCAGAAATCTACCCTCGATGCGCGGGAGCGACAGCTGCACGATGCGGCTCTTGCCAGCAAAGAGCGTGAGCAGTCATTGCTGGAACGCCAGAAGGCACTGGATGACCGCAGCACTCTGCTGACCGAACAGCGCTCAACACTCGCCGAACAGATGCGGGAAGTGACTGAGCAGCAGAACAGCCTTGCCGCTCTGGAACAGTCACTGCGAAAGCAGAAATCAGACCTCGATCGAAAGCTGCGACAGCTGGATGATCGCGAGCTGGATCTGGATTCCCAGTCAGAACGAAATGCGTCGCTCTATGCCGAGCTTGAACGCAGCCGTCAGGATGTTCAGCAGCAGTGCGACCGACTGAAGGCCAGAGAATCTGAACTGGAGGCAGAGTTTCGCCGTCTCGACAGCAGATTGCGTGAAGCCGAGCAGACACAGTCCGTTGCTCAGACGGAATTGAGCCAGCGGGCGACGGCTCTTGATGCACGAGAGCAGCAGCTGAACAATCATACGACCGAACTGGAGCAAAAGTATAAGCTCCTGCGGTCGGAGTTTTCTCGTCTGGAATCACAGCGAACTGAACTCGCTGACCGTGAACACGATATTGTGCAGCGCGATGCGAAGAGCCGAGCGTTTGCTGAAGAGCTGAGCCAGCGGGAACAGCAGATCGCAGAACGTACTTCTTCCCATGAAGAACATTCCAGACTGGTTGATGTTCGAACTCGTGACCTCGATGCACGAATCGAAGCGTTCCAGACGATGGTCGCTTCCACAGAAGAAACTCTGCACTTCCGCGAAGCCGCCATTCAAACGGAAAAAGCGGAGATTGCCCGAAGGAGCAGTGAGCAGTCTGCGACGCAGAGCGAACTGGAACAGATCCGAGCGGAGATTGAACAGTCGCGTCAGTCGTTGAATGATCGGGAATCACTGCTGGCCGAACGCACGGCCGCACTGGATACCCAGGTCCGTCAGATGCTCGAACAGTCGAAAAACGATGAGGCGGGTGCTGCCCAGGCAGCGGCCGTCGAACAACTGGCGGCTCTGCATGCGGAACGTGAAAGCATTCTGAAACAGCGACAGGAGCTTGCGGAGTCCCAAAGCGACTTGCGCCGTCAGGAAGCTGCACTTGCAAATCGGTCACGTGAACTCGATGAGCGAGATGCATTGCTGGCCGAACAGACATCCCGACAGGATCAGGCGGAAGCGGAACTGCAGAACCGTCTGGTGGAACTGGAGTCATCACGGAATCTGATCCAGCAGCAGATGGCAGATGCCGGCGATGCAGTCAGTCGAAGTGCACAACTGGCGGCGAAGGCCGAAACTCTGCTTGCGGAAGAAAACCAGCTGGTTGCCAGGAAGAACGAACTGACCGAATGGCAGCGGGAACTCGACTCTCGATCCGCTGAACTGGCTGATCGGCTGAAGGCACTGAAGGCTCATCGACGATCTGCCGGTTGGTCGGCAGCGGAAGCAACACAGACTGTTCCGGTATCGTCTGACGAACAGCTGAATGCCCGTGAGGAAAGTCTGCGACTCCTCCAGCTTGAATTGATGGAACGTCAGTCGTCGCTGGAGCTGGAACAGCAGCGGCTCACTCTGGAACGTGATCTGGCGCGGCAGCAGACTCTTGCGGCAGAATCTGAGCGGGAAGCTCTCCAGGTTGCTCACAAGTCCCTGCTTTGTGAACGAAACTCTGTCAGCCAGTCCGTTCAGGATCTGAAGACTCGCGAGCAGTCCGTCCGTGATCTCGAGGCGAAACTGAACCGACAGAGCGATGATATCGCTTCTCGAATTGTTGCGGTGGAACATCAGGTTGCTCTTCTGCGTTCGCGAGAGAATGAGCTTGAATCCCGCGGCGCGGCGCTGCATCGAAATATCCAGGAATTCAAACTGGAGATGGCGGAACAGCGTCGTCGTCAGCTCAGCGACTACGTTTCGGCTCCGGAAGGCGAAGATACCACTCCGAAAGATACTCAGCTGACGGAACTGGCCGAACTGCTGCACACCGCGGAACGTCAGCGAGATGTCGTGACATCCGAACGCGATGCGATGCTGGCCGCCGTTCGCGAATTACAGAAAGCATTGACGGATGCACGCGACGACGTGGAGGAAGCGGCGAAACTCCGTTCCGAAGTCTCACGTCAGTCTCAGGAGCTTTCAAAGCTCTACACAACACTTGAAGAGAAGAATGCTCAGCTGCAGATTTCGGAAGCTCGGATCGCTCAGGAAGAGGAGAAAGTCACCGCGCTCTCGCTGCGACTGTGTCAAAATAGTGAGAGTGCTGCCGCTGTATCCTCCGGTCACTCGGCTGACATGGATCACGATCAGGAATCCCGACTGCTCGCCGAACTGGAAGCCGTCCGATCAGAGCTGGCGCAGGCCACTCAGGGTGATGGAACTCGTCTTGCGGAACTTCAGCAGCAGGTGACCGAACGAAATCGACTGATCAGCGATCTTCAGGAAGAACTTGAGCGTCTCCGCCGGCAGACAGGCTTTACCGGGACTTTGTCCGAAGACCGATCAGATTCGAGTGGCTCCGAAACGCTGAAGATGCAGGTCGCGGAACAGGAGTCTGCGCTGAAGGAACGCGATGAGATCATTCGTGAACTTCAAATCCGACTGAAAGAACAGACTTCGGGCGATTCGGTCAGCCGCGAATCGCTGGTCTTCGAATCGAAAGAACTTGATCGTCGTGCATCCGTTCTGGATGACCGTGACGAAGAACTTCGGGAACGTCAGCGAAAGCTGGAACAGTCGGAAGACGAAGTGGAGCTGCAGCGCCGAGAACTGCTGGAGGCTCGTCAGCAACTCGAACAGGCTCGCGCAGAGATCCAGATGGCCATGCGTCAGCATGCGAACCATCCACCGGTGGTTCCGGCCAGCACGAACACTCAGGTCGTCCGCCACGACACGATCGTTGATGAGCCGACTCATGAGGCCATGATGCCCGCACCAGTAGCCAGCGTTGCCGACTCGTCTGCCACATCCGGCGGAACAGAATCCGGTGCCAGCGCGCTGCGAGCTGAACTCGCTGCCTTGTTTGGCATCGGAGCATCGTCGGAATCGGAAAGATTCACCCCGCCTCCGATCCCGGAATACATCGACACCTCGGAACCGGTCGGGACATCTCAGGCCGTATCCCTGAGCTTTGGGACAGATGCTTCCGCCATCGTCAGCGCACCAGGGCCGGTCGAAGCGACAAGTGGAGCCGAAGAGCCTGAAGCCGAATCGGAAGATTTTGTGAAGGACTACATGGAACAGTTGCTGGCCCGCAGCCGAAAGTCTGCCGGAACAACACTGCCACAGGAACTCAAGGGAGACTCAAAGAAGAAATCCGGAACTGCAGGCAAAGCCGCGTCCGCGCCAGCAAAGCAGGAACCTCCCAAGCTTCCAAAGGTGACATCGTTTATCGAACAGTACATGGCCAATGGTTATGGCGACCTGGATTCGGCCACTGCAGCAACGACTCCAGCGGCGGACCAGGCGGCAACACCAGAGAACCCGTCGATGCCGTCGACGCCGCGTCAGAAAATGGACCTCCAGAAACTGCGTGAGAACATGGACTCGTTCCGCTCGCTTTCTACTCAGTCTGTCGAAAAGGCGATCGTCCATTCCACCTTGAAACGCGAACGACACAACATCAATGGACGCATTATGCTCAGCGTCGTCCTTGGGACGATGACCGTGTTCCTTGCAATCGCCAACTTCAAAGGCGTGATTAACCACGTCTTCGCCGTCTGGATCGCGCTGGGAGCCACCGTGGTGTCCATCGCGGAACTGGCGAGAAAGATGAGTCAGATCCGCAGCAAGTGTCGTGAAACACTTTCGCCGGATGCAGAGACACGTTCTGCCATGAAGCGTCCACAGGAAACAGCCACATCGGACATTCAGAGCGAATCCGGTGAAGATCCTGTTGCAAATCTGATGGCGTCTGCTCTGGCCGTGTCACCGCAGGCCGCAGTTGATTCGACCATCCCGGCGAATACTGTCTCAGCGATGAATGCACAGCCACACCACGATCATATGGCGGGGCAGTCCGCTTCCGCAGCGACGAAATCTTCCACCGAGTCTTCCGTCAACAGTGCTCTGAACCAGGGTCGACCTGGATTCAGTGCGGCTCCTGGAAATGCTTCGATGAATCACAGTGACAGTGCTGTGTCGATTCGAGGTGTTGAATCGCTCTCGGCCGCTGAAGAGCTCCTGAGAAGCATTGCACAGCAGGGAGCTCAGACACAATCACCGACAACGGCGGCAGCAAAGCCTCGATTCGACGCGAACGACAGTGACGACGAATCTCAGTACTTCGAGCTGTAAGCAGCAGTGTATCGACGCTACGACAGGGATGTGCAGAATCCTGTCGTGGATCTCGCCAGAGATCCGTCAACATTGGTTGATTATGGGCACTCTGGCGAATTCCGCTACAGCTTAAGAATCCCTCAAATTCGCCGCAGGGAATTCTTGTTCCGGAGGGCGAAGTGCGCGAAAGTCCAACTGGCCGCACCTGACTATTGTGCTGAAGCAACTTCACGCGTGAGGAGCCTGGACCAGTCAATCTGGGCACCGCGAATTCGGCGGATCTGTTCATCGACATCGATCCCGGACAGCGCATACCTCGTACCGCTGATCAGATCGCAGCCAATCAGGTAGGATCCTGCCACGTCAGACGACCATCGCACGTGCGCTGATACGGACCTTCGACAGGCAGGATGGCTGTTATCGTCCCAATGGAAGAGCACGGTCGAGCCCGATTCGATCCTCTGGTCGCAGGACAGGCAAAACCCGTCTCGAGAATAGTTCAGCACGGCTGCTCGGCAGATCTGCCCTGCATGAGCCTGGCAGAGCTCGCCATGAATCGCGGATCGGAATCGAATGGCTTCACGAGAGGAACCTCCGGCCACAAACAGAAGTTCGGCCGGCGCCGGTTCCGGGAGAGCGACGCCGATTTCCCACGCGTCAACGCGTGGCTGTTGCCAGTGGACAACTCCGGAAAGCAAAAGCGGCTCGGGACGATTGTGAGCCTTCAGGCTGACTTCAATTCGGCTGGCCAGTGGAACAGAACCTGGCACCAGGAGCAGAAGGTCGAACCCTGCCACATCCAGCACGATGGCGGACTGAGTATTTCCGTGAAGATCCGTCAGCGTTCCAGTTGCCTCAGACGAAGACACCGTCAACAGGCGTTCTCGCTGCAGTTTCGAGGATGATGGATCGGGCGACGACATGAGGATGCTCGAGTTTCGGACGTTCGGTTATCCTTATTCTCGAACCCACAGCAGCGGGAATGCAGAGACGAGCGAGGATCGGGGGTAGTCCCCCGTGAGCGATTCCAAAATGGCCAGAATATCCGACTTATCCTTCAAAATCAGACATCGAACACCACTTGGAATTCCCTCCCGGTGTTGAACAAAAATCACATTCCTGGTGGTGATCTCCCCGCACACCGCTGAACAAATCACCGAAAATCGGAGCGAGCGGAAAGCCACGACTTTCTTCCGGCGGAAATTTGCTTTTCCATCCTCAACCCGATAAATTTCCCGTCCCTTGGCGACGATAACTCGCCACGCACGGGCGATTGGCTCAGTTGGTTAGAGCACTACCTTGACATGGTAGGGGTCACAGGTTCGAGTCCTGTATCGCCCATCCGCAGCTTTCTGCATTAACTTGCAGGAAGCTGTTTTCGTTTACGGGGCAAGGGTTTACGTCGACACCACCATCCAGCGCCGGGCGGACTTGTTCACCGCTGTTTCGCACCGCTAATGCGTCGGGAACTTGTTCTCGAGCGAACCCCCGCCCAAGGCGAGCGGCCAGGTGTCAACCGGCCGGTACACCACACCGTTGGCTCACCCCCACACCCCAAACTGGGAAGCCAACACATCCCGCTCTCCAAGTCGCCAACCGCGAGGCAACAAACCGCATTAGCGTCCATGTCCGAGCTGCGGTCATGGACTGGAACGACTGACTTCGTTTATCGGGCGAATTGGACGCTCAGATCGCAATTCGTTCGTCAGGAAGATCGTACTCGTACTCAGTGCAACGGTACTCGTACTCGAAAGGATCGTGATGACAGAGCCGACTTTCGATCATGAACGACTCAACGTCTTTCCGAGGATCGAATCGAGTCCGAGTACGAGTACCGCGATGTTGAGTACGAGTACGGCATGGCCGCGGAAGGCGGCAGTTTTCAGTGTTCAGTTTTCAGTGTTCAGGGAATCGCATGGCAGGAGGCGGGTTCGAGGTAGTCACCAGCCGAGAGCGCTCTCCGGGCCCATTTTGCTTTGCGATCTGCCGTAGACTTATCGCTTGCAATCTGCCGTGCCAGGCTTTTCCGTTGATGTGTCGGCCCTCCCGGGCCTTAAGGACTTTTGGGCATCGTAACGCACACCGGCAAGGGTTGTGTCGGCCCGCTGGGCCTGAATCGCAGATATGGGCACTTTCTGGCGCTGCTTCGCTGCTTGAGATGAGCCAACTCTTTGCTCTGCGATGTGATGAGTGTCGATCAGCGTTGATTAGTGTTCCGGAACTGTTGCTTCGGGGAGAGCTTGGTAGTGCAAAAGCCAGGTTCCACCGAGGTGAACTCGGTGGCGGATGGTTGTGAGTGGGCCGCGTCGGAGACACGGGGCACTTTCGTGCGCTGCTTCGCTGCTGGAGGGCACCGCCGCAAATTTCAGGGTGACAACTCGCTACACCATCGGTAAACTGGCCTCGAACGGAACTCATCACCGTGATGAATCCGGCAAGAGCCCCCCGCCAGCACACACCGCTCGCAATGCGGCAAAGTTCAACGCACGATCTATACGTCGGCTTATCGCCAGACGCATAGATCGCAGTTCGTTAGCCGACGAAATTCTTGCATCCATGAGACTGCTCGGTCACATCCAGACAATCACGCGTTATCCCGTCAAATCCATGGCTGGCGTTGCGCTGAGGAGTGCGCGTCTAGATTGGAATGGATTGGCCGGAGATCGCAGATTCGGCGTTCATCGACTTGGAGACAACGATGGGTTTCCTTGGATTTCTGCCAGCAGGCTGCCGGAACTGCTGCTTTATAAGCCATGCGAGTTTTCGGACTCAACAGAAGAGCTTCTTCCTACCAAGGTCTGCACACCATCCGGAACTCTATTCGACATACTGGGAGATGAACTACGTAGCGACATTTCAAACAAACTGGGCTTCGATGTTGAACTAATGAAATTGAAGCACGGAATATTTGATGACTCTCCAATTTCATTGATCGCAAACAAGACAATTTCACACGTTTGTGAAAATGCCGGAGTGGCGGTAGATCCGAGTCGGTTTCGGGCAAACATCGTTGTCGATTTGATTGATCCTTTCCCCTTCGCTGAGGATGAATGGATTGGCAGCGTGATCCGATTTGGCAAGCAGGCTGCTATTTATGCCACAAAACGCGATTTGAGATGCAAAATGATTGGATTGGATCCGGCATCGGCCAGCTACCAACCAGCCCTATTGAAATCGGCGGTTGAACTCAACGAAAATCATGCCGGCGTTTACGGCACGGCGATTTCGACAGGGTCGATTGAGATCGGTGACGAGGTGATGCTCTGCTCGAGTGGTCAATAGGTCGGAAAATAGCTAAGGCTTTGACTTCGCCGCGGGCGAGGTGAGCGATCCGCCGTAGACTTACCGCTTGCAATCTGCCGTGCCAGGCTGTTCCGTTGATGTGTCAACCCTTCGGGCCTTGAGGACATCTTCTTGCTTCGTTTCCGGCGGCTAACGCACACCTGCAAGGGTTGTGTCGGCCCGCTGGGCAACGCTGTGAAGGATTCTGTAGTGGATCTCGCCAGAGATCCCACGACTGTGGTTGATGACAGGAACTCTGGCGAGTTCCACTACAACTCGGAGCTCAGGATATTCGCCGCAGAAATTCCTTCACAGCGTTGCCCGTGGGGCCTGAATCGCACGCCTGTGAGTGTCGCTTTGTCTTGTTGATTGGGTGAGTGCTGAGCGGTGCTGATGAATGTCCCGATCTTTTGCTTCGTGCCATGTCGGGTAGTGCAGAAACCGATTCCCACCGGGGTAAACTCGGATGGCGGTCGGTTGTCGGGGGCAAGTCGATCAACGCCACTGGGTTTACCCCAGTGGTTCAAAGGCTTATGCACTATCACGGTCTGCAGTGCGAAGACGGTGACCGCAGATGGATACAACTCGGCTCCGTTGTCTTGCCTTATCCGCGAACATGCTCACCATCCGCGGTTCCTCACCAAAGCCATTTCCAGGGTGACAAACTGCGTCGCCAGCAGTAAACTCTGACCGACGAGGGTTCGTCACGGTGATGAATCCCGCACGGGCCTTTCCTGAGCTCATTGATCGCTGTCGTTCGCCGATAATTCGAGTGCCTTATGGAAGAACCTCTCAACCAGCACCCATACGGAAACGAGCCAGCAGACGACGAAGGTGCGGACGTCAAACAAGTGGATATGCCGCGTTTCGATTGGACAAAAGACATACTCCCCAGTCGGGGACACAACGCCGTGGGCCGTTGCAGTTGTGGCGGTGAGTACGATCAGTCTTTGCTTCTAAGAACTGGCAATAGCGTCTGCAGTTCCTGTGGACAGTGCATTACTTTACCCGATCCGTCGTTTGCTCGACCCATCTCAGTCGAGTTTCGTGAGTATGTCAGACGAGCTCGTCGCAACCTGATCCTGATCGCCATTTTTCAGAACTTCTCATTTGCATTGATAGCCATCTACTTCATCAATTCACTCAATGCGAACAAGTGGCTAGTCTGGGCGTCGATGATTGCGATTGCCCTAGCCACGCGCAGGGCGTCGTGGTGGTTCGCTCGTGTACTCTCCAGGCCAAAGTGAACAGTGCACAAATAAGGGTTACATGCACGGGAATTGCGGCCGGGGGCCACGTTTGGAATTGAAGTATCACTGGCGCAAACTGATGACTTTGGTCGTTCGCCGGCTAAACCGAATGAGCGCAACGAAACAACGTGATGCGCCAGCTCGTCAGGCGAAGATTGATGCGGCAGCCGCGCTTTGATCCGCTCAAACCATTTCTGATCCCTGATTCCGCACCGCCAGCTGGTTTATCCAGGTGTGTCCACGGCTTATGCACTATCACGGTCTGCAGTGCGAAGACGGTGACCGCAGATGGATACAACTCGGCTCCGTTGTCTTGCCTTATCCGCGAACATCCGCGCCATCCGCGGTTCCTCACCAAAGCCATTTTCAGGGTGACAAGCTGCGTCTCCAGCAGTAAACTCTGACCGACGAGGATTCCTCACCGTGATGAATCCTGCTAGGGCCATTCCTGAGCCCGCACCGCTCACAAAGCGGCAAAGTTCAACGCACGATCTTTACGTCGGCTATTTGCCAGACGCAGAGATCGGAATTCGTTTGGTCCTGAAACCATGGCGTGGAAGACCATCGACACTCAAGAAGAACTTGACGCACTGAACCAAGCGATCTGTTGGGAGGATGCGACGACCGTCCAGTACATCGCTCGATTCGAGAATGAAACTTATTTTCCAGACGACGTTTGCCGTACCGGGTACCTGAACAAAAATGTTCACTTGTGGATCGATGCACTCAATGTGCAGGATGGTTACCTGAGGTTGGTGCTCATCGATTGTGATTGGATTGGCCCTCAGAAACTGGATTCTTTTCACTTGTCGGGAAAAATGGATTCGCTTATGCGAATTACGATCAACGATTGCGATGGATCTACCGCAATCCGATTCTCCCGGCTCATATATCGATTCGAACCTGACGTTCCAGTGATCCGTTTGGACGATGGTGATAACGGCCACGATCGGATAACGAAATGATGCAGCAGAGTTGCGGTAGTCTGCGTGTTGAAGTGGATAGTCAGCAGCCGCAACCTGCTGAACATTGGCGTTAGCCCAAAAATATGAACCGTGACGAAGCGACCAAGCTTGAAATCGACTTTGGCGTCACGTTCCCAGTTGCGTATCGAGAAGCGATCACGGATGGCTACCCCTTCGCGGACACCGTAGAGGAGTTGGACGCCGATGCAGAAAGCTTGCGATCTTCAAACAAGGGATGCCGGAACGACGCCCCATGGGGATTCCCATGGAAGCTGCAATATTGGTGCATCGGCGGGGATGGCGCTGGCGGGTTCTATTTCATCGATACGCTCCAAGACGATTCAACGGTGTACTACTGTGACCATGAAGACATGCCCGACTCGATCAACGACCCTGACAGAATCAGCGGAATATCGTTTCAGGAATTCATTGAGAATGTTCGTCAGCTCGAAGAAGACTTTGAGAATTGGGAACGACAGATGTGCGAGCGCGTCGCGAACCGAAAGTGGTGGCAGTTTTGGGTGCCTCGTGAGTGGCCACCCAAACCGAAGGGCATAACCCGTAAGGCTTTGACTTCGCGGCGGGCGAGGTGAGGGCGTGGCGTGTGGTTGGTGGCTGAGCGAGGTGGGGAGCCGAAGGCTTTCGAAATGCCATTGTTCAAGAAGCCTGGTGGATTTAGGGGCGTCGCTCGTCGTTAGGGAAAAGCATGGCCGCGGAAGGCGGCAGTTTTCAGTGTTCAGTTTTCAGTGTTCAGGGAATCGCATGGCAGGAGGCGGGTTCGAGGTAGTCACCAGCCGAGAGCGCTCTCCGGGCCCATTTTGCTTTGCGATCTGCCGTAGACTTATCGCTTGCAATCTGCCGTGCCAGGCTTTTCCGTTGATGTGTCGACCCTTCGGGCCTTGAGGACTTCTTCTTGCTTCGTTTCCGGTGGCTTACGCACACCGGCAAGGGTTGTGGCGGCCCGCTGGGCCTGAGTCTCAGAGACGGGGCACTTTCTGTTTCAGCCAAAGACGGGCGAATCTCTTTGCTCTGTGATTTGATTAGTTCCGATCAGCGTTGATTAGTGTTCCGGAACGGTTGCTTCGGGGAGTGTGGGGGCCCGCGTCGGAGACACGGGGCACTTTCGGGCGGCGAACTGCCTACGCTTTTCGGCGAACGGTGACTGCGATTGCGTAATAGACAATTCCCGCACCGATCAACAGCAACACGGACATCGTCTGAGCCCATTGTTCCATCAGCAGACTGATGAACGCTCCAACGTAGGCAATCAGCAACAACGCTGGTGTCACCGGATAGCCCCACGTTTTATAGCTTCGAGGAAGATCGGGGCGTGTTCGGCGTAGAACGTAGACCGCAGCCACCGCCAGGCCATAGAAGATCAAGCCGGCACAGATCACGGAATCCGTCAAATTGTCGAACGCAGCTTTGATCCTCTGAGAATGAGCCAGGCTGACAGAGGGTTCAGGGACCGCGGGAGCATCTGTCGAATTGCCAGCAGCATCCGCAGGAGTCGTCGCCTCAGCACCAGCAGCGACAACCGGTGGGGCCACTTTCGGAGCAGCATCTTTTTCCGCTTCAGCCACCTGTTGAGTCGGCTCAGCGGCAGCAGGTTCATCCGACTTGTTCGGATCCCAGACCGAAAACAGCAGCACAAGAAAGACGGTCCACACCGCCTGCAGAACGATCGTATTCGCAGGCGTCAGATAGCGAGGATGAATGCGCTGAAGCCAGCCGGGCACCAGGCCATCTCGAGCGATCGCGAGATAGATGCGAGGACCGGTGATCATATTGGAATTGGTCGCCCCGAACGTTGAGATCATGACTCCCAGCGCCGCGATCTTTGCTCCTGTGGGCCCGAACAGCACCTGGAACACGTCGGCCGCGACCGTGCCGCTCTGAGACAAATGACTCATTGGCAGCACAAAGTGGTAAGCGAGGTTCGCTCCCATATAGACGACGATGACCAGTCCAAGACCAATCGCCATTGCTCGTGGAACATTCTTCTTTGGCTCGCGAATGTCCTCGGCAACCGGCCCAAGATTGATCCATCCGTCATACGGCCACAACACAGCGACCATCGCTATCCCGATGGCTCGAAAGAAATCCGGCCAGGCACTTGCTGTCTGGGGCAGCGCCAGCTGAGGATTCAGGTTCGCGGTGTTGATCTTTCCCATTGCAAATGGAAGCACGATCAACAGCGCCAGAAACACAACCTTGGACACCGTCGCCAGACTTTGAATGCCCGCGCCGACTCGAGTACTTCGAAAGTTCGCCGCGGACAATCCCACCACGATCGCGATCGCCATCATGGTCTGCATCAACGGTGAGATGTTCACCAGTTCATTGAAGTACAGCACCGTTGCACAGGCCAGCGCGCCGACAGAGCCAGTTCGTACGACCCAGAATTCGGTCCAGCCCCATAGAAACGCCGGCAGTCTCCCAAATGCCTCACGAATGTAGAGGTACGGGCCGCCGGCCTGAGGAAACATGGCTCCAAGTTCGGCCAGAGCCAGCGAGCCACACAGAGTAATAATGCCGACGAACAGCCAGGTTCCCATGATGGTCAGGAATCCGTACTTCGCCAGTTCACTGTCGACCGAACTGACCTTCAGGAAGATTCCTGAGCCGATGATTGACCCCACGACGATCATCGTGGCATCGAACAGTCCGAGGACCTGAGGGAGACGATCGGGGCCTCCGTTTTCAATCTCCGGCGGAGCAGTGATTTGATCTGAGTTCCCGGACTGCGTCATGAGTTCCTCGGCAATTCCAACAGACAGGCTGACCACACTTCCTGTGGGAGGGACGCAGAGTAATCAAAGTCCGTTCACAACGTTAGGCAGCTTTTCTCCCTGAAGCGCCATCAGAGCCAGTTTTGCGGCAGTTTCGCGCAGTTTTTTCACTGCGGGCACGCTGGCCGATGCAATGTGCGAGGCCAGAATCACGTTGTCCATCTTCAGAATCGGGTGGTCTGCGGGAATCGGCTCCGGGCTGAAGACGTCCAATGCCGCAGCACTCACATGGCCCGATTGCAGTGCAGCGGTCAGCGCTGCCGGGTCGATCAAGTCTCCTCGAGCCAGGTTCACGATCACAACACCTGGCTTTGTCTTCGCCAGTGATTCGCTGTTGAGCATTCCGCGAGTCTCGGCTGTCGAAGGACAGTGAAGAGTAATCGCGTCAGACTGCGACAGGAGTTCACGCAAAGTCACCGGCTCTGCTCCCGCGGCCCTGATCTGATCGGCAGCAATCACTGGATCGTGGACCAAAACTTTTGCTCGGAAGGCCAGAAGTCGATGAACCACTTCACGACCGATGCGACCGAACCCAACAACTCCAATAGTCATCTGCTTCAGTGCTTTGAGATTGTCGAGCGGCGTTGCGAGTCCCCACTTGCCCGCATGCACAAAGTTGGAATTGGCCACGACCTGCCGAGTGATTCCCAGCAGAAACGCGAGAGTGTGATCTGCCACTTCATCGATGCAGTAGTCGGGCACATTGCACACGGGAATGCGACGCTGCCGTGCCGCTTCCAGATCAACGTTGTCGACGCCGATTCCATAGCGAACGATCACGCGAGCTTTCTGCATCGCCGCAATGACGTCCGCGTTCACCGGAGCAAACTGAGTGATGACGGCATCGGCATCTGTGACAAGCGGAATCAGTTCAGCCGCGGGCTTCTTTTCCTTTGAAGCCACAATCGTGTGCCCCGCCGGTTCGATAATCGAAGACTCAACGGAGTAATCAGGAAACGAGTAGTCGGTAATAACAACCTGCATAAAAAGCTCCGGTGGGAAGGAAGGTAAGAAGTTGCGGTCGGAAGGAAAAATTAGCGGCACGGCGCAAGCCGTCCGGTGACTCAGGACCAGGGGGCTTGCACTCTTCTTATCGCATTCACTTTCGTGCGATGAGTCAGTGCTGAGCGGTCACGAGATGAGCCGCCGAACCAAGCAGCTCTTTCAGGATATTTGAGTGCGGATGCGGATGACCTTTGTATTGGCGGAAGCCTTCGCCAAAAGCAACGCCCGCTTCCTTGCCTCGAGCCGCCCCCCAGCGACGACAGGCTTCCGTGTACTCATCCATCCCATGCTGTCTTCTCAGCCATTCACGCTGGCTGGCATGACACGAGAGAGCTCGAATCTTCTCCTCGAACTGTTCGGACACATCCACGATCATGTCAACCGGCTGACGATTTCCGAAGTGATCCGTTCCCTCGACGGGATCGACAAAATACAGCCAGGGGATCTTCTTTGCGGTCGGCGCCGGATCCCATTGTCCCGTTCGGTAGTTTGGCACAGACGCGTTGAAGCACGAGTCACGAACCAGCGCACTCGTGATTTCGTGATCGTGCATGTAATCAACGGGCGGAGCGGTCAGAATGATGTCCGGAGCTGTGCGACGAACAAACTCCGTGACGCGACGCCGCGCATCATTGTCGAACACAATAGAGAGGTCGCGAAATTCCAGACACGTATAGTCTGCCCCAATGATGGCAGCCCCGTCAGCGCCTTCCTTTCGGCGAATGGCAGCAATCTCCTCCGCCGAATGTTCCGCACTGCCACAGTCCCCCGGCGTCATTGTTGCGACGGAGATTCGGCATCCCAGTGCTTTCAGACGCATCAGCGTGCCGGCGCATTGAAACTCGATATCGTCCGGGTGAGCATGAATTGCCAGGATATGGAGTGGAAGATTCTCTGACATTTCCGTCGCTTTCTGTTGGGGGCGATCTCACGCGGCCTTGAGCACACTCAGGTTTCAATCATGAGATCTTTCGCAGAAGCGGGTCTTACTGAAAATGGCATCGGAACTCCACGCGCCGGAGCAGCTGGTGAGCTGGAAACCCTGAAGTTCCAAAGTCAACCCGAACACTCCGGCGTCGTCCCCCCAGTTGGCTTCGTTACGGGAAACCAATACGAGCTGAGTCAGCAAACAAAACGTGTCGCAAAGCCCTGCCAGATGCGGCGACAGTCAGCCAATCAGCCGCCATCTGGTTTACCCAGGTGGAAACAGGTTTTTGCACTACGCAGCTCTCCACGTTCAAACAAGCACACGCTGAAACAGCAACGCTTCGCTTCAAGCCGCAAAACCAGAGTCCAATCGGCAGCCAGCTCCGGAGCGACCGTCACCCAATTCGCGGTGAGCCGTGCATGTGTCGCCGTTTCACGGCTTTGAACCTTTCCGGGTTTCTTTGAACCTTGGGTTGACACCCAAGGCTATCTGCTGACACTGCTCCGCAGTTCATGAACGGGTTCGATTCGGCGTCTGTTCGTCCCGGAGCTACTCGAATTCGCTCCGACATTCGCAGTATTCCCCGGGTCGGCGTACGAGACTGGTCGGTTTGCACTTGCTTGTTGTTTCAGGACCGGGCCGGAAGCTGCTGTGCAGGTTGTGTTTATGATGCTGATTCATAGTGGATAGCACCGTTTCCGTACCTGAGAGTCAGGAGGCGAGCGAAGTGGGATTGTTTCGCCCTTGCAGGGCTTTGTGCTTTGCTCGTGATGCAACCCGGGGCGTTGCCCCGGGCTGGCTTGTTATTGGCCGCGTTGGGCCGGAGAGTCGCCAATCGTCCTGACCTATCGTCCTGCCCAATCGCCCCGAATGGGGCAGCAACACACCAGCCTGGGGCAACGCCCCAGGTTTCTGGCTGATCATGTGGCGGGATGTGTTGTTCGACGGGCAGATTCTTACCCTCTCCTTTCGGTATCTGGCACTTCGTGCGTTGTTCTGACTTCCGCCAGAGTCCATATCACCCGCCGCCTGGTTGACCCAGGTGGAAACAAGTTTTTGCACTACCCAGCTCTCCACGTCCAAACAGGCACACGCCGAATCACCAACGCCGCACTTCAAGTCGCGAAACCAGAGTCCAATCCGCAGCCAGCTCCGGCTGCATTCGTCCAGCGACGTCTGGTAGTGCAATAAACCGTGGACCCACCTGGGTCAACCAGGTGGCGGGGCAAAAGCCCAGACACTTCCGTCGGGCCTGAACCACCGGAGCGACCGTCACCAAATTCGCGGTGAGCCGTGCATGTGTCGCCGTTTCACGGCTTTGAACCCTTTCCCGGTTTCTTTGAACCCTGGGTTGACACCCAAGGCTATCTGCTGACACTGCTCCGCAGCTCATGAACGCGTTCGATTCGGCGCCTGTTCGCCCCGGAGCTACTCGAATTCGCAACGACATTCGCAACTCTCCCCGGATAAGCGTGTGAGACTTGTCGGTTCGCACTTGGTCGAAGTTTCTGGGCCGGGCCGGAAGCTGCTGTGCAGCTTCTGTTTACGCCGCTGAATCTTGGTGGATGGCACCGTTTTGCCGGTACTTCAGCCGAGCCACCGCTCGATTCAAAACGTGGAAGACTTCACCTACAGGACAAATGCGTTTCGTGCGCGCCATCGAGCAAGGCTAACAAACCACAATAGGCAACGCAATCAAAGAGTCCTGACCCCTTTTGGCCTTTTCTTTTGGCCTTTCAACTTAGAGAAGTGCCAGAGCCATTCGCGCAGAGCCCCTTTTTGTGCCCCGCGTCTAATCAAGCCAATCTGGATGTGTTCCATGCGTAACGTGCCAATGCCAGCGATCTGGAATCTGGCTGGCGGGAATCCAATTCAAGTTGATATAAACACGAAACTCTTCGAACAACGCAAAAAAAGTATTAACATTGTCTTCAGCCGGATCAGTCTCGCGAATTACTTCACACCACGACGCTGGCCGACGCGAGAAACGAACATTGCAAAGCCAAACCGAAAAATCGCGAAGGATTTTGTCTTCATCACGTTCGTACAGTCCCGCCGCTATGCGAGCAGACTTATAGGCGAAGAGAAAGAGATCCAAATCTCGCACAGAAGTTTGGCCACCAAACATTGCAGCAGGGAGTATCCGCCACAGACTTAACAGTTCCAAGACCCAGTTATCCATGACTATACTTTCAGATTGGACTCTGACTCCAACGCAATAGGCCTGCCCCTAACAACTCTTCCCACGGTCCGCGTCCACCGACGTCATTCCAAAATTGATCTACTGGGATTCCGTTTGGACGCATGTTATCGTAAATCTTGTCGCCAATTTGAATAAACTCATGCCAACTGCCATAACCGTTTGATCCGCCTATGGTCTTCTTCAACGATTTGGAGATCATTGATATTCTGCTACCCCATTCTAATTTGAATCGAGTTCCACTTCCGCCTGCGCCCTTCACACGTTCGGCGAGTTCATTCGCAAAATCACTGCATGCACCCAGCACTTTGGCGTCGGCCGGAATTGCGTCAACAAGCTTCGCAATTGCTTCAGGACAAAGCGTGTTCCCATTATGCACCAGCACACCACTGGTTCCAACGTAGTAGACGTGAGTGCCGTGGATTTCGAGGTTGTAGACGAGGGTTGAGCCGGGGATCTGGCGGAACGAAGTGACAGTGGTGGTGCCTGCGGCTGTGCGGAGGGTTTCGTTGGGTTGCAGCGAGTCGGCTCGGACGAAGTCATGGCGGTCTTCACTCCAGAACGGATGGTTGCCCGTGCAGAGAATCGGCTCAGCCTGCCCGGCAATGCTCAGCGAGATCGAAGCTGACACCTGATGCCGAAACGTTCCAGTGATCACTCGGCCTTCGCCGGGCAGGATCTCCGGGCAGGGATCGATCTCCAGGACTACTGCGTTGCCATCAATCCCGCATTCGGGGACTGAGATGAAAACCGTGCCGCCGACTTCACCGCGCTGCTGATTGAGCCATGTGAGCGGTCTCAGCAGCACCACATCGGCCACCGTCCCGTCTCGCTTCGGAGCCCGCAGCGTCAGTTTCCGCCATTCCGACGGGATAATGTCCGACCCAAACTGCAGGTCTTCCTCACCGGTCGGTGATTCCGCGAGGACTCGCTCCCCAACCTGCAGTTGTTCGATCGCAACCAGTTCTGTCGCGGGATGCACAGCGGAGCGATCTGTCGCCGCAGCGTCCAGCCCGGTGAGGATCGGCTCCCCAATGCTCGACTTGCTCACCGCGGATCGAACCGCGACCGCTTCCGACCGAGATTCTGCCCGGTTTCCAGCCCGGCTCGCGGTAAGGGCCTGAGTTGCCGAAAAGCCGGCAAACATCAGAGCGGCAGCAACAATCAACACGGTCCGTGTTCGAAGTCCCAAAGGACCGAAACGCTCTGATCGGTGGCTCGTGCTTCCAGTCAACATCTGATTGTCTCCACAGGAATGATAACGGGGCTTTCACAAAACGACACTACCGATTTCGTTCACCTATTGAGCATCATCAAGTGGGCATCAAGTCTGCCTGGGACTTAGTGCGGCAAACTTGCGCGGCTCTAAGCCGTAGTGGAACTCGCCAGAGTTCCTTTCATCAACGCAAGCTCTGGGATCTTTGGCGAGATCCATTACAAAATCCTTCACAGCGTTGCCTGCACGGCCGCTACTGCGATGAGGAAAACGTAACTTGTTGCGCGAATGACCAAACTCCCGAGAGATCGCGTGAATGCTCATCCCGTCCGAGTCCGCGCCACGGATCCGAACATACTCGTCCACCGTCTACATCCCGGACCCCAAATCCGCTCAAACCATGAGTAAATTCGCAGGTCCCTCGCGGTGGGTCCATTTTGCTCGCCGGTTTCCGGACGTCGGCCCGTTTTGCCCAGCGGTTTCCGGTGGGATTCCAGGATGAACATGTCCGCACGAATGTGGCAGATTCTTCCCCGGTTGTTAACATTCCCGCGACGAAACGGGGCCGGAGTGGCTTCGGTGGCATCGAAATCGAATGCCAGGAACTTGATGGAGTAAGGGAACGTGCAGCAGCCTCTTTCCTGCGGTTTTTTGATTCTGCGAGGACAGCCCGTCGATTCGTTTCTGCTGATGAAACACCCCCGGCGCTGGGATCTCCCGAAAGGTCACGTTGACGAGGGAGAATCAGAAATGCAGTGCGCTCTGCGGGAACTGGAAGAAGAAACCGGGATCGGTGCCAAAGACATCGAGGTGGATCCGGAGTTCCAGTTTGAAAATCGCTACATGGTCAATCAGAAACGCTACGGCGGAAAAGGGCTGATTGAAAAGAAGCTGCTGATCTTTTTGGGGCGACTGATCCGCCCGGTCAAAATTGTCGTGACCGAACACGATGGGTATCGATGGTTTGACTGGAGCCCGCCTCACCAGATTCAGGAGTGGACGATCGATCCACTGCTTCACGCGGTTCACGAACACCTGGGACGCAGTGATCGACGCTGGACAGCATAGAGCGTGGTCCAGCGATTCGGGGTCAGGGACCAAAAGGACATTGAAGGGACGAGAGGGACATAAGTCCCGGGCCACCTTTAGTCTTTTGACGAGCCTTTTGATTCGGACTTGCCGGAGCTGGATGATGAACCTTCGCTGGCCTTGGCGGCTTCGGCACCCTTCTTGTACGAATCACTGCGATAGTCGGTCTGATAAAAACCAGACCCTTTGAAGATGATGCCGCCGCCCGCGCTAATGATGCGTTCTGCCTTCATCTTTTTGCACTTGGGACACTTGCGAGTTGGCTTGGCAGTGATCGGCTGAAATTCGTCCCACTTGTGATCACAGGCTTCACACCGATATTCGTACGTTGGCATAGCTCACTCACTCGTCGGATAAAACTGGTGTTCTTTTGAATCAGGTGCTGATGAGATCTTCAAACTGGAGACAGTTGCCGGTGCATCAGCCTGCGGGAGCACACGAAACAATAACGCGGGCTGGACGAACGACTCGATCGTGCATCTGATAGCCCATTTCCACAACCTGCAGAACAGTCATCGGCTCGTGTTCGGCTGAAGGCATCTGTGTCAGAGCTTCGTGCAGGTTTGGATCGAACGGTTTTCCCAGAGCATCGATCGGTTCTGCGGCATGATTGCGAAGAATGTCACGGAACTGGTTCGCAACCATTCGAATGCCGTCCAGCAGGGCCTGCTTGTCGCCGGTCTGTTCTGCACTGGAGATGGCTCGATTCAGACCATCAAGCCCGGGCAGAAGATCCCGAACAAGCCGCAGCGATTCGAACCTGCGAGCATCATCCTGTTCCCGCTGAATGCGTCTGCGATAGTTTTCGAGGTCTGCATACGAGCGCATCAGTTTGCCCTGCAGATCATCGATCTTTGCCTGCAGCTCAGCAACTCCTGCGATCGGAGCAGCGGTATCCTGTGACACCGCATCCACGACAGCATCTGCTGCGGCATTGGCCGCCTGAGCAGCATCAGTGCCGGCTTGTGGTTCATTCGGATGATTTGAACTCATTGAATCCTCAATTCCATCTCTCTTGTGATGATCAAACACGGACGAGATCTGTTCTCAGTCAGCGATGTGCATCAGGATTCTTCGTCTTTTGATTCGCCGGAGAAAAATGTCTTTACCTGTTCGAAGAACGACTTGCGATGAGGCATCACGGTCTTGTTATCAAGATCTGCCAGACGTCGAAGAAGTTCTTCCTGCTCCGACGACAGCTTGCGAGGAACTTCCACCTGAATCTCAACCAGAAGGTCACCCGGTTTCGTATTGCCGCCGCGCGGATCCGGCATTCCAAATCCACGAAGCCGACTGATTTCTCCGGGCTGGGTTCCGGCCTTGATCTTCAGCGTCTCGGGGCCTTTCAGAGTCGGGATTTCAATCTCCGCCCCAAGTGCGGCCTGAGCAAACGTCAGCGGCAGCCGATACATCAGATCCTGCCCTTCGCGCTGAAACAACGAGTGCTTGCGGACTTCAACGTCCACGTAAAGATCACCCCGCGGTCCTCCGTTCGTTCCCGCTTCTCCTTCACCACGCAGAACGAGCTGCATGCCGGAATCAATTCCCGCGGGAATCTGCACTTCGCGAACGACTTCCTTCATCGTTCGCCCCTGACCGCTGCAGTCTCCGCAGGAATCCTTCACAACTGTTCCTCGACCACGGCATGCCGGGCAGGATGTCTGGAATCGGAAGAAGCCCTGAGACTGAATCACCTGGCCATGTCCACCGCAGGTCGAACACTTCACCGGAGAAGAACCCGGTTTGCACCCAGAGCCCTGGCAGGTTTCACAGGTTTCGTGCCGAGTAATGCGCAGCTCACGCTTACATCCGGTGAAAGCTTCCGGAAGATCGATGCGGATCTTCGTTTGCAGCGATTCTCCGCGTGAGGCACTTGATCGACGCCCTCCGCGACCACCACCGCCGCTTCCACCAAACTGGAAGCCAAAGCCCTCGAACAGGTCACCAAACGCGCCGAAGATATCGTTGATATCCTGGAACCCGGCGCCTCCGCCACCAGCACCTTTGACGCCCTGATGACCAAAGCGATCGTAACGAGCTCGCTTGTCCGGATCGTTCAGAACTTCAAAGGCTTCTGAGGCTTCCTTGAACTTGTTGACGGCTTCGGGATCATCCTGATTGCGGTCGGGATGATACTTTAGCGCCAGCTTCTTGTAGGCCTTTTTCAGCTCTTCTGACGTCGCGGTGCGGGACACGCCGAGAACTTCGTAGTAGTCACGCTGAGCTGTCATCGTCTCACACCGTTGAAGCCACATAAAGAAAGCGGGACACCATCACGATGCCCCGCTGACTCAAACCCCGAACCAGCGCCGGGGACAGATACTCCCGCTGATATCAGCGAATGACACCTTCGGATGCTGGCTTCTTGTCGCCGTCCGCATCTTCCGTCTTGGTGACCAGAACCTGAGTCGTCAGCATCAGTCCGGAAATGGACGCCGCGTTCGACAGAGCATTCCGAACAACCTTCGCCGGATCAAGGATGCCTGCCTTGAACATGTCGGTGTAGGTGTCCTTTGATGCGTCGTAGCCCATGCTGCCTTCCAGCTGACGGACTTCGTCAACGATCACCGCACCGTCCTTGCCACAGTTGGACGCGATTGTGCGAGCCGGAGCTTCCAGAGCACGAGCAACAATGCCCACACCGATCGCTTCGTCACCGCTGAGCTTCAGCTTGTTGACAGCGTCGATTGCACGCAGGAGAGCCACACCGCCACCTGGGAGAATGCCTTCTTCCACGGCAGCGCGAGTTGCGTGCAGAGCGTCTTCCATGCGAGCCTTCGTCTGCTTCATTTCCGCTTCGGTGGATGCACCCACGGAAATCACAGCAACGCCACCAGTCAGCTTTGCCAGACGTTCCTGGAACTTCTCACGATCGTAGTCGCTGTCGGTCTTTTCGATGTGATCACGGATCTGCTGAACGCGTGTCTTGATTGCATCGGCCTTGCCCGCACCTTCGATGATCGTGCAGTCGTCCTTCGACACTTCGACTCGACGAGCACTTCCGAGGTGACCGACTTCGACGTTCTCCAGCTTCAGGCCCAGATCTTCAGAGATCAGGGTTCCACCAGTCAGAACAGCCATGTCGCCCAGCATTGCCTTGCGGCGATCGCCGAAGCCAGGTGCCTTCACCGCACAGATCTTCAGAACGCCACGCAGCTTGTTGACAACCAGCGCTGTCAGAGCTTCGCCGTCGACGTCTTCTGCGATCACAAGCAGAGGCTTGCCCGTTCGAGCTGCCTTCTCGAGCAGCGGCACGAATTCGCGGAGGCTGGAGATCTTCTTCTCGAACAGCAGGATCAGGCAGTCTTCCAGAACGCACTTCATGTCTTCGGCCTGAGTCACGAAGTAAGGGCTGATATAACCCTTATCGAACTGCATGCCTTCAGCGAATTCCAGAGTTGTGGTGCTGCCCTTGCCTTCTTCAACGGTGATGACCCCGTCACGGCCAACGCGTTCCATTGCATCAGCGATCATGTCGCCGATTGCCTTGTCGTTGTTGGCGGAGATTGCACCGACCTGAGCAATCTGCTGCTTCGATTCCACTGGTCGAGCCAGCTTCTCGATGCTCTTCAGAGCCGCTTCGACAGCCTGCTCGATTCCCTTGCGGACAACCGTTGGGTTGGCACCGAGAGAAATGCTTCGCAGACCTTCGTTGTAAATTGCACGAGCCAGCACGGTTGCGGTCGTGGTACCGTCACCAGCGGTATCGCTGGTCTTGCTGGCGACTTCGTTCACCAGCTTGGCCCCCATGTGCTCGTAGGGGTCTTCCAGTTCGACTTCCTTGGAAACCGTCACACCGTCCTTCGTGACGACTGGGTTTCCAAAGCTCTTATCAATGATCACGTTGCGTCCGGTCGGACCCATCGTGACGGCCACAGCACTGGCCAGCGTTTCCACACCGCGCTGCAGCTTGATGCGGGCACGGTCATCAAACAAAAGTTGCTTTGCCACTTCAAAGGCTCCTTCAGCGATCAGACGCTGTGATGAATTGAGAGTAAAACCTTGGATGCAGGCGAGCAGCCAGCCGATGCCGACTGCTCAAGCGTGCTCAGAACCAAAACAGCATCAGACCAGCTTCGCGAGGATATCGCTCTCACGCAGGATCTTGACATCTTCGCCATCGATCTCGATCTCTGTTCCGCCGTACTTGCCGAACAGAACCTGATCCCCAACCTTCACGCTGACTGGTGATCGCTCACCGCTGTCCAGCAATCGGCCTGGACCAACAGCGATCACAGTACCACGCTGCTGCTTTTCCTTGGCAGCATCTGGCAGCACGATTCCGCCAGCGGTGGTTTCTTCAGCTTCGTTTGGACGAACGACAACGCGGTCATCAAGAGGATTGATCTTCATAGCAACCAAACTCCATGAAAGTCTGAGCAACTGCCCAGTATGTTGATGAATCAAAAGTCTTCGGAAACTTTGCGAACACCGCACAGACGGCTTACATCATGCCGCCCATGCCTCCCATGCCACCCATGCCGCCCATCGGGTCCATGCCGCCCATGCCGCCGTCATGATGGTGGTCATGGTGACCGTCCTTCTCCGGCTTCTTGGGTTCATTCACGATGATGCAGTCAGTAGTCATCAGGAGCGACGCCACGCTGGTCGCATTCTGCAGAGCAGTTCGAACAACCTTGGTTGGGTCAATTACGCCGAACTGAAGCATGTCACCATACTTGTCGTTCAGAGCGTCGTAGCCGTAGCTGGCCTTCTTTTCTTTCTTCACGCGATTTGCAACGACAGCACCGTCGAGCCCTGCGTTTGAAGCGATCGTCCGCAGCGGCATTTCGAGAACGCCACGAACCAGCTCAACGCCATACTCCTCGTCACCCTTCAGCTTCAGCTCATCCAGAGCCGCTGTGCAGCGAAGCAGAGCAACGCCACCACCTGGGACAATGCCTTCTTCAATCGCTGCACGAGTTGCTGCGAGAGCGTCGTCAATCAGGTCCTTGCGTTCCTTCATTTCCGTTTCGGTAGCAGCACCAACGCTGATCTGAGCGACACCACCGGCGAGCTTCGCCAGCCGTTCCTGCAGCTTTTCGCGATCGTAGTCGCTGTCGGTTGCATCGATTTCGCGACGAATCTGCTCGGCACGACCTGCGATGTCAGACTTCTTGCCGGCCCCTTCAACGATTACGGTGTTGTTCGCATCGATACGAACTCGCTTGGCCTTGCCAAGATCTGACAGCTGAATGTTCTCCAGCTTGATCCCCAGATCCTTGAAGAACGCCTTGCCAGCAGTCAGGACCGCGATGTCTTCCATCATGGCCTTGCGGCGGTCGCCGTAGCCAGGAGCCTTCACCGCAGCAACCTTCACAATGCCTCGCATCTTGTTGACAACGAGCGTCGCCAGAGCTTCGCCTTCGATGTCTTCGGCAATGATCAGCAGCGGAACATTGTTCTTGGAGATTGCTTCCAGAAGAGGAACCAGCGGCTTCGCGCTGCTGATTTTTTCTTCATGAATCAGGATGCGGCAGTTTTCCAGAACCACTTCCTGCTCATCTTCATCAGTAATGAAGTGAGGAGACAGGTAGCCTCGGTCAAACTGCATCCCTTCAACCAGATCCACTTCTGTGTTGACGTGTCGGCCTTCTTCGACGGTGATTACCCCGTCCTTGCCAACCTTCAGAAGTGCATCGGCCAGAATCTCACCGATGTCAGGGTTGTTGTTGCCAGCAATGGTTGCAACGCGAGCAATCGATTCCTTGTCGGTTGCTTTGACCGGCTTGGCCATCTTCTGCAGAGCTTCGATGACTGCGTTCACAGCCTTCTGAGCACCTCGGCTCATCGCCATTGCATCAGCACCAGCGGCAATAAACTTCAAGCCAGCTCGGTACATGGCTTCCGCCAGAACCGTCGCGGTTGTCGTGCCGTCACCTGCGACATCGTTGGTCTTTGAAGCAGCTTCCTTGACCAACTGGACGGCCACGTTTTCATAGGGGTCTTCAAGATCGATGTCTTCAGCGACGGTCACCCCGTCTTTGGTCACCTTCGGGGCTCCCCAGCCCTTATCCAGAACCGCATTTCGACCGCGAGGTCCAAGGGTGCTGGCAACCGCCTTTGACAGCTTTGAAACGCCGGACAGCAGGCTCTTGCGGGCCTCTTCGTCGAACGTCAGTAACTTAGCCACGGCTTCTCCTCAAGTTTTCTACGCTGTTACCAAACAGGCTTCTACATCAACTGGTGTGAGACCCAATGTGCAGCTCTCACCCAGACTGGCAGAAAAATTCGAATGGCATCCGCGGGATGCAAACGTTGTGCCGGGGCTATCAACGTGGCCACAAACCTCTGTCGCAGAACAACTTACAGAAGGAGGCGAAATTCAGAGCCAACCTGACAGGAGATTTCAGCGGTCGTTTTGGCAGGCGAGCCCAGGTGATTCAGAACGCTGCAGCATGGATAATTTTCATCCGCTGTGGCTAAACCCTGGCCTGAACATCTGCCAACGCCCTGATGAATGAAACTTGTAAAAAGTTTAAGAGAAGTGCGAATTCGACAGGAAAATCACTGATCCTGCCGTCTCTTTGATTCGTATAAGTAGCGATTTTGCAGAATTTGCCGGTTTTCGCATGACAATTGCAGTAATTGAGCGAACAGCGGCAACGGTCAAAGCGTCAAAGACGTATCCCACCCACGAATGGAATGACCGTTACTGTGAACTTCCATTCATTCAAAAAGGAGTTTGGACATGTTGGTTCTCAGCCGAAAAATCGGGGAGTCAATTCAGATTTCCGGCGACATTCGTGTCACTGTCACTCAGGTGCGTGGCGGCCGCGTTCGCCTTTCCATTGAGGCTCCGAATTCCGTCCGCGTTCTGCGAATGGAAGTGGCGGAAGACTCCGTGAATCAGGGCGCTCCGGAACCTGTCGCCTCGGAACAAACCTAAGCTGCTGCGTACCCGTCGACTGTCTGTCTCACGGTCCTTGTGTAAGGCCTGAGTCGTCTGGAAAGGTTGAAAACTCTTTTCAGGCGATTCCGGCCTTTTTGCTTTGGCAATCGGAAGTTGATTCGTAACCACGTGTTTTCCAGATGACGTGATTGACGGAACACGAATCTCTGGATACGTTGCCGAACCGACTTCCTGACATGGGTGTCGGAGTGGCGTTCCTGTTCGGAACTTCATTCGACACGACCTTCGAAAGTTAGCGTTGATAATGACAACTTTGCTGCTGAACCTGAGCCTTCTGCTGCTTCCTTCGTGAAGCCCGCCTCAGGTTTG
>VFQT010000608.1_pt1 | contig 50937 bp, 58 predicted proteins | sample 3512381 | NCBI WGS metagenome assembly VFQT01 (sample SAMN10412376, study PRJNA504923) | tailings metagenome | isolation source: Relicate 2 Philex TSF3 active mining site | place: Philippines: Tuba, Benguet | collected 2017-08-29 | reverse complement strand
ATGAGGCAACCGCTGTTGTGGAAGCAATGCTGGTTGCAAAAAGAAGTGCTGATTCGCAAAGCGATGTTTTCTATGTCGACACCGATCTCTTCCCCCAGACCAAGCAGCTGTTAGAGCACCGCGCTGAGCCAATGGGCATTCAGATTAAATACTTCGATGCCAATAAGCCAGAGGAGATTAGCGAAGAGTGCTTTGGAGCAGTGGTTCAGTATCCAGGCGCTTCAGGAAGAATCATCTCCTTTGACAATCTCTTCGCCAAGATTCACGAGTTTGGTGGGCTAGCCATTGCTGCAGCCGACCTCATGGCCCTCACCCTGATTACCCCGCCGGGAGAAAAGGGAGCAGACATAGTTTGTGGCACCACCCAGCGCTTCGGAGTGCCCATGGGCTTTGGTGGTCCTCACGCCGGTTACCTGGCAGTAAGAGAAAAACTAGAGAGAACAATGCCGGGAAGACTGGTTGGTGTTTCCGTTGATGCGGAAGGGGCTCCCGCCTATCGACTCACTCTGCAAACCAGAGAGCAGCACATCAGAAGAGAAAAAGCCACCTCTAACATCTGCACGGCTCAGGTGCTGCTAGCTGTAATGGCTGGGATGTATGCCGTCTATCACGGACCTACGGGCCTGAGAGCAATCGCTCAAGAAATACATGACAAGACCTCGGCGCTCGCCAAAGTTCTTTACGAAGTTGGCTTCCACATCCAGCACAAGAATTTCTTCGACACAATTCGGGTGACAAACATAGACGCCGAGAAATACTACGAAGAGGCTAGGGAAAAGGATCTGACCGTTCTCAAGGTAGATGAGAAAACCATTGGAATCTCGGTCGATGAGAGCACCAGCTGGTGGCACCTCGCTGAATTAGCAGCAGCTTTTGGTGCAAGAGCACCAAGACCTCAGGATGCTGTCGATAATCTGACAAATCACAGACGCTCTGAATTCCTCACTCACCCAGTTTTCAATACTTATCACTCAGAGACTGCAATGCTCAGATACCTGAAGAAGCTATCTGACTTTGACTATGCGTTAGATCGCGGAATGATTCCGCTTGGCTCCTGCACCATGAAGCTCAACTCTGTTACAGAAATGGAAGCTGTGACCTGGCCGGAGTTTGCATCACTTCACCCCTTCGCGCCTGCCGAAGACACCGAGGGTTATATCGAACTGATCACCGAGTTGACCGAGTGGCTCAGTGACATCACAGGTTACGAAGCAATTTCCCTTCAGCCAAATGCTGGAAGTCAGGGAGAGTTGGCTGGACTACTTGCAATCCGCGGATACCACCGCTCACGTGGAGATGTAAATCGAAATATCTGCCTAATTCCATCATCGGCTCACGGAACCAACGCCGCCTCGGCGGTTTTGGCTGGCATGGAAGTTGTGGTTGTCTCTTGCGATCCCGATGGCAACGTTGATGTCCTTGATCTAAAGCAAAAAATTGCTGAATACAAGGACACCCTTGCTGCCCTGATGATCACCTACCCCTCAACTCACGGTGTCTATGAGGAAGCTGTGGTTGAGATCTGCAAGATGGTTCATGAAGCAGGTGGCCAGGTCTATATAGATGGTGCAAACACCAATGCAGTGGTTGGTTTTGCCAAGTTTGGTGAATTTGGCGGCGATGTTTCGCATCTAAATCTTCACAAAACCTTCTGCATCCCTCACGGCGGTGGCGGTCCAGGGGTTGGTCCAGTGGTAGCAAAGAGCCACCTCAAAGACTTCCTGCCTGGTCACGCAATGGCCCAGGTAGATCTGCCTAAATACGGGCCTGTCTCAGCAGCCCCCTTTGGCTCTCCGAGCATTCTCCCCATCTCCTGGGCTTACATCCACCTGATGGGACCCCAGGGACTGAAAGCAGCAACTGCAGTAGCAGTCCTCAGCGCCAACTATGTAGCCAAGAAACTTTCTGATGCCTATCCACTTCTCTACACGGGTAAGAACGGATTGGTAGCCCACGAAGCAATCATTGACATTAGGCCGCTTCAGAAAGAAGCGGGAATTGGCAATGATGACATTGCTAAGCGCCTGGTTGACTACGGCTTCCACGCTCCAACGATGAGCTTCCCGGTCGCTGGCACCCTAATGATTGAGCCAACGGAGAGCGAGCCAAAGGAAGAGTTGGATCGTTTCATAAATGCGATGCTTGCCATTCGTGAAGAGGCTAAAAAAGTTCAAGATGGCGAGTGGCCACAGGATGACAATCCTTTAGTCAATGCTCCCCACACCGCAAGTCACCTTGTTGATGACTGGAACCACCCTTACTCTCGTGAGGAAGCTGTTTTTCCAATCGATGGTCAGCGCAAGGGTAAATACTGGCCACCAGTTAGAAGAATTGATGGGGTCTTTGGCGACCGCAATCTCACCTGCACTTGCCCGCCAATTGAGAGTTTTGCAAAGAATTAGTCAAGCTTGATTGGGACTGAGTGCCCATCAAACCACCTAGCCGTATCGGCGAGATCTAGTTGCTTTTTTGCGACTCCAAGAATTAATTCAAAGGCCGAGTCGTGATCAGAGCGCAATTTTAAGTTGTTGAGGGCAAGAAAAATATTCACCGAGATCCACGCAGTCCGCTTATTGCCGTCAAACATCGGATGGTTTTTTATAAGAGAATCGAATAAGGCGGCAGCCTTCATCCATATCGTTGGATACGCGTCTTGACCAAACACCGTCGATTCAGGTCTTGCGAGCGCAGCGCCAAGTAGGCCAGCATCCTTAACTTTGAATCCAACCCGCTCAAGCTGGGGAATTAGGGTGTCTAGGTCGAGATACCTTGTCATGCATCTGCCAATCGTTCTAGGAGTTCCTTGTCACGAGCGAGAATCTCATCAACAATCCGTCGAGCAATTGCTGAACTGTCGTGTTGTTGAAGGAACTTATCTACCGCTAGTGACAAGGCCTGCTGCTTTGATATTTCAAGCCTTTTCGCAAGTGCGGTTAGCCGAGCATCAGCCTCGGGATCAAGCCTTAGAGTAAGAGCCATAGATAGATGATACCAAGCTGATACCACTTTGCTCGACTTATCCACAGCGACCCGTGATGAGCTAGCAAAGATCGGAGTTTCGTGGCTTACTTTCTCGATGTCCACAAGCCGAGGTTGGCCCAAACATCCCAACAAGGAAATCGAAGCTCTTCTAGTCGAATTGCACATTTAAGGTTGGCTGATTCAGCGAGGTCGAAAGTACTACAGAGCCTTCTGCCCCTGCGGTTCGCACCAAAAGGTTATTCATGTGACACCTTCAAGTAGTAACTATCTACTTAGACTAAGAACAGTCTTGAATTCCAGAACTTGTTTCGAATGGACCAACCGATGAATGAGAACTTATTTGTTGAAGCACAGTTTCGAACACCCCAGGGCGTTGAAATAACAGAAGTTTTCTCAGAGCTAATCAATCTCCTGGAAGAACGCTCAGCTAGTCATTTGATTGATCTAGATGCTGGCCTAGACGCCTCACTGCAGTTAATTTATTTTTCAGCGGAAATAATGAAGGATTCCTCGGAGAATCTCGAAACAACTGTAAAAGATGAGTTGTCGAAAATTATGAAGACTGTTTTGGGTGAAGCTCACGAACCAGAGCTAATCTCAATCACTCTTGATTCCGGGGACCAAAAGCTGATAGGCAGCCTCTAGCTCAGGAGCTAGATCACGATCAGGACCAATCCCAGGAACTCTTTCTCTAAGGATTGAAATCAACTCCCCTGTCACAGGTGACGGCTTGAGGGGTGCTCGCATTTCAACAGCTCTAGCTGCAGCAATGAGTTCAATCGCAACCACTCGCCTGAGATTATCAATCGTTTTTCTCAGCTTTCTTCCTGCATGCCACCCCATTGATACATGGTCCTCTTGCATTGCACTCGAAGGAATGGAATCAACACTGGCCGGAGAAGCCAGCCTCTTATTTTCTGAGACCAGTGCCGCTTGAGTGTATTGAGCAATCATCAAACCTGAATCAACACCAGGATCGTTCGCTAGAAATGCAGGTAATTTTCTGTTTCGTGCAACATCCAGGAAGCGGTCAGTGCGTCTTTCCGAAATAGATGCAACATCGGCTGCAGCTATAGCAAGAAAGTCAAGAACAAAAGCAATCGGTGCTCCATGGAAGTTTCCATTCGATGTCACCTCGCCTGATTCCAACACCACTGGATTATCAATTACCGCTCTAAGTTCGCGCTCGGCTACAAGTGAAGCATGCGAAACGGTGTCACGCGCTGCGCCATTGACCTGTGGTGCGCAGCGCAGCGAATATGCATCTTGCACAATCCCATCGCCGTGGCGGTGTGATTTCACAATCTCACTTCCCTGCAGAGCGTTAAACATATTCCTCGCGCTCACCGCTTGACCAGGATGTGGTCGAAGCTCTTCATGCAACTGGCTTCTGAAAACCTGATCGGTTCCCATCTGTCCCTCGACACTCATGGCCGCAATAATGTCCGACTGATCAAGCAAATGATTGAAGTCGCTGATGGCCATCAGCAGCATGCCGAGCATTCCATCGGTGCCATTGATGAGTGCGAGTCCCTCTTTCTCCTGTAACTCGACAGGTCTGATTCCTGCCTCCGAAAGAAGTTCAGCAACTGGCCTCTCAACCCCGTCTGGCCCGAAGGCTCTTCCCTCACCCATCAGCACCATGGCGCAGTGTGCAAGTGGGGCTAAATCCCCTGAGCAGCCAAGGGAGCCATATTCCAAAACTCTCGGGGTAATGCCGGCGTTGAGGATCTGCGCGTAGGTGGTGGCAACCACTGGCCTAACACCAGTTTGACCCGAACACATTGTTCTTAGTCGAAGCAGCATCATCGCCCTGACCACTTCTCTCTCAACAGGATCGCCCATGCCGGCAGCGTGCGAGCGGATCAGAGATTTCTGCAGCTGCACGCGATCTGCCTTTGGGATGTGGCGCTGAGCAAGTGCTCCAAAGCCGGTTGATATTCCATATACCGGTTCTTCTGAATCTGCCAGTTTCTCGATGTGAGAGCGGGTTCTTGTCATTGCCTCTATTGCTTCAGCAGAAATCACAACCTGGGCATTTTGTCTGGCAACTGCAATTACCTCTTCGGCAGTCAACCCGCTGACTGAAAGCACGACCTTTTTCATCTACTGCCTTTCGAATACTTGCTTGCCCGCAATGAAGGTTTTAGAAACCAGCTGCACGCCTGGGCGATAGGAAATAAATACATGCGATGGGGCATCGAGGACAACAAAGTCGGCTCTGTCGCCAACTGCGAGGTTTCCGCCCTGAGTTCGAAGCGCCCTAGCACCACCCCTGGTTGCCGCCCAAAGAGCCTGTTCGGGAGATAGTCCCATTTCTCTAACCGCGAGTGAGATGCAAAATGGCATCGATGTTGTGAAGCTAGAACCTGGATTGCAATCAGTGGCAATCGCGAGAGTGATGCCGGCACTGGCCAGTCTTCTTCCATCTGGGTAGTCACTTCTGGTGGAGAACTCAGCGCCAGGCAAAAGTGTTACAACCGTTTCAGAGCCAGAGAGAACTGCAACATCCTCGGCGCTTAGATGGGTGGCATGGTCAATCGATGCACAATCCAGTTCAACCGCCATAGGCACGGCCCCGAGATTGGCAATCTGATTTGCGTGCAGTCTCGGCTTTAGCCCAGCACTAATTCCTGCCTCAAGAATCTCTTTGGTTTCCTCCAGTGAAAAAGCTCCTTGATCACAAAAGACATCAATCCATTTCGCATAGGGAAGAGCGGCCTGCAGCATCTTTGTCTTCACGAGCTCAACGTATTCTTTGCGTTCAATGCCCTCCGGGACAACATGTGCTCCCAGGAAAGTGGTGTGCTCAGTTAGATCAGCTGCAATCTTTAGCGCCTTTGTCTCTGATTCAACATCCAGTCCGTATCCACTCTTTATTTCGAACTGAGTGATTCCAGAGGCATAGAACTCAGCAATTAGTTTCTCTGCGTTGTCTCTTAGCTCAGCTTCCGATGCAGCCCTGGTGGCACGGACTGTGTTTCTTATTCCACCTGCCGCATAGGGCTTTCCAGTCATTCGGTGAGAAAACTCTTCTGATCTCTCTCCTGCAAAAATCAAATGAGCGTGAGAGTCAACAAAGCCGGGGATAACACACTTGCCACCTAAATCAATTACTTCATCGCATTCGGGAGCTTCGGAGGCTTTGCCGCTGTAGCTGACCAGAGCGTCACTGACAGCGAGCGCCGCGTCTTCGATTATCTGGACATCGCCAAATTTCTCACCAGTTAGAACCAGCGAGGTTATTCCTTTATATAGGGTGCTCACTCGGTGTCCAGCATTGGAACATGGACATGCTTGTGACGGGCAACCTCTTGGGCCTCTGGGTAACCAGCATCCACATGGCGAATCACTCCCATGCCAGGGTCATTGGTTAGCACTCTTCTTAGCTTTTGCTCAGCCAGATCAGTGCCATCGGCGACTGAGACTTGCCCTGCATGGATAGATCTACCAATACCAACACCGCCGCCGTGGTGGATAGAAACCCAGGATGCACCGGATGCGATATTGACCATCGCATTCAGTAGAGGCCAATCGGCAATGGCATCTGAGCCATCCAGCATTGCTTCTGATTCCCGATAGGGAGATGCCACAGAGCCGCAGTCGAGGTGATCTCTACCAATCACAATCGGTGCTGAGACCTCGCCTTTTCGAACTAACTCATTGAAGGCAACACCAGCTTTGTCTCTTTCCCCATATCCCAACCAGCAGATTCTCGCCGGTAGGCCCTGGAACTCAACTCTCTTTTGGGCGAGTGTGATCCAGCGACGAAGGTGCTCATTGTCTGGGAAGAGATCCAATACGGCCTGGTCGGTGCGGTAGATATCCTTCGGATCTCCCGAGAGAGCCACCCATCTAAACGGACCTTTGCCTTCGCAGAAAAGTGGGCGGATGTAGGCGGGGATAAAGCCTGGGAATTTAAAGGCATCGGAGAAACCGCCCTTGCGAGCTTCATCGCGGATTGAGTTGCCGTAGTCAAAAACCTCGGCACCTTTATTCATAAACCCAACCATCGCTGCCACCTGCTTGGCCATCGCAGCCTCTGCCCTATCGGTAAATTCCTTGGGGTTGCTTTGCGCATACTCCCTAGCATCTTCGAGCTCTACTCCCTCGGGGATGTAATAAAGAGGATCATGCGCAGAAGTTTGGTCAGTGACGATGTCGATTGGGACATCCATTTTTAGTAATTGATCGAACACAGTGGCAGCATTCCCTACGACACCGACAGAGATGGCTTTTTTCTCGGCGCGATAGCGTGTCACTTTCTCAATGGCATCATCAAGATTGTCGGCAATCTCATCCAGATATCTGGTCTCTACTCTTTTTTGCAATCTGCTTGGATCAATGTCAACAATCAAACAGGTGCCCTCATTCATGGTCACTGCCAGAGGCTGAGCACCACCCATGCCACCGCAACCACCTGTCAGGGTTAGAGTTCCAGCTAGTGTGCCGCCAAACTTTTTATTGGCAACAGCAGCAAAAGTTTCATAGGTTCCCTGCAGGATTCCCTGGGTTCCGATATAAATCCATGAACCTGCGGTCATCTGACCATACATAGTCAGACCGAGTTTTTCTAATCTCCTAAACTCCGGCCAGTTAGCCCAGTCACCAACCAGGTTGGAGTTCGCAAGCAAAACTCTTGGTGCCCACTCGTGGGTCTGGAAAACACCAACGGGTTTTCCTGACTGCACCAGCATGGTCTCGTCGTTTTTTAGATTGGTGAGAGTCTTTACGAGTGCATCAAAGCTTGGCCAATTCCTTGCAGCCTTGCCATTGCCACCATAGACAATCAGCTCTTCGGGATGCTCGGCGACAGATGGATCAAGATTGTTGTGCAGCATGCGAAGGGCGGCCTCTTGCTGCCAGCCCTGGGCAGTGAGGGTGTTGCCGGTAGCTGCTTTTAGTATTCGCGTCGTTGCGGTCATGGCTAAAAGAGTAGCAATATCCCTAAGACGCCCATGGACCCAGGAACCGCTTGAAATAAGCCCGGATAGCTACCAATAGCTATAGTTCGCTAGCGTTACAGCAGACATAAAACCCAAGGAAAGACAGAGAATCATGGCTGATGACCCAAAGTGGCCCAGGGCTGCAACCCTAATCAGCGAAAAGATTTCTGATATCGCAATCATCGACATTCCCGCCCATAAAACTGCCATTACTAAGACTGGGGCAGATAAAACTCCAAAGGCAATTAGGGAAGCGCTGAGAGGATATTCAACCTTCAGCTACTCAACCTATTCGGACATTGGGAAACTAAGCATTCAGGATCTAGGGGTCATAGAGAACCCAGATGACAATGAAGAAAAAACTATTCAATTTCTTAGCAATCAGCACAAGAAGCTGATTATTGCTCTGGGTGGAGATAACTCAATTACCTATGCCGCAACCCTGGGAATAGTTGGCAGCAATCTAGACAAAGCCAGACTGATTACCCTGGATGCCCACCACGATCTGCGAGATGGTGTATCAAATGGCTCACCAATCAGAAGATTGATTGATGCAGGCTTCAACCCGAGCAACATATTCCAGATTGGAATCAATGACTTTTCAAACTCTCCAGAGTATGCAATCTATGCCAAGTCAATTGGTGTGAACGTAATCTCCAGAACCACGGTCGCCGAGATTGGAATTCAGAAAGCTTGCCAAATAGCACTTACCGATGCCGAGGGTCCAATTTTTGTTGACATTGATGTTGATGTCTGCGACAGAGCAGTTGTACCCGGTTGTCCAGCTGCAGCCCCGGGAGGGATCAGCGCATTTGAGCTAAGACAAGCTGCACGCATTCTTGCAGGACATCCGCATGTCACAGGTATTGACATTACCGAGATTGATGCCACTTCCGACTCAGCAGACCAAAGAACAATCAAACTTGGGGCACTTCTGGTTTTAGAGATTTCAGCAGGTTTTTTGAGTCGCTAAAGAGTGACATCCTTAACAAACTCAAAGCCAAGCGAAAGAATTTTCTTATCGCTGGTAAAAAAATCGAATTTTTCATACTTTGCCTGCGCTAAAAGCATTCGGTCAAATGGATCATAAACTTCAGGGCTGATAAGTCTTGACTCGCTTGCATGATTAGAACTGAATTGCAGTTCCAGCAACCCAGTTTCATTGATTAGCTCAACGAGATTTTCGGGCACATTAAGTTTGCCTTTTCTTGCTTTTTGAAAAAGCTCGAATACCGTAGCGGCAGAGTAGTGTGCGACGTGATTGCGATTGAGCTTTTGCGTTAGCGACTTACCGATTCTTTTATCGTCAGTTAGCAGCCACCAAATAGTCTGAGAATCAAGCAACATTGCATCTACCTCAAAGGGTTTTGCCGTCCCATTCGGCAAGTTCTTCTTGAGTTGACTGAAAAGCTTCGTCAGGCACGTTTTGGTATTCCGGACCCTGGAGAAGCCCGAGCCTAATTTTTGAGGTGTGATAAGGAATCAGCTTGGCAACGGCGACACCGTGTTTAGTGATGATTACCTCATCGCCGGCTTTGAGTTGGTTGAGATGCTTGGACATGTCGACCTTGATGTCATAGACGCTCACGTAATGAATCATCCTCCTAGGCTATTTTATTTGGTTAGATTAACCAAATTTTTAACAAGAGAAATCTAGCCCCAGCAAAAGACATTTATGTCTGCAAATTAGGGGCTGTGGATAACTCGAAGGCCTTGGAGAGCCTGAAAACCAGGGCTGAAAACACAGCTAAAATTGGCCAAAACCGCGCTACCTGCTCGGCTTTATCCATCCCGAAACTGGCCCCAAGCCAGCCAACCGAAGGGGAAAAGTGCCCAAGATCATCGTTGAGATCATGCCCAAGCAGGACCTACTCGACCCCCAGGGAAAAGCGGTAGCCAATGCCCTTCACCGCTCAGGACACAAGAACATCTCAGCAGTTCGAATTGGAAAAAGAATTGAGCTTCACTTCGATAAAGAGGTAACAGAAAAAGATATCGAAGAGGCAAAAGAACTAGCAAAGAGCTTTCTCTCTAATGGCGTTATTGAAGACGTGGTAGCGGTAGTAACCGAATGAGAATTGGCGTCATTACCTACCCCGGTTCCCTCGATGATCGGGATGCTCAAAGAGCAATCAGACTTGCCGGTGGGACACCTATCCCCCTGTGGCATGCCGATGAAGATTTAAAAAAGGTGGATGCCGTAGTGCTACCGGGTGGATTTTCCTATGGCGATTATCTTCGCTGCGGAGCAATCGCCGCCAAGGCACCAGCAACCAAAGAGGTAATCAAGCTAGCTAACAAAGGTCTACCAGTTCTTGGAATATGCAATGGCTTTCAGGTTTTGGTTGAATCACATCTACTACCCGGTGGTCTTATCAGAAACGAACACCAGCACTTCATATGCAGAGATCAAAAGCTGAGAGTAGAAAACATCAATACCGCCTGGACCAAACTCTTTGAGCAAGATCAAGAAATAACCATTCCGCTAAAAAATGGAGAGGGCGGATACATAGCAAACCCGGACACCCTAAAGATGCTGGAAGAAGAAAACCGAGTGGTTTTTAGATATCTAGAGCTCAACCCCAACGGTTCGATGAACGATATCGCGGGCCTCACCAATGAAAAGGGAAATGTAGTTGGGCTCATGCCTCACCCAGAGCATGCGGTTGAGCCTGGCTTTGGACCAGACAAGCCAGAGGCCATGCGAAGCGGAGTGGATGGACTTAAGTTTTTCCAAAGCGTTCTAACCCAGTTGGTGAGCTGATGTTTAGAAAGAAAAAACCAACTGGTATCGACACCGTCGAGCTAGCCAAGACTCAAGATAAAGAACAGCCCTATCGAGAGCTTGGACTCAAGGAAGATGAATACCTAAGAATCAAAGAGATACTAGGGAGAAGACCAACCTCCTCGGAGCTAGCGATGTATTCGGTGATGTGGTCGGAGCACTGCAGCTATAAATCTTCCAAGATCTACCTGCGTCAGTTTGGTGAAAAAGTCACCCCAGAAATGAAAAAACACCTGATGGTTGGCATGGGGGAGAACGCAGGTGTGGTGGACATCGGTGAGGGATTAGCCGTCACCTTCAAGGTGGAGAGCCACAACCACCCCAGCTACATTGAACCTTTCCAGGGGGCCGCCACCGGTGTCGGTGGCATTGTTAGAGACATCCTTGCCATGGGCGCAAGACCAGTGGCAGTGATGGACCAACTTCGGTTTGGATCTGCTAACCACCCTGACACCCAGCGGGTGATGAACGGTGTTGTCTCCGGTATCTCTTTCTATGGCAACTGTCTTGGTCTTCCCAATATCGGCGGTGAGACAGTCTTTGATTCTGTCTATCAGGGAAACCCACTGGTTAATGCCCTGGCCATCGGAGCACTAAAGCACGAGGACCTAAAACTAGCCAAGGCAACCGATAAGGGTGACTTGGTGATCCTGTTTGGTGCAAGAACTGGAGCCGATGGAATTGGTGGCGTTAGCGTTCTTGCCTCGGAAAGCTTTGATCAAACAGGACCAACCAAGAGACCTGCTGTTCAAGTTGGTGACCCGTTTGCCGAAAAGGTTCTGATTGAGTGCTGCCTCGAGTTATTCCAATCGGGAACTGTGGCTGGTATTCAAGACCTCGGTGGTGCAGGGATTTCTTGTGCAACCAGCGAGCTTGCCTCTAACGGAGGCATGGGGATGAAGATTCAGCTCAAGAAAGTGCTGCTCAGAGATGAGAACCTAACACCAGAGGAAATCCTGATGAGCGAATCACAGGAGCGAATGTGTGCGATTGTCCCCAAGAAGAAACTAAGAGACTTCAAAAAGATAGTTGATAAGTGGGAGGTTGAATACTCGGTTTTGGGACAGGTAATCAACGAGGACCGACTATATATCAACTGGGGCAATGAAGAGATTGTCAATGTCCCGCCAAGAACAGTTGCTCACGATGGACCGGTCTATGAAAGACCAGTCGAATACCCGAAGTATCAGGACTCACTGAACGCTGACAGCTCCAAGAAACTAAAGCGAGCAGAAAACGAAACTGAGCTTGCAACCCAGATCATGCAGCTCATCTCTTCACCCAACCAAGCAGATAAGTCATGGGTGACAAGCCAGTACGACAAGTTCGTAATGGGCAATACCGCCCTTGCCATGCCAGATGATGCCGGCATGATCAGAATCAATGAAGAGACAGGCCTTGGAGTTGCTCTAGCAACCGATGCCAATGGCAAATACTGCTATCTCGACCCCTACGAGGGAGCAAGGCTGGCCCTGGCAGAGAGCTATCGAAATGTTGCTGTCACAGGCGCAGTCCCAAGGGCAGTAACCAACTGCCTCAACTTCGGCTCCCCTGAAAACCCAGAGGTGATGTGGCAGTTCAAGCAGGCAACGGCTGGACTAGCCGATGCCTGCCAGGAACTAGGAATCCCAGTGACTGGAGGAAACGTATCTTTCTATAACCAAACTGGAGACCAGGCCATCTACCCAACGCCGGTGGTTGGAGTTTTGGGTGTTATCGACAATGTGGCAAGAAGAATCCCCTCCGGTTGGCAGGACGATGGCAACAACATCTACCTCCTGGGAACCACCTTTGATGAACTAGACGGGTCAGCCTGGGCTAAAGACATCCATGACCACCTCGGTGGCAGACCACCAAAACTAGATCTAAAAAAAGAGAAAGAGCTAGCAGAACTGATTCACGGAGCATCAATCCAGGGACTTATTGAATCTGCCCATGACCTCTCTGAGGGTGGCCTCGCAGTCGCCGTAATTGAAGCAAGTCTTAGGTTCAATGTTGGAGCCAGAATCTGGATCACAGAACTTATGGAGAGAGACCAGCTAGATCAAACAGCCGCACTCTTCTCAGAGTCTCAAAGCAGAGTCATCGTAACAGTTGGCAGAGAAGATGATGTTAAGTTCCAGGCACTTTGTGAAGCAAGAGGGGTTCCAGTTCTCAGAATAGGTGTCACAGACCAAGAATCTCAGGCAGTTGATATACAAGGTGTAGCGAAGCTTGAACTTGCTCACATCAGATCCAGCTGGTCCACCCCTCTGCCAAGCATCGTTTAGTCTCTGCGGTTTGAGGTGATAGCCCCTCACTAAGCCGTAATTTAGCCCCTCCGAACCAGCACTCATGGTCCACTTGCTCAATAACTTCTTAGGAGGAGTGACTTTGCTAAACAACAAGAAAATTGCGGCAGGCCTAGCGGCAGCCTGTCTACCACTGATGATGGTTGCCATCTCAGTTCCAGCCGCTTCGGCAAACACAGGTGTTTCATCAGAAGTTGATGCAATTGATCGCTGTGCATGGGTGCTCGGTGGTTTCAGCTCAGACTTGACTTTGCTAACAGCTGGTGGGGCTAAGTATCAGGGTGTGGCACTAAGTGTCAGCTCGACCATTACCGGACTAACGCTTGGTCTCTCAGGATATCTAGCACCGGAAGGTGCTGCCAGCGGTGGAACTTCAACTGAATGCAGCTTCTACAACGCAAAGAAGCAGGGACAGGCAGAGTTCAAGTTAGCAACTGCTGATACTTTCACTGCAAGCTATGGAACTTCAAACACCGCAGATGCAGACATGGACTTCACCTTAACCGAGGGTGGGGGTCTTGGTGTTGAAGCTGATGTTTCTGGCTGCACAGACTTCACAAGTAATGATGCTGCCTTCACTGCAATCAACGACCTAGAGGAGATATTCCTAAAGTCGACAGTGGATAACATTTATGGTGGAGGTGCTGCGCCAAAATGCTCACCAGATATTCTTGTCAGCACAACCATCCCGGCTTCCGCCGGTGCTCCTGCGGGTGCTGGTCAGGACTACAGCTTCACCGGTCCTGAGCTGACAATTACACTGCGAACACCAGACGTCGCAGGCTAAATAAAACCTAATGAGAACAGCCCAGGGTAGCCCTTCGTGGCCCTGGGCTGTTCTTCTTAAGATTCCCCTGCTTATGAAGTCGCTTCGACTCTTCCCTGTCTTAGCCTTGCTGCTTATTCCAACTTCAGCGCAAGCGATGTCGGGGCTTGGGGTATCAATATCTTTTGAGAGAAGCACTCAGACGTCAGCTGAACTTGCTGGAAGCTTGTGGGTGGGGGTTGAACAGGGAGCAACGGCAACTAGGACTCTCTATATCCAAAGCCTTAGCGACGACACTGAGCAAAGAATCACGTTGGGCATTTATGACCGAATCTCCAATGATGGTCAGATTGAAACCGATTATTCAAAACCAAGTCGCATAACTCCATGGGTAACTTTTGATCCGGCTGTTCCAGTAGTAAAGCCTGGCGAAAAAGTTGCCGTGAAAATGACTGTGCTAATCCCAGAAGAAGCCCAGGACCAAGCCTTCCAAACAGTTCTGAACGTGAACGCCTCTGCTAACCAGTCCAACACAGACAGTGCTGGTGGGACAAAGGCGATTATCAAGACAAGCATTGCTGTGGAAACAGACTTCTGGCTGGGAATCGGCGATGCCCTTGATCTAGCCCCCAAGTTCGAGATTCTTTCAGTCGATGGGCTTCTACTAGATGACCAGAAGTATGTCAGGGTGTTTTTTGAGAACACTGGGATTGTGACCATCGAACCAGAGGGAAGACTTCAACTATCTGACCCAGCGTTCCAAGATCGAGTCTTTGAGCCAGTGGATTTCAAAGGAGATGAGATATTCGAAAATCAAACTGGTTTTGTTGATGTCCCAGTTCCCAATGAATTAGAAGATGGCATTTTTCGTGCCTTTGTGACCGCCGAGAGCGGAGGGGTGAGACAGACCAAACTCTTTGAAGGAGAGTTAGTCTTTGATGCCCCTAACCCCTTCGCCTTTATGGACATAGTCCTCAGGGTCGCACTCTTCCTAATTGGAGCGGTTGGCCTGGTATTTGCTGTCAGGGTTCTAAGGCAAAAGAACCCACCTAAAGACAAAAAACCAAAGCAAGAAAAACCGACACCAATTACCCCGGCCCCTCAGCGCTACACACCACCTGCCCAGAATGAACCGGAGCAGGAGATTGAACTTGATGAATGGGCAGAAAACCTCAGGAAATCACTCAGAGAAATCAGGCTCGATAGTCAAAAGCTGGTTGAGAAATATGAGGCTCCAGAGCCCGTGAAGAAAAAGCCTGTGAAAAAGACGGCTAAAACTTCACCAGCTAAAAAACCAGCGACAAAAAATCAGCCAGCAAAGACCACTCGCAAGACAGAGCCAACCACACCGCGCTCCAAGCGCCAGTCCAGAGCAACCGAGTCAAAGAAGTAGCTGCCCAGACCCTTAGCTCCTGCCCTTGGGCCAGTGCCATCATCGGTAACTTTCAAAACCAGGTTTCCATCTTCACGAAAAACCTCCACCTTCACCGACTGAGCAAAGCCATGCCGCAGGGAGTTAGTAATAGCCTCATCGATTAGCTCAGAGAGGGTATTGACGGCTTCGGTTGATATTTCATCAACTCGAAAATCAAGCTTTAGATCAATCAGTCCCGACCAGGACCTATCTAGTTCATCTTTCAGATTAGAAAGGGATTCGGATTTAGGGGAGGTGAAGCGAGCGACCGAGTCTTCTAAAACTCTTTCCACTAGATCAATATCCTCAGGCAGCGTCTGAACGCCTCTTTCCTGCTCTAAGCGAATGGCAGTTGCCATGAGCCTTGATTGCAGATGGCCGTGAAGAAATTGAGCTAGCCTTCGGTCTTTCATCATGGCCTGCTGCTGCCACTTCTCAAGGTCAGAGTCTTTCCCAACCAGATCTTTCAGCTCGCTTCTAACCTCATTACCTCTACTGATAAAGACTCGGATTAGACCAGAGAGCAGCATCAACTGTGTAATCAAGATCAGGTTGGAAACCGGTATTCCGAGTAGTTCTAGTGGGAAAGCTGGATAGCCAACCACTATTTCGTTTAGAAACTGGTGAACAAACATGGCAAAGACCACCACCAGCCCAAACTTCACCCAGGCTGCTCTGAGGCTAGAGACCTTCACCAACGAGGCCAAATAAAAGATGACAGTGAGTGAAACTGCTCTGGCTAGAGAGAGATAAGCGCCATCTGGAAAACCAAAGAAGAGGATGTAGGGGATAAAGGTTGTCACCATCCATAAAAAAGGAACCAGGAAGGGACGATAAACCTCAAAGATTATGGCCTCATCTACTAGCGACTTGAAACCATAGCCTGGTCTTCGAGCAGCCTCTCTTGCCCATACCTCATGGCTGAGAGGCCGAAGATCTTGGCTAACAATGTCTCTAATCTGAGCAGCCAGCTGCTCTTTGGCTTGTAGAGAAGATGCAGATCTCAGCTTCTCCTTGGCCTGAGCAACTATCTCTCTGAGGGATTCCGAGTAGTAACTCTCAGATGATTCCCTTCTCACCTTTTCACTTAGCAGCTGCTGTCTTTCCTGACTAAAGCGAAATCTAAGGTTCGCTAAAAAAGCAGCTGCTGGCACCAGCAAAATCCCGATCATCAGGGTCTGCCAAACCCTAGAGGAAATTGAAAACAAAATGCCTGGCTCAACCCCGGCCCAGACCATTCCGATGCCAGTCAGAGCGCCCTTGCCCATTCCGATAAGACCGCCATAGACAACAACTACCAGGAGATTGAACTTCTCAATCTTCAGATAGATCACTATCTGCTTGGTTAGCCAAACCACTAAAAACAACAAAGCAAAGGCAAAAATGTTGGATGCCAAAAGAGATAGAACCTGAACAGGTCTGGTGAAATCAGCCCCGACAAATATTGATGACATCAGGGCTAACGAGGCAATGCCTGCTAGCAGCTGATAGTCAAAAGCTGATTTAGCATCAAAGCTGAAAGTCAGCTTTTTAGTCATCAATGTCAACCTTCACACCAATGGCACGGAAGTAGACTCTGGCTAGGTGAACTCTTTGATTAGCTGAGACATTCGACTCGACACCAAGAGATTTGGCCATTCTAGAAATAGTTAACTCAACGGATTTTTCCTTGATAAACCTTCGCTTAGCAATCTCACTGTTCGAAAGACCCAGAGCAACAAGACGCAGGGTCTCTATTTGAATATCTGACATCTCACCAAAAGCAGGAACATGTTCAACTTCACTCCCCTCGACCCTGGTCTCAAGCGAAGCAACGACAGCGGCTTTGAGCTCAGCAAGGTTAGAAACATTTTGCTTGGTGAGATACACCGTTCCAGCAGGAATAGCTGGGAGTGATGGATTCAACAGCCTGGGATCATCGAAGGAGGTGAGGAGAACTAAACCAATCATGGGGTTGAGCTTTCTCAGTTCTCTAGCAACATCAATACCCGTTGGCCCTTTTCCTAGATGAAGATCAAGAACCGCCGCATCAGGCCTGGCAAGTTTGGCCCTCGATAGAGCTGTTCCGGCCGAAGCTTCCTCAATTACGACATCAAAACCAAAGTGACTGAGTGCTGCAACCAAGCTCAGCCTCGTGAAGGGGTCATCCTCCAACACCAACACCTTGGTCTTCATAAAGCTAGTTTTGACCATAAATCAAAGGCCATTAGCCCTTTGTCTAAAAGTGTTACCTATTAAGAGGGGGTAGCCCCTCAGGCAAGGTTGGTCGTCAGGTGCTGCCTGGCATCTAAAACCATCTGCTCAGCTGCCTCAAGTCCCTGCCTGGCATCCTCAGTATCAGCAACTTCATTTTCAAAAACTGAGTACTCGGAGGAATTTCGCATTTCCCGCATCCAGTCAAGGGGGCGCCAGATCTCTGGCGTCACTAGCCCTGAGCGAGATACTCGAACAAATATGAAATGGTTACCCCGTTGTGGTTTTCTCACTCGAAAACCATGGAGAGCCAAAACTGCCTGAAGGGCTTTTCTGGCAGCGTCATAGCTGAGCTGAAAACTACCGACTGGATCCCAGTCCATTATTTGCTTGGCGGACTTCAGATGTAGAAATGCGGCTGCAAGATTCGCACTAGCTTCATCCCGGCCGATATCAACTATTTCTAGTTGGTTTTCTGCTATGAGTGCCTCGAGGTCTTCGATCATCAGGTTCTCCTACTATTTGAACCATTGGCCTAGACCTAATGGTTCTGAGAAAACCTGATTTTCCCTCTTTCCAGTCTTGTTCGCTTAAGTTATTCACATTCACCTCTTTGCCAATTTTTTTGCCGACTTCTAGAGCGATGTCAAAAGCTTTGGCACGGTTGAATTTTCCAACCAGTAAAACATCAATATCACCTGGATCATCTCCAGATTGTCCTAGATAGCGAGCTGCCCAAGAACCAAAGATGTAGCCTCGAGTAACACCGGCTAGATTCTCAAATTCCTTGGAAAGAAGTTCTTTCGGACCGAATGTATAGAGAACAATTTTGGAAATCTCAGGAAACAGGTAATGATCTTTATTTATCTTGCTCAGTCGCAGATTGCCCAGTTGCCTTGAAGTAACTATTTCAGCCTCAGAGAGTCGGTTCACCTCTCTTAGCGCAGTAGGGAGGGAGGTTCCTACTCTCTTCGCCAGATCCCCAACACTGTATTCATGTTTCGGGTTAGCAAATAGAACAGACAGGAGTCTTCCCTGAATGTCGCTTCTAAAGAGCGGAAATAGGTGAGAAGGACTTACTTTCATAATCTGAAAGTTAGCATACGCTTATTGAAAGTGCACTAGCCCTTGCCTTCAACCGAAAAGTTCAGCTTTGCCCCTATTGCCAGAGCATAGGCAAGCACGGTCTCAATGTGTGGCATTGCGTTCAGCTTTTCAAACTGAGAGACTGCCGGCTGAGAAATGCCCAGTAACTTGGCAACCTCTGCCTGGGTTATTCCCTTAGAAATTCGCAGATCAACCAAATCGCAGTGAAAGTCGATCCAATTGCCAACGTTGCTACCCGCAATTTCGTTGAGCTTCTTTTCATCAGACATAAGTTCCATATTATGTTCTATTTTCACAGTTATCCACCCCTTAATGATGATCTGTGCCTTTTTGCAAGATCAATGGCTCGGCTAATGTCAATGTTTTGCAATTGGGTGGTCTCTGCAGGTGAAGCTCCGACCACCTTCTGCCTAAAACAAAGCCCGACGAGACAAGCTGCCTCAAAGTCAACATAGGCATAAAGCCTGAGACTTAGCCCTCGGTCAATATGACCGGGGGACCAACGCAACTCAACCAGAGAGTGTTCTTCCCCAATGGCAATAGGGCGAATCTCAAAGTGTCTTCGAAGCTTTTCTTTACCAATTCGATTGAGGGTCTGAGCAACATAATTCATCGTCAAAATGAGCTCGTATCGCTTAAGACCCAACCCTATTAGCAAACTTTCAAGCGCCAGCTGCCAGGTTTCCCCCTCTTCACTCGCAAACCACTCAAAACGCAAAGGCCGATCGAATGCCTTTGGATTCAGACTCAGGTTCATGACTGAGAAATTAACAGGGCAGCTGATTCTCAATGAGCATGAGACAAGATTTTGGGGATAACTGAGAGAACCGATTAGCTGTTAGTAATTTCAGTGCTTCAGAGTGACCTGATTCCCCCAGGGATCATCAAAGCTCACCTGGTTCTCAAGTCTCTGATTAGGAATAAGACCAAAGTGTTCAAGTCTTTCTAATATTTCTGAGAAACTCTCACTACCTGGAAGCACAATAGAAACATCTCCCAGACCTAAAGTTTGCTGTCTTTTCCCAGCACCTTTTGATCGCCAGATGTTCATGGCCATATGGTGGTGATAACCACCAGCGGAAACAAACAGTGCTGTTCCACCCCAGTTCAAAGTAACTTCAAACCCAAGGGCATCAACATAGAAGTCTTTAGCCTGAGCAATATTTCCAACCGAGAGATGAACATGACCAATCACTGGTATTTCCCTCACCTCAGGATCTGTAAGGTGCTTAGCCAGATACTGATTGGGGTCTAGATATAAGGTGTCCATCTTGATCTGACCGTGCTGCCATGACCAGCTGGTTCTTTCCCTATCGAAATAAAGCTCAACCCCATTACCCTCAGGATCATCGAAGTAGAAAGCTTCAGAGACAATGTGATCGGCAGAACCAGTGAATCTTCCAAGTCCCGATTGAGCCAGATCCCTGACAGCTGTTGCTAGAGCACTTCTTGATGAATAGAGAAAGGCAGTATGGAAAAGACCTGCCTCATGCTCCCCAGCCAGTCTTAGCTCAGGAGCAGATATCAGAACTAAAGCTGAGCCTCTATCTCCCCCTAGCACCCTGGAGGAGATATTTTCTGAGATAACAGATAAACCCAATACATTCGAGTAATACCTGGTCATCAGATCCAGATCCCGAACCCTGAGCATGACAGAGCCCATCTTGATGTTGGCAGGTAGAGTCATAGGATTAGTCTAGGGGGGGTTGAAAAGTTTCAAAATTTTTCCTCCGTGGATCGCCAATGTTGCCGCCAACTTCTAAAGTTAGGAAATGGCGGATTCTCTAATCCAAGCCCAAGCCCGGGTGGCAATATTTTCCTGGCTTGACCAAAAACTTCTAGACAGACCCTGGCTCACTTGGGACGAATTGAGGCAAGGTTGCCCGACTCAACTTGGTCTAATCCCTCTAGCGGTAACGAGAGGTATCTGGAATCCCAGTCAGTTTAACGAGACACTAACAATTATCACTTCAAAATCTGGTCCTTACTCAGATGAGTGGGTTGATGATGTAGTCATTAAATATTCTTACGAAGGTTCAAGAGGTACTAGGGGTAACAATTCAAAACTCAGATTGGCCATGGAGGCTACAACGCCGATAATTGTTTTACAAAAGTTAGGAACTTCAATTTACCTACCGCGTTATCCAGCTTACGTAGTAGCAGATGACCCTACACATCGGATTTTTACCATTGATCTTGAGAGTACTGTGTCACTTAGTCCTTCTGAAGATGCAGAGGGCAAACTAAATAGGGAATATAAAGAGCGAATGGTCAAGGCTCGACTGCACCAGCCCAGATTTAGAGCTCAGGTTCTCAGAGCATACAAAGAGACTTGTGCAATTTGTCGACTCAGACACATTGAGCTCCTTGACGCAGCTCACATTCTTCCGGATTCGCATCCGGACGGAATAGCCGCGGTCAAAAACGGTATAGCTCTATGCAAGATTCATCATTCCGCCTATGACAAAAATCTCATGGGTATTTCTCCAGACTATTTTGTGCGAATACCCAAACGGCTATTGCTTGAGTCCGATGGCCCAATGCTGAAGCATGGCTTACAGGCGATGAACAATGTTCAACTTGTGGTTCCAAATAATTCCAAGCTTCATCCAAGCAAAGAAAATCTCGCGAAGAGATTTGAATTGTTTATTTTTTCAAATGGCGAATAAACGAAAGATAAGAGTGGCCTTCTATATTTTCTTAGGCTACTTCTTTTCGCTCAATACCCAGCTCGCAATCAAAGCTGTAAGAGTTGAGAAGAGCGCAATGCCCACAAAAATCAGGAAGCTGCCCACAGTTCTTCCATCTTGAGTAACTGGGTAAATGTCGCCAAACCCAACTGTCGTCACAGTAACTAGGCTCCACCAAACAGCATCGGAGAAGTTTAGGATGTTGGCCTCAGGATTACCTCTTTCAGCTTCAAGGACAGAGAGGCTCGCTGTGTATATGACTAACGGTAAAGCGATGCCAACATAAAAACCTATTTTTGACACCCGTGAAGAGATGAATGGTGCGATGCCTCGCAATACAACCAAAAGCCTTAGAATCGCAAGGGATCTCAGCATTGGGGCAAGAAGCGCAAGAATTCCCAGCCAGTTTTCTCTCAAATATTTGATCCAACCTTCAAAAGTTGTAAGTCTCGTTCTGGTCATGAAAAGCTTGAAGAGTACGTCGACAGCAAAAATTACAAAGATTATTTGGGAACAAATGTCGAGAATCGTTGAAGTTGTGCTGCTTGGAAACCCTAGTACTTCGTAAGAATAAATCATGAGATAGACGAAGCCTAAGGTCATTAAACCTACATCTAATAAATTGCTTTTGCTAGTATCAAAAGAACCGGAATCCATATGCTAAGACTATTGCCTGTCAATAAGTATTTTTAGTATGTCCCAATTGACATTGAAACCCGATCCAATACGTAATTCAAGTGCTGGGCCTAGCATTGCTTAACATAGGTGTCCCATTTCATTAGGTATCATCATCCTGTCGGGGGTCTAATCAGTGGCTAGCTTGTCTTCTGGCCAATGCGACACGTCATAGCAGCAGGATGTCGAGAAGAGTGGTGCAAAAACCCCCTTCTTCAGATTTTTTCTAAAAATCTATCTAGTCATCTCTTTTGGCCAAATCGGAGCTACTCAAATGTCCTGAGACACAGGTAACGTATGGGTTATGAGCTTTGAGGCAGCAGTTGCGAAAATTCGAGACGAGATGAGGCTTAGGGACTGGGATCAATTCCACAGTCCTGAGAACCTATCAAAGAGCATTTCCATTGAAGCAGCGGAGCTGCTTGAGTGCTTCCAGTGGAAAGATAATCCGGATATCTCCCGGGTTAAGGAGGAGTTGGCAGACGTATTGACCTACTGCCTCTTACTTGCCGATAAGTATGATCTTGACCCAGCAGAGATTGTTCTAGAGAAGTTAGAAAAAACTAAAGAAAAATACCCTGTGGAAAAAGCAAGGGGAAAAAGCGAAAAGTATGACCGGCTTTAGAGTTGAAAAACTAACCTTCGAAAGCAAATCCGTCGAGCTTTGGAGCCGAACAGATAGCAGGAACAATAACTGGCCTGTCGTCTACACAATCAACAATGACAACGAAATATATGTTGGCGAAACTGTCAATGCTGCCGGAAGGCTGAACCAACACCTTGGTGTCTCCGAGCGTAAACATCTCAAAAAAGTCCAAATCATCAAAAATGAGATGTTCAATAAATCTGTTTGCCTCGATCTGGAATCACATCTCATTAGATACTTTGCAGCAGATGGAAAGTACAAAGTCCTAAATGGCAACCTTGGCATTACGGAAGCTGATTATTACGAACGCGAAAAGTATCGCCAGAGCTTTCAAGAACTGTTTGAGGTCCTTGTAAAAGAAGGTTACCTCAGTAGATCCGTGCCAGAAATAGTCAACAGCGACTTATTCAAGTACTCACCATTCAAGGCTCTCAACCAAGATCAAGCAATTGCACTCACTGGGATTCTCGATAGATTCTTTGGCGATCTGTCTGAGTCGCGAGATGATGAATTGGTAATTCGTGGTGAGCCAGGTACTGGGAAGACCATCGTTGCGATTTATCTGATCAAGCTGCTAAAGGACATAGGAAGATTTCTCCCTGATGATGTCACGGCACAGGATTCGGTTTTTTCTGATTACTTCACTGAATCGAATAGATCCTTGATCACAAATCTCAACATTGGACTGGTAATCCCCCAGCAGTCACTTAGAAAGACCGTCCAAAAAGTCTTTGCCTCTACCCCAGGACTGGATAAATCAAAGGTGATGAGCCCCTTTGATTTGGGGCTATCCAGGGAAGTCTTTGATTTGCTCATCGTTGACGAGACCCACCGATTAGGTCAAAGGGCAAATCAGTCCTCTGCCATTCAGAACAAGCAATTCAAGCAAATTAATGAAGACCTCTTTGGCGAAGATGACTTTAAGTTCACACAACTTGACTGGGTTAGAAAAAAGAGCAAGAAGCGAATTCTGCTGGTTGATGCTGCTCAGTCAATCAGGCCTGCTGATTTGCCAGCCGAAGTTATGGACAAAATTGTGAACTCCGCTGAGAAGAGAGATGCGCTCTTCATGCTCTCCTCTCAAATGCGAGTCCTAGGTGGCGAGGACTATATCGACTGGGCCTCGGACTTATTCTCTGAGGCTCCAAGAAAGTACTCATCAAGTGAAAACTATGACCTGAGATTCTTTGAAAATTTCAAAGACATGAAAGCAGAAATAGAAAGTCGAAATAGCGAGGTTGGGCTTTCTCGACTACTTGCCGGGTTCGCCTGGCCATGGAATAGCAAGGACGACAAATCTAAGTTCGACATTTGGATTGACGGAGTCAAGCTCTTTTGGAACAGAACCGCAGTCGACTGGATTAACTCAAAGACCTCCCACGAAGAAGTAGGGAGTATTCACACAATTCAGGGATACGACCTCAACTACGCTGGGGTAATAATCGGTTCAGATCTGAGCTTTGACCAGTCGGCTGGACGTGTGGTCTTCAATCGGGATAACTACTTTGATGTTAAAGGTAGAGAAAACAATCCCAAGCTTGGAAAAACCTACTCCGATGAAGAAATTCGACAATACGTGATCAACATTTACAGAGTCTTACTAACTAGAGGCATCAAGGGCACTTACGTCTATGTTGTTGATGATGCCCTGCGCAAGCATCTAAAAAACTACTTCTAACTACCTAATAGCTCTGCCTAGCCAGCCAAAGAGAATCCCATAGGCAAAACCTAGGCCGATAATGACTGGCAGAAAGGTAATTAGTCCTACCAGGACTAGTAGTCCAGTTACTGCTTTGATAAGCAGCTGGCTGATGCTGTTCTTCATGGCCCCTCCTAATTGGTTATGAATCTAAAAGTTGGGGGTGACGTTTATATATGAGTTCCCCCTGCCTGAACCCATAGTGGGCCTAGTTATCCGGGGCTAAATACCAGGGAAAAGGAAATTGTCTGATCTCCCCAATGGGTTTAGGGTGAGATAAGAGATCGGGGGATTTATGTGTGTGGTTTGCGTCACAGTCGCTGGGACGGTAGTCGTTGCCAGTCAAATATCACCGATTCAGGTTCTTTCTGACTTTACTTCTTCGCAAAGAACCCTGACATCCTTTTCCGGTTCTTCTTCCGCTCTTTCAACCAAGCAAAAGTCTGAAATCAAGAGCTTGGTCATCAACAGCCCTGATTCAAATGCCGTTGTCTGCACTGGTTTCAGACTTACCAGTTCAAAAAAGGCAACTATTAGCCTCGCGAACAACAGGGCTAAGGCTGCTTGTGCATATGCCAAGAGATTGAATCCTCTCTTAGAAACAAAGGTTCTTACCAAAGTTACAAAGGTTAGAAGTTCGGTTGGCAAAGTTTCTGTTGCAGTTAGAACCCCCGTTGAAGATGTAGTAGCGGCCCCAAAGCCTATAGTCGTCAGAACTCCCTTTACAGAACCTTTCCCTGAGGTGTTTAGCAGAAGTGAGTTGGTGAAAGCTGCGCTCGATAACTTTTCCTCCTATGTTGCGGCTAATTCCTCTTCCAAGTCTTACCAGTTAATTATTGACAAGGCTTACCAGTCCAGTGAAACTGCACTGTCAACAGTGGTTGACACCACTTATGCTGCTCTTCCATTTTCAGCTAATTACCAAAAGACCATCACTGTCATCTCAGATGACCGAGACTTCATAGATAAAGCAATTACAGATTTTGGCTTCGGAAGAGCAGATGTGAATAGATGCATAAACTGTGCAGGTGAGGGTTGGGCCACTGCTGCGCTTCGCAATGCTCCCTGGTCTGTGATCCCGCATGAAATCTTTCACGTGTGGCAGAAATCTGCCTACCTCAGAAAGGGAAACAACAACCCAGATCCCAACCGCGAAGAAAACCCTCCAGTTTGGTTTGACGAAGGTGGGGCTGAGTTTTTTGGCTGGTCATTTGATTCGCTCTACACCAAGAAGAACCGTGATAGCTACCCTTGGATAAGGGGTTACGAAAGTGGTTGGCAGCCTCTTACTCGCTACAACAGCAGAGACTATGACCCCAACGGTCCTTATGCGGTGGGAAGAGCTGCCACCGAATACATCGTTGCCTCTGTTGGTTTTGAAAAATACCTTCAGATATATAGGAATGTTGGCCAGGGCCAGAGCTTCCCAGACGCCTTTGCGAGCGCTGTCGGCATTTCCTTGGCAGCTTTCTACGAGAAGTTTGATCGCCTTCAAGCTAATTTCCGCAATTAGTAGAGCGGAATTCCTCCGGCCAAACAAGGGTTTATATCAAGAAGTTGCAGAGGATAAACCCTATAGGATTTCGATTCTTGGGCTAGTCTGAAGCCAAAGAACAAGGGGGTTCAAAGATGTCCCTATCCCAGCTCAAAGAGTGGGTTGCTGATATTGCAGCGCTCACCAAGCCTGATCGAATCCAGTGGTGTGATGGTTCGGGTAATGAACAAGAGGCCATTAAGCACCTTTTAGTTCGCAAAGGGACACTCATCCCCCTAAACGAAAAGCTTCGCCCCAACAGCTATCTGGCAAGGACTAACCCCAAGGATGTTGCCAGAGTAGAAGACAGAACCTTTATCTGTTCAATGAGTGAAGCTGATGCAGGTCCCACCAACAACTGGATGGAACCATCGGTGATGCGGGTAATGCTCAGGGAGCTCTTCCACGGTTCAATGCGTGGAAGAACGATGTATGTGATTCCTTTCTCCATGGGTGTGGTTGGTTCACCACTTGCTCGCTACGGTGTGGAAATCACTGACTCCCCTTACGTCGTTGCCTCTATGCACGTCATGACAAGAGTTTCCAACAAGGTCCTAGTTGAAATTGAAAAGGGAGCCGACTGGGTTCCCGCTGTTCACTCGGTTGGTATGCCGCTGATTACTCGTCAAGGCAATGCCATTGAAGATGTTGCCTGGCCCTGCAATCCAGAAAATGTTTATGTTGTCCACTACCCAGAGACCAAAGAGATCTGGTCCTTTGGTTCTGGCTATGGTGGTAATTCACTGCTAGGTAAAAAAGCAATGTCACTTCGCATTGGCTCTGTCATGGGAAGAGACGAGGGTTGGTTAGCCGAACACATGCTGCTGGTTCGCCTAACCTCACCTGAGAACAAGCAGTATCACATCGCTGCTGCCTTTCCTTCTGCGTGTGGAAAGACCAACCTGGCAATGCTGCAACCCAAGCTTCCTGGTTGGAATGCAGAGACACTGGGCGATGACATTGTTTGGATAAGACCCGATGCCGAAGGGAATCTCAGGGCAATAAATCCAGAGAATGGTTTATTTGGTGTTGCTCCTGGAACTGGCATGAGCACCAACTCTGCTGCGATTGAATCAATGCAGAAAGACACCATCTTCACAAATGTTGCTCTGACTTCTGATGGTGATGTTTGGTGGGAGGGGCTTAGCAAAGAAGCTCCCGAGGGACTAACCGACTGGTTGGGAAATCCCTGGAGTAAAGACCTGGGAACCCCAGCTGCTCACCCCAACTCGCGCTTCTGCTTCCCGATGAAGAACACCACAACCCTCTGCGATGACTGGGAGAAACCAGAGGGTGTGGTTCTAGATGCCATTTTGTTTGGTGGCAGAAGAGCCACCAATGTTCCACTGGTTTTGGAGTCCTACTCCTGGCAGCACGGTGTTTTCCTAGGCGCAACCATTTCTTCAGAGCAGACTGCTGCTGCGGAGGGGCCGGTTGGAAAGCTCAGGAGAGACCCCTTTGCCATGCTACCTTTCTGCGGCTACAACATGGCCGACTACTTCTCCCACTGGCTATCCATGGGAGATAGAAATCTGAAGCTGCCAAGAATCTTCCAGGTGAACTGGTTTAGAAAAGACTCCAATGGGTCTTTCCTCTGGCCAGGTTTTGCTGAGAACATCAGGCCTTTGGCCTGGGTGGTTGATCGGTTAGAGGGTAAAGCCGAAGGGTTAGCAACACCGATTGGTGTTATTCCTGCGGAGGGTGAACTAAACCTTGAGGGGTTAGAAATCTCTTCTTCTCAGATGGAAGAGCTCTTTGATATTGACTTTGAGGCTTGGTCCTATGAGGTTGCTGGAACCATGAAGTTCTTTGAGCAGTTTGGTGAGAAGCTGCCTGCTCAGCTGGAGTTTGAACTGCTGCAGCTAGAGATCAGGTTGAAGGAAGCTCTTGGGGCTTTAGTTCGCTAAGGGACTAGAACCTCGGCCTGCCAGGCATCGAAGTATTTATCTACTGCCCTAGTCATCATTTGCCGATAGCTGGTTGCCAAAAGCTCTGCTGCCCAGAGCAGAGGTTCTTGAGTTTTATATGCTTGGCCAATCTTGATGCTTTTGTCATCCAGCTGCTTTTTGATATCTCTAAAGGTCTTGGCATCCTGCTCACTGGGATAGCCGGTGAGTCTGGTCTCAAAGAGAATCTCGGTAGTCTCGGGATATTTGGTGAGGATGTGGGAAACCAGAGCTCTGATTAGCTTTGCTCTAGCTTGTTCGCCACTTCTGTCTTTTCTTTCAATAGGGCAGGAGGTGACTATCTCTACTGACTTGTGAGATATGCGCCTGGTTATCTCTAGTAGTTCTTTGTGACCAGAGTCGCTTCGCAGAAGCTCTGTCCCATGGACGGGGTCGCCGTGGCCTTTGGCCTTCAGGAATTGCCTGACTGGTTCCAGCTCATCTTCGGGAAGACCAATAGCGGCCAGGGCATAAAAGGTCTTGCGGTGCTCCTTGTCCTCTAGCTGAAAGGTCTCGTCGATGAAGAATCTCAAGAGGGTGTTCTTATCTCTTTATGCCAAGTTCTAATTCAACCCCGAGAGCCAAGGCATAGAAGGAAATTCGATTAATTGTTGGATTCGAAGTAATCAGCTCGAGTTGGGCGACCGCTGGTTGTGAAACTCCAAGAAGATCCGCAACATCTTGCTGTGTAAGGCCTTTTGCAATTCTTACATCAACTAGCTGTTCAATCAGCTTTGCCCATTGATTTTCATTGGCGAAAGCCAAGCTTCGAGATGAAGTTGCAGTTGCTCTTTTTTCTAGTTTTGGCGTCATAAGTTTTATTTTATTATGAAATTATCAACAATCAATCTTGTTCTTTAGTTATCCACAATTATTTCCAGAGATAGGTTCCTTTGGCGAAGAAACTGGTTTTGTTGGCCTGTGCAAATACAGCCTGGGATTCTGGACGCCGAAAGTCTTGGCTTCGAACGAGAAGACACTTTGAGAGTCCTTGAAAATTCGCCAGCAAATGTCTCAATTAGATTCTTTGCAATTGTTGATGCGGTTTGTGACCAATGGCCGACTTTCTCAGGAGGGGGTTATTGGGAGGCGATGCACGGTGAAATGTCTGGCTATTACGAGATAAGAATTAGAAATCAAACCCTGAACTACCGCTTCTTTTGTAGGTCCGAGGGGAGTTTGTTGCTCATTGTTTGCTGTCTTAGAAAGAGAGTGGGGACCGCGTTCAAGCCTGGTGATTACGCGAAAGTCAAAGGGATTCTTGACTTGGCAGTAGGGCTCCCAGTCTTGCCGCTTAGGTAGTCACTTAACAGTTAGATTCAGTTTTAGGGCTCTCGTCAGTCTAAGTAGCGTCAAGATTGAAAGATTCTTTGGGTTGGTAAGCAACCTGCGGACATTTGCAGGTTCAATGCCTGCTAAATCAGCTAACTGCTTCTTGGTTAGCCCCTGTTTCTCCCTAGCCTGATCAATAAGTCCGATAAGCCTACTTATCTCGATGAGTTCGTCTCTGAACTCGCGATATTTGGCTCGCTCTCTGTCTGTCTTCAACAGAGTCTCTCGGATTTTTGCATAATTGTTTGGCATTGTCATAGCGTATCACAAATGATACGCAAGGAGAATTATCCCCAGCTCTATTGGTAGCTGTCCTGACCCAGTGCTAGCCTCTGGACATGAAGAAGTGGCTCATTATTACCGCAGGCGTTTTAGTTGCAATTCTGGCTGGTGGTTCTCTAGCGGTTGGTAACTATGTCTATACCTCTGGAACGGTTGTTCCCTGCAAGATCAATGATGATGACCTAGCCAATAAGCCAGAGGAATTCTTCACTCCTGGATCTGGCAATGGTCCATTCCCGGGCCCTGGTTGGGAGAAGTGGGTAGGCCACGATCTCAGTGACTGGTGGATGATTGAGGTTCCCTACGAGGCAGTCACTATCCCAGTTGCAGACGGTATCAATCTCTCTGCCTGGTGGATAACGCCAAACAAAGGAAATGGAAAGACCGTCATTGTCACTCACGGAATCGGAACTTCTCGAAGGGATTACAACACCTTGTTGCCTGCTGGGATGCTTGCCAAGTATGGCTTCAACATCCTCTTGGTAGACAGCCGCGATACTGGCGAGTCAACCTGCACCGATGGCAGACACTCTGCAGGTCAAGAAGAATCCGATGACTTCGCCAAAGTTGCTCAGTGGCTGGTTGAGGAAAAGAGCGTGCCAGCTGAGTCTCTAGGAATGTTTGGTGTTTCAGGTGGTGCCATCGCGACATCGCTGCTTCCCGCCAAGACAGATCTAGTTTCTGCTTTTGCCATGGAGGGAACAATCTTTGATTTCAATGCTGCCGCTACCAGAGAGGTTGAGTACCAGGGCTTCCCTGGATTCCTCTGGCAATTAGCTCTAGCTGCAGCGCAACTCTTTCATGGTGTAAATCTCACCGAGACATCGGCAATGCAGGGCATTGAGGCTGCTGGTGAAAGACCAATGCTGATTCTTCACGGCAATAAAGATCAGCGACTTGACTATCAATCCTCAGTTGATTTCTATGAGTACGGAAAGAGCGTAGGCGCAAACATTCGTCTCGAGACCTTTGAAAATGCCGATCACACTGAGGGCATGCTCACCGAAACAGATCGCTACGCCCAGCTACTCGCAGACTTCTTTAATCAGGCTTTGGCCAACTAACTTTCTCAACCGAGAAATTAATCTTTAGCCCAAGGGCTGCGGCATATGAAACTAGCGCCGAAATCTTCGCGTCGCTGTTGTTCCCTTCAAAGACTGAAATTGCTGGCTGGGTAATGCCAAGAGTGTCAGCGACCTCCTGCTGGGTCAGCTTGCTCGCCAACCTTTGGTCGGTTAGTAGGTTATGGAACGCAAGCCAATCTCCAATACTCTCCCGCAACGCGCAATCCAGGAGGTTTTTAGGTGCCGTATCAAACTCGTTCAACTTCATAAAATCCAGTTAATAATCAAGTTTTGAACTAGTCAATGTTGGCTAAATGAGACAACATTGAGACAAGTCTCTTTAGCAACCGGAAGCAACTCTCCTGAGCGCCTGGAACTCTCTTTCATCGACACTTAGATTCCAGAAAATCTTTATCTTCATCCAGTCCTTTATGTATTGGCAGTGGTAGTTCTGGTTGGGTGGGAGCCAATCTGCTGGATCTCTATCAGATTTCGATCTATTGGATGATGCAGTGACAGCAATCAGGGCCTCTGGATTCCCGAGGTCATTGGCAAAAGCTCTTCTCTGTGATGCAGTCCAACTGTGTGCTCCTGAGTCCCAGGCTTCCTTGAGTGCAATCAGATGGTCGATGTCAAAGTCTGAGGGATCGTTTGTGGTGACACCGTCATAGGCCGAATACCACTGGCCGCCAATCAGATCGCAATCACCGGTCACTGTCGGTTTTTGAACGGCTTCAAGAATCAGGACTTCTCTTCTCGTATTGCAGCCATCGCCATCGTTATCGACCCAGTGACGAAATAGATCTCGGTCATATCCCTCTCCTCTTTCAGGAGCAAGAGTTAGCTGAGCTAGCAGTTCAGCTAAAGGATTGTTGGCTGCCTGTGTTTCCTGAGCTATCGGTTCTGTTGTTTCAGACTCAGTTGGTTCAGCCTGCTGAGTTTCAACCTCAGATGATTCGGTTGGGGCTTGAGGGCTGGGTTCTTCGGTCCGCTCTTGAGTTTGAGATGCTGATGCCTGCGGAGTTTCGGTGATGGCTGGTTCACTCGATGGAAAGAGTGAGAAGAGCGGCGAGATTAATATCGCAACGCCTAATACAAGATAAACCTGCTTGTTTAGGCGTCTCACTGCCTATTTATTACTTAGGTCCGAAAGCTCTTGCTAGAGCCGAGGCGGCTGCCGATAGTTCAGATGGAATAAACCAAACCTTGTTGGCATCTCCCTGAGCTAATTCTTTGAGCTGCTCGATGTATTTATAGGCAAGTGCCTGGTCGGTGACCTTGGCACTGGCTAGGGCATCGAATACCTTCTGGATAGCCTGCGCTTCACCATCTGCAACCAGTGCTTGAGCCTGGGCTAGACCTTCGGCCCTCAGAATCTCTGCCTGCTTCTGTCCCTCGGCGGTCAGGATGTCTGACTGCTTGGTTCCCTCGGCTAGAAGAATGGCCGCTCGCTTGTCACGCTCTGCTTTCATCTGCTTCTCCATTGAGTCTCTTACTGACTCAGGCGGAATGATGTCTCTGATCTCTACGCGATTTACTCTCACTCCCCACTTGCCAGTTGCCTCATCCAGCACTGAGCGAAGGGCGGCGTTGATTTCTTCTCTTGAGGTTAGGGCCTGCTCTAGATCAAGGCTTCCAACCTTGTTTCTCAAGGTGGTGATAGTTAGCTGCTCAATACCTAGAACAAAGTTGGCAATTTCATAGGTTGCTGCCTTGGGGTCGGTGACCTGGAAATAAATAACCGTGTCAATCGAGATCACCAGGTTGTCCTCGGTGATTACCGATTGTGGTTGAAAGTCAACCACCTGCTCACGAAGGTCAATGGTTCTTCTGATGACATCAATGAAAGGGAAAACCAGATTCACACCAGCATTGATGGTCTTGTGATAGCGACCAAGCCTTTCAACAACACCGGCCGTTGCCTGAGGAATGATTCGAATGGAGCGAATCAGCAGCACGGCAATAAGAATTAGGAAGATTGCTGTTAGCAATCCGCCAAAGTCAATGTTGAAAAAGTCAGCCATCTTCCTACCTCACTATCAGTGTTGCGCCATCGATCTCTTCGATGGTTACCCTCGCACCCTTCATTCGGATGCCTTCTCTCACTCTGGCGCTCCAGTCTTCGCCCCAGACTTTTACCAATCCTTTGTCTTCGGTCACATCTTCTAGAACTGTTGCCTCTTTGCCGATTAGTGATGCGACATTGGTCATTCGCTCAGGGTGTTTTCCCTGCCACTTAGCAATTAGTGGTCTGACATATATAAGGGAGAGAATGATGCCACCTAGGAAACCAACTCCCTGCAACCAAAGGGGTGCTCCGACTAGAGAGAGAATCAATGGGATTACCGCAGCCACGGCGAGCGCCGCGAAATAAAGACCGTAGGTCAGAAGTTCAATAACCACCAGAACGGCTATTACTCCAAGCCATATCAGTTCCATCTGCTCCCCCTAATGAGCTATGGGACTAGCCTAAGCCACCTAGCTGACACTAAATGCCGGGGGAAAAAGCTTCAATCCCGGACTCAATGGATGCCTTCGCCAACTGCTTGTCGTAGGTGAGCATTGCGACTTTGAGCGGAGTGAGTATGAGGGCAAATGCAAGATGAATTGCATCCGGGGTTCTAAGTTCTCTGGGATTGACCTGCTCAGCCAGTTTGAATATCTCTCTGTTTGCTCTTATGGCTGTCCAGCTTTCAAATAGGGTGGCGGCTGGCTCTGGATCTATGTTCAGGTTTCTGAGCGTTCTTAGAGTTTCCACCTTTGTCATAAAGCTATAGTGAACGCTCTTCGGTTCGAGGGCCTGGACAAACTTGTGGAAAGCTTGGGATTCTCGCTCTTCAAGAATGAGCTTTAGTACCGAAGAAGTGTCTAGGTAGTAGTGCATCAGTATTTACCCCTTGAATCTCGGAGTATTTGCTCGATGGTCATCCCCTCTGGGAGCTTGACCGGCTTGATAGTGCTCAGATCAATAACTCCAGTTCCTGGTTGAATTGTCCCTTCTTGAATAAGTTCCAAGTACCTGTCATTTGCTATCGGGATGATTTTCGCGACCGGCACTCCGTGTTCGGTCACGGTAATCACCTCACCGTCCTTAACCTCTTGAATGACCTTTGACGCATTTTGCTTCAACTCTCTGATGCCCACGCGATTCTCCATGTTCTACAAAGTAGCACTTTTTTGACTTCTGCTGGACTCGAATCTTGGCTGATTTCAGGATTTCCTGCTTGGGCCCCTGTGGATAATCTGTCTAGGCAGATCAAGAGACTGAGGAGTAATCTAATAGTGAATTCAGTTCCATAATTACTGGATTCAGAAAGTGCAAACTATGAAGGTTGCGGGGAAAGTCATTGTAGTTACTGGTGCTGGTTCAGGCATGGGTCGTGAACTCACACTCGAGTTAGTTCGCCGGGGAGCGAAAGTAGCGGCAGTTGATATGCGAGCAGAGACCCTTGCTGAAACTAAAGACCTGGCTGAAAAACTAGGTGGCAAGGTCGCCACCTACACCCTCGACATCACAGATGCCAAAGCAGTCAGTGAGCTCCCATCAAAGGTTGAAGCTGATCTCGGTTCTGCCGATGCACTAATAAACAACGCTGGAATTATCCAGAAGTTTGTCAAAGTCAACGAGCTCTCCATGGAAGATGCGATGCGAGTGATGAAGGTGAACTTTGATGGCCCCCTAATGCTAATTAAGGCATTTTTGCCAGGCCTTATGAAAAGACCCGAGGCTCACGTGCTTAACGTCTCATCGATGGGTGCCTATGCCCCAGTTCCCGGCCAGAGCGTTTACGGAGCATCCAAAGCTGCTATCAAGCTATTGACCGAGGGACTCAGATCAGAGATGCAGGGAACCTCGGTTGGTGTGACGATTGTCTTCCCAGGTGCTATTGCCACTAACATTGCCCAAAACTCTGGCATGGAAATACCAGCTGGTGCTGCAGAAGCATCCAATACCAAAACCACTTCCGCCGATTTTGCCGCCAGGCAGATGGTGGATGCGATTGAACAGAACAAGCCCCGAATCACAATTGGTAGCGACGCCAAGTTTATGGATCGCTTCTCCAGGCTCAATCCTGTAGGGGCCGCAGACCTCATCTATAAGCAGATGAAGAATCTGCTCGGCTAAGTCTCCATAAGAAAGAGAAAAGCCCCCGGGGGGAAGGGGGCTTTTCTCTTTGCCGAGTTTTGTGCTCTTTTGGAGCACTAAAGGAGGAGACAGAACTAAAGCGATTGCTTTGGTATCTGGTATCTCTAAGCAACTGATAGAACCAAGAAACTATTCCTAGTTATTTAGAGATTTGGCAAGAGGTTATTTTCTGAAGCTGGGGAAAGCCTTAGAAATCAGGTAGTCGGGCTAATCTGCCAGCAAACTCTCAGCTTAGAGAAATCTCCAGCGCTTGAGTTCCCAGCCATACCTAACGGCCAAAAGCCTCACCACCACCATGATTGCGGCAGCAATTAGGACATTGAGGTAATCGGGGATTGCAGTTAGGGACATCAGAACCACTAGCCAACCACCCGCGAAAGCAATGACTCCATATGGCTGAAAGTCATGGAACGCCCTGGGAACCTCATTGACTAGGACGTCTCGAAGAATCCCACCGGCGACAGCGGTGATCACTCCCATCAGCACCGCAACCAGTGGAGTCTGGCCAGCAACCAGGGCGAGGTGTGTTCCACCTGCCGCAAAGATTCCAAGACCGAAGGCATCTGGAATCAGCATGGCTTTTTCACTGAGATCGATGTGCCTTGACTTAAAGAAGAAAGGCAATGCAATACCGGCTGCGATTAGAACCCAAACCCAGAATTCTTGTTCAACCCAGAAGAATGGTCTTCGATCAAGAAGAACATCCCGAAGTGTTCCTCCCCCGAAGGCAGCTATGGCTGCAACCATCACCACCCCGACTAAATCAAATTTCTTTCTGGCGGCTTCGATGATTCCAGAGAGTGCGAAAGCGATTACACCAAGCGCTTCAATGGTGATAAGCAAATTCTGAAATTCCATAATTACCTTGAATTCAGGCTACTGGCTTTTTGAACTAAGGACGAGGTTGACAAATACCCTAGGGTCCAAAACAGCGATATTTCGCCAACCTGAACTCTGTTGTAGCTCCAGGTCGCGTGTTACCAGTAATTGGGATTCAGATTGTAATGCTAGATCTAGTATCAAGTTGTCCTCAAAGTCCGCTTGACTGATAGCTTTTCGGTTCGGCTCTAAAACAGATCCACCTGAGAACAACACCATATCAATGGTGTCATCTATAACTGTCTGCGCCTTAGTGCGACTTAGACCTGCTTCAACAAATATTCGGAATAAATTTGTGATGATGTGGGGAGAAATAAAAACTTGGAACTTTTCTCCATCGAAAGTCGATGAAAGACAATCTGAGCTTGGATTTTCGCCCGTTGGAGGAACGACGGGTAGATAGGGGTACTCGGTCCCTGGACCTAAGATTCCAGTAACCCATACATTTATGTCAAACGTGACTCGAAGGGTCAAGATTTCACGACGCGGGCAATCAGTTCGTCAATCTCACTTTCAGTGAAGACCTTGCCTCCCAGTTCCTCCCTAACCATTGCTCTTGTTTGTTGAAAACGCTGAGCCAGCCTGTCGTGTTCCATACGACGCATCGCAACCCTTAAGAATTCACTCCGATTTCCAAGTCCATAGTGATCAACCAATTTGTCCAGTAGTTCACGATCATTATCAGAAATAGCAAATCCCACTGTTTTTGCTCTCATGTTCCTCCGTATGCAACGCGTATGCAATACTACAAGATCAACGGGGCTTTGGGAAGAGAGTAGGTTGATGGCCATGAAACCACTCATCGGACTGAGCTGCTATCGCCAAAGAGGCCAAACAGGTGTCTGGGACACAGAGATGGCAATGCTCCCTGCCTTCTATATAGAAGGTGTGACTCGGGCTGGGGGAATCGCAGTAATTCTTCCTCCTCAGATTATTGATGACGAAGAAGCAAAGAAAATACTCTCTGGACTGGACGGTCTTGTGATTACTGGGGGTAGGGATGTTGAAGCCAAGAGATATGGCCAGCTGCCTCATGAAATGGCGGAAGAGCCTGATTTCCTCAGAGATCTCTTAGAAGACAAGCTCATTTCGGCGGCAGTCAAATTGCAGCTTCCTTTTCTTGGAATTTGCCGAGGAGCCCAGATGCTGAACGTGAATCGAGGTGGCTCGCTCATTCAGCACTTGCCCGATGTAGTTGGCGATAATCGCTACCAGCCAGGAGGGGGCAACTTCGCCAAGATGGAGATGAGTATCCAGCAGGGGAGCAAGTTGGCTGATTTGCTTGGCTCCAGGGCAGTTGGCGCTCTCTATCACCACCAGGCAATTGACCGAGTTGGTGAGGGGTTGGTTGTTACTGCCCACTCTCCCGATGGCATTATCCAGGGGGTTGAGCTAGTCGACCACCCCTTTGGTTTGGCAGTTCAGTGGCATCCAGAGCAGACCTTAGATGACCTGAGGTTATTTGAGGGATTGGTAGAAGCTGCATATAAGAGGTAGGTGGTGCGCGAGGGGGGACTTGAACCCCCACGTCCTTGCGAACACTGGCACCTGAAGCCAGCGCGTCTGCCATTTCGCCACTCGCGCTTATTCCTGCGGGATAAAGCAGGTTAGCAGAGTTTCAAGCATCTAATAAGCCTCCGAATAGACTTAGCTAACCCGAAGCAACCTGACTGAAGGTGGGGCGTGTGGGCTTTTTGGATAAGGCAGAAGAGAAGATCGAATCTGCCGTCAGCTCGCTGTTTGCCAAGTTTTCCAAGGCACAGCTGCAGCCAGTAGAGGTCTCTCAGGCTATCCGCTCGGCCATGGATTTGGCGGCTAAAACCGATCCGGTTGGTGCAGTCTTGGTTCCCAATCGCTACCTGCTGCTGATCAATTCAACTGATGCCGATAGGGTCACTCCCTCCATGCTGGCGGCAATTCGTTCGGAACTAAACAGATATGCCGCTCAGCGAAGCTATCGACTGCTGGGTGAGCTCGAACTAAATATCTCAATTGACGATCGGATTACCAGGGGTTCCGTCAAGGTTGGCTCGCAACCAGTAGAAAGCTCGGTGAGCTGGGTTCCAGTTTTGATTGTTGGTGGCATTGAATATCGACTCAAGCGCGGGGCTAATACAGTTGGCCGGGATGAGAAGGCTGATATCGCGGTTGACGACCGAGGGCTATCTCGCTTTCACTTCGAGATTGGTTGGAACGGCGAGGTTGCTGCTATTAGAGATCTGCAGTCAACCAATGGAACATTTGTTGATGGGGCCAGGGTTAATGAGGTTGTCCTGCCATCTGGCAGCAAGATAACAGCTGGCAGAAGTGAGTTTGAATTTAGATTGCAGGCCGGAGATGCTCAATGAGTGAACTAGCACTCTTTCTAGTTCGCATCGGTTTCGTTGCGGTGCTGTGGATATTTGTTCTTAGTTTGCTGTCGGTAATTAGAGCAGATCTATATGGCCGCAGAGTAATAAGCAGATTAACCAGGCAGCGAGCGCCGCAGCTTGCTCAGGCTGCCCCAGTTGCGGAATTAGATATCGAAGAGTCAGACTCTTTTGAACCCACCCACATCCAGATGCTTACTGGCAGAAATGCTGGCCTAAAAGTTGATTTAGATAACCGCAAGGAAATCGTGATTGGCCGCTCTCCCAGCGCTGATCTGATTATCTCGGATGAGTTTGCATCGAATATGCACGCCAAGTTGGTTTCAGTTGGCGATGAGTGGGTATTGCAGGATTTGAATTCAACCAACGGCACTTTCTTAGACGGCAAGAGAGTAACCACCCCGATGACGATGCGAGCTGGCGCAACGGTAAGAATCGGCACCACCACCTTTGATCTGAGGTGATTTAGATGTCGATTAAGACTCTGAGCTATGCGGCCAGTGACATAGGCAAGCATCGCAGCTCCAATCAGGACTCTGGTTATGCGGGCTATCAGCTGTTCTTTGTTGCCGATGGCATGGGTGGTCACGCTGGAGGTGATATTGCCTCGGCCATTGCCTCTCAGAGAATCGCTCTGACTGATGCGAGGTATGACAGCGTTGACGAGGCCATCGAGACTCTCAAGCAGGGAATCTTGGAGGCTAACTCTATGCTCTCAGCAACTGTTGCTGAGCATCCTGAGCTTGAGGGGATGGGGACAACCTTCTCCGGGGTCTTGGTTCAAAGTAATCAGGTAATCACTGCTCACATCGGTGATTCCAGAATCTATCTGGTTCGAGATGGTGAAGTTCGTCAGATCACGGCTGACCATACCTTTGTTCAGCGTCTAGTCGAGATGGGAAGAATCACTGCCGAGGAGGCACTGGTTCACCCAAGAAGAAGTGTCTTGATGCGCGTCCTAGGTGATGTCGTAGGTGATCCCGAGGTTGATGTTGCACTCTTTGATGCACTAGCCGGTGATCGCTGGATGGTCTGCAGTGATGGGCTGTCAGGTGTGGTTCCCGATGAGGTCATGGAGAGAATCCTCACCAGCAACATCTCTGCCGATGAGGCAGCAGAGCTGCTGATTGGTGAAGCACTCGAGTTTGGTGCTCCAGATAATGTCACTGTTGTTATCACTGACATCGTCAGATCATCGCTACAGACTGACTACGAACCATCGGCTCATTTCGTTGGATCGGCTGCTAATGAGGTTGTGATTGAAGAGGCTCGTGGCAGCAAGATTCTCAAGCTGCTTAACCCACTGAGTCTGCTGGAGCTTCTGCAGAAGCCAGAAGACCCAACCGAATACCAGCCGGAATCGGAAGAAGCTCTGGAAAAGATTTTGGCAGAGACCAAACGAAAGATTCGTTGGCGCAGTGCTCGAACAATTCTCGGTTGGTTCTTTATCGCTCTCGCTGCTGCCGCGGTCGGTTATCTTGCTTATGCATACACCCAGACTCGCTACTACGTCGCCGAGTTTGAGGGACAGGTGACAATTTTCCAGGGGATTAGAGAACAACTTGGTCCATTCAAATTCAGCAATCCCTATCAAGTGAGTGAAATATCGACCGATGAGCTATCACCATTCCAACAGGAACTTATTTCAAGATCTATTTCTGCTGAATCACTAGAAGACGCGGAGAGAATACTTTCCCAGTTGAAGGCGAGCTTAGGTGAGTAATCTCAGCTTGACTGGCGCTATTCCAGCACTACTGAAGACCGTTCCAAGATCTAGAAACTTTGAGGCAGTGCTGCTGTTCTGGGTATCTGGTATTCACGCCTATGCGCTATCTCAAATTCAGCTGTCTATCTTGCAGGTGATGACCTGGGAGCTTTTGCTCTACTGGGCACCGCCTACTCTCACCGCACTTCTTCTGCACTGGGTGCTAAGGCGAAGGGCACTCAAGGCGGACGGACTGATGTTGCCGCTGGCCTTTTTGCTAAATGGCCTGGGCATCGCCATGATCTATCGCCTGGACCTTGCGGAAATGGCCAGTGGTGGAACTGATGTCTATGCCCTGAGGCAGGTTTGGCTGAGCTGCTTTGCCATGCTGATAGCCGCTGCCGTGATTCGCTGGGTGCCAGACCACCTGACCTTGCGGCGCTGGCCCTTTATTTCGGGGCTTGCTGGGCTGGTGTTATTGATGCTGCCAGCTGCTCCCGTGATTGGTCGGACGGTGAATGGGGCAACTCTCTGGGTCGGGACTGATGAGATTAGCTTCCAGCCTGGTGAGATAGCCAAGATTCTGCTGGCTATCTTCTTTGCTGGCTACCTGGTGTCAAGGCAGAGCTCACTGGCCGAGATTGGCTCGCGGGTGCTGGGGGTTCGGATTCCAAGAGCAAAAGACCTTGGGCCGATTCTGCTGTTCTGGTTTGCCTCGCTGGCGGTATTGATTATTCAAAGAGATCTTGGGACATCCATTCTTTATTTCGGTTTGTTCCTCGTGATGATCTATGTCGCAACCGGCAGAGGTTTTTATATTGGTGCCGGGCTGGTGATGATTGTCTCTGGCACTTTGGTGGCATCAAGGCTCTTTGATTACGTTGCGGGTCGATTTGATTCCTGGCTAAATCCTTTTTCACCGGACAACTACAACGCGTTTGGTGGTAGCTACCAGTTGGTTCAGGCGATATTTGGAATTGCGCACGGTGATGTGATTGGTACAGGCCTCGGTGGTGGGTTCCCGCAACTAATTCCGCTTGCGGAGAGCGATTTTATTTTTGCAGCACTTGGTGAAGAGCTTGGTCTTGCAGGCATCTTTGTGATGCTTGCCGTTTATCTGCTTCTGGTCTATCGCGGTCTTAGAGTTGCCAACTCACACCCGGATGATTTTTCAAAACTTCTCGCACTTGGTCTTTCATTCGTAATTGGACTTCAGGTTTTTGTTGTCGCCGGTGGTGTGATGGGGCTGTTGCCACTGACCGGATTAACCATGCCGTTCTTGGCTGCGGGTGGATCATCCCTGCTTGCCAACTGGTCAATCATTGCCCTTCTGCTGATTATCAGTGACTCCTCCCTGAGGAGTAATCGATGAACAAGCAGGTGAGAAGAGTCGGATTGATATTGGCAATAATGTTCATAGCGCTTTTTGCCAATGCAACATCAATACAGGTTCTTCGCTCTGGTGAGCTCTATCAAGATTCAAGAAATGTTCGCGCCTCCTATGAGACATACAAAACACTTCGCGGTGCAATCATCGTTGGCGGTGTTCCAGTAGTTTCTTCAATCCCAGTAAATGATGAATACCGCTACTTACGCGCATATGAGAATGTCATCTATAACTCAGTGACTGGTTTTTTCAGTATCTTTACCGGCTCAAGTGGCATTGAAAGAGCCATGAACAGCTACATCTCTGGTCAAAGCTCCGCTCAGTTCTTTGAGCAAATTAATGCTCTGCTGGATGGAACCCCGGTTACCGGGGCGGCAGTTGAACTGACCATAGATCCAGATGCTCAACGCGCAGCCTGGGATGCGCTGGGGAATCGAAAAGGGGCTGTCGTTGCCATGGACCCTGTGACCGGTCGCATCCTGGCTCTGGTCTCGAAGCCCACATTTGACGCCAATCTCCTGGCCAGCCATCAGTTCAGCGATGTGACCGAGGCCTATCAGAACTATGCGGAAAGTGAGGATAAGCCCCTGATAAACAGGGCAATTGCTGGTGATTTGTATCACCCGGGGTCGGTCTTCAAGCTGGTGGTTGCGGCAGCTGCACTGGAGAGCGGCCGCTACACCGTCGGCAGTCGGTTTGAAAATATGGCCGAATACATTCTTCCTGGCACGACAACTGCCATCACCAACTCAGGTGGAAGAAGGTGTGGGAACGAGGACTTTGTTTCCTTCGAGACTGCACTGATTAGATCCTGCAACATTCCATTTGCCATGATGGCGGTGAACCTTGGTCAAGACCGCATCAGAGCCCAAGCAGAACTAATGGGCTTTGGTTCATCACTGGAGATTCCCCTTACCGTCGCATCGAGCATTTATCCGACTGACATGGATGAGGCGCAGACTGCCCTGACTGGTTTTGGGCAATTTGATGTGAGAGTAACGCCGATGCAGATGGCAATGGTTACAGCTGCAATCGCTAATCAAGGTGTAGTAATGAAACCACAGCTGATTTCATCAGTGGTTGCAAGCAATCTAAATCTCCTATCTAAGCCTCAGCCAATTGTTTACTCTTCACCTATTTCAAGAACAACAGCAGGTTTTCTCACCCGAATGATGGTTGATTCCGTGCAGGTCGGAGCTGCAACTAGAGCTGCGATTTCTGGCATTGCAGTTGCAGGTAAAACTGGCACTGCTGAGAATGGGCCTGATGATCCATACACACTCTGGTTCACAGGTTTCGCCCCAGCTGAAAAACCTGAGGTTGTTGTCACGGTTGTGGTTGAAGACGGTGGAGGCATAGGACAAAACGGAACAGGAAATCAGATCGCTGCACCAATCGCCAAGGCGGTGCTGGAGGCGATCCTGAAATGAAGCCAGCAGTTGGACAACTTTATGGTGATCGCTATCGCCTGCAGCTGAAGATTGCAATCGGAGGCATGGGAGAGGTTTGGCAAGCAGAGGACGAGCTAATCAAGCGTCAAATCGCGATAAAGATTCTGAAGGAAGAATATGTAAGCGATCCGAACTTCTTAGAACGCTTCCGGACTGAAGCAAGATCAGCAGCCCTAGTTGAGCACGAGGGAATTGCCAATGTCTATGACTATGGCGAGGATTCCAATTCCGCCTATCTGGTGATGGAGCTGGTGCCTGGGGAGTCTCTCTCCAGAGTTATAGAAAGAGAAAAGAGACTTACCGATGTCAAGGTGCTGGACATCATTGCCCAAACTGCCAGAGCACTAGCTGCCGCTCACTCCCGAGGCCTTATTCATCGCGACATAAAGCCAGGTAATTTGCTTATTACCCCTGATGGCAAAGTAAAAATCACTGACTTTGGTATTGCCAGAGTGGGTGACCAGGTTCCACTAACCAAGACCGGTCAGGTGATGGGGACTGTTCAGTATCTTGCCCCCGAGCAGGCAACTGGTAAAGCATCAACACCTGCCACCGATCTGTATTCACTTGGCGTTGTTGCCTATGAGGCACTGAGTGGTAAGCGGCCATTCAGTGGCGAAAATCAGATGGCCATTGCCATGGCTCACATCAACGAGATGCCACCTGCTCTGCCAGACAGCATCGACCCCAGAGTTCAAAATCTAGTTCTCAGCTGCTTGGCCAAAAAGCCGAACCAGCGACCAGAGTCGGCAAGCTCTTTGGCCATTCGCGCTGAGGCACTGCTGAAGGAAAAGAGAGGTTCTGGCACCAGAGCCGTCATCAAGGGTCCGATTGATCCACTGACTGAGCTGATTAGCACCGATACTGCTCCTCTTCCCAGGGGTCCGATTGTTTGGCCCTGGATAGCAACACTGGGATTACTTGGCCTAACAACCGTGGTGGTATTGGTGGCGATTCTCTCTGACCCCAATGCCTCCAACCCAACACCCTCGCCAACCCCAACCCAGAGCGAGACCCCGACGGAAGTAGTTACCGAATCAGAGCCGGTGGAGACTGAGGAACCTGGCATTGTCCTGCTACTTCGCTCAGAAATTATTGGTCAAGACCTGAGTAATGTCACTGCTCGCCTCGCAGAGCTGGGGTTTGAGGTGAACGCGATTCCTGGTGAATTGATTGCTGGCGATGACCCCAGAGTGAGAACTGTCTATGCAGTTTCCCCAACCGGCTCTGTCACGAAGGGAAGCACGATTGATATCACCTACTACGTCGGTGACTTCCAGGACATACCAGTTGAGATTCCTTCAACCGAATCGGATCCAGTTGAGCCAGTCACAGATTCACCAGTCATTGAAGATGAGAATGGTGACGGGTGAGTAACATAACGGCCTTGCCAAGCGGTAATACACAAGAGCAAAAACTAAGATTTGCTAGGAGAAAGAGCGGTTTTGATAAATAACGAAAGACTGATTGCTGGTCGCTACCGCATTGGCTCGCTGGTGGGTCGCGGTGGGATGGCTGAGGTTTATGAGGGTTATGACACTCGCCTAGGTCGCACAGTCGCCATCAAGTTGCTCAAATCCGATCTGGCAAATGACCCTAGCTTTGAAGCTAAATTCCGCGGTGAAGCTCAGGCCAGCGCAAAGATGGCCCACCCGAGCATTGTCAGAATCTATGATGCTGGGGAAGAAGAAACTACCGACTCCAACGGCAACCTGGTCAAGACCCCGTTCATCATTATGGAGCTGGTTAAGGGAAAGCTGCTTCGTGAGCTTATTCACGAGGGTGGCTTAGACATTTCACGAGCAACCAAGTTTGTGATTGGAATACTAAACGCCCTTGAGGTTTCTCATCGATCTGGTGTGATTCACCGCGACATCAAGCCTGCCAACGTGATGATTACCGAGAACGATGCCGTCAAGGTTATGGACTTTGGAATTGCCAGAGCAGTATCAGACAACTCAGCAACTCAAGCCTCTACAGGCGGGATTGTTGGCACAGCACAGTATTTCTCTCCAGAGCAGGCTCGAGGAGAAGCAGTTGATGCCAGAACAGATCTCTACTCAGCTGGAGTAATCCTCTACGAACTACTTGCGGGAAGACCACCCTTTACTGGTGAGAGCGCAGTTTCGATTGCCTATCAGCACGTTAGTGAACAGGCACCTCCACCCTCGGACTTTAATCCGCAGGTCACCCCTGAGCTAAATGCTGTGGCGATGAGGGCAATGTCCAAGGACAGAGATGAGCGGTTCCAATCGGCCGAAGAGTTCCGTGAAAACCTGATGGCCGCTCTAGCTGGAACTCCAATTACCCAGCCACAACCAAAGCCTGTCTCACAGATGAAGCCTGTTGAGGTTGATGCCACAGAGCTCCTTTCTTCTCCCGACTCACTGCCAACGGCTTTGCTGGAGGGATTTGAAACAGCCCCGAGCCAGACCATCACGACTAGTACGAACAAGGTTGGTGTCGGTGTTCTCTGGGGCCTTGGCACAGGTGTTGCCGTAATTTTGATTGGCCTTGTCTTCTGGTTGTTCAACCTAGGATCTTCGCCCACCCCAACGCCAACCAGCAACGGTGTTCTGGTTGCCAATGTGGGTGGCTCGCTATATGACGATGCTCTAGAGGCTCTTAATGCTCAGGACCTGGTGGTGCTGAGGGTTTATGAGAAGAGTGACACTGTCCCAGAGGGTGTGGTGATAAGACAGGAGCCAGAGGCGGGAACATTAGTTCTGCCGAAGACCCCAATTACTCTCTATGTTTCCTCGGGTGCGACGGAAGTGACGGTTCCGAATGTCATTGGCATTAGTGAATCGGCCGCTGTTGCCCTGATTGAGCAAAACGGTTTGACGGTTGGTTCGATTACCGTTGCGGGATCACCAACTGTTCCGGCTGGTGTTGTTATTGCCTCTGATCCGGTTGCCAACTCGAAGCTTCCTCAGGGAAGTCTGGTGAATCTCATTCTCTCCGATGGAACCGTATTGGTTCCAGATGTTAGAAACCTACTGGTGGTTGAAGCAATCAACATTCTTACCAATCCTGCGATTGGTTACACAGCTTCGGTGGAGATTCTCAACGGCATAGCCTGCACTGGAACGCCAGGCAACATTGTTGTTGATCAGTCGATACTTCCTGGTGAAGCGCAGCAGAAGCAGAACATCATTTTGTATGTTGAATGTGTTGGTGCTACTGCGCCTGAGAATTAATTCTTGGACTTAGCGTCTTTGCTTTTTCTCTAGCGCCTTTCACACCCAGTGACTCCAGCCAGTTGGCAAGCATCATGTAGCCGCCCTCTGTCATAACCGACTCTGGGTGAAACTGCACACCAAATATTGGTTTTGTTTTATGCTGCAAACTCATGATCACACCACTATCGGTTTGACCAGTGATTTCAAGATCGCTTGGAACGGTTTCTTTAACAACAGCGAGTGAGTGATATCGGGTTGCTGTGAACCCCTGGGGCAGACCTTCAAATATCGGTGAGTTCTGATGATTGACCTTCGAGGTCTTGCCGTGCATTAGCTCTGGTGCACTGGTGACAGTTGCCCCCATTGCCTCGGCAATTGCTTGGTGACCTAGGCAGACCCCAAATACTGGATAGTTAGTCGTCAGAGCATATTTCACGGTTGGTATTGATAGGCCAGCGCTCGATGGTGTTCCTGGGCCAGGTGAAATTAACACGGCATTAAATTTCGCCAGCAGGTCTGGCAACTGTTCAGCTGGGACCGCGTCGTTGCGTATTACTTCTGTTTCAGCGCCTAGCTGTTGCAGGTAACCAGCGAGTGTGTAAACGAAACTGTCGTAATTGTCTAAAACTAGAATCTTCACCATTTGCTGATAAGCCTAGTGCGAGGATTAGGGCCATTGTTAGTGGTTCTGGTTTGTTGCAAACGAGCGACGACGGCCAAAGAAATCTATTGATTACGAAGGTCTGTCAGTAGCTTTTTCATCAATTCGATCTCAGCGCGCTGGGTAGTCTGAATGTTAGAACCTAGCTTCTTGACTTCTGGATCTGTTGAATTTTCAATCATCGTCACCATGTCGATTGCACCCTCATGGTGCTTGATCATGAGTTCCAAAAATAGTTGATCAAATTCGGGTGAGATTAAGGTTGCTAAACGTTTCATTTCCTCTTCACTGGCCATGCCGCCCATCTCATGATCCATGTGCGATTCTGTTTCGCCCGAGGTCCAATTCTCCATCAGTGCAATCTCTTGCTCTTGAGCATTGATAATTCCCTGAGCTAACGCGAGGACATCTTCGTTTGATGATTGAGTCAATGCCAAGGTTGACATGTCAATGGCCTGCTGATGGTGCGGAATCATCATTTCAGCAAACATAGAGTCCGACCCAGACATTTGATCAGAGTGAACGTGATCGCCATGGCTGTCGGCCGATTCGATGTTTATTGTGCAGGCAGACAAAAGTAACAAGACGCTGCTACTCACAGAAAGTAGCGCCGTTCTCAAGGATTTTCTCAATTTTTCCTCCCAGTAATCAAAGCCTAATTTTCATTTCTCAATGATTCCTGAATCTCTGAGCTAGTCAGGCCGCTGTGCAGTGGTGAACTGGGTTAGCTCGGCAGAAAGGGCTTTTTCAGGCGATTTTATCTATGGGTCTTGAAGTAATAAGCTTCTACGTATGTCTGAATCAAGAGCCGAAAAGCGTCGTTCCAAGCCCGCTAAGCCACAAATTGATGGCGAAGAGGAAAACCCGACCTGGTACAAAATCGCCATGTTTGGCTTCATGGTCCTGGGTTTGATTTGGATTCTGGTCTTCTATATCTCTTCTGCTCGCTACCCACTGGGAAGCGCAACTCCCTTGGATCTTTCCAACTGGAACATTCTGATTGGTTTTGGAATTGCCATGATCGGCTTTTCCATGACTACTCGATGGAAATAATTAGAGCCAAAAGCTAACGCGAAGGTTTGTTAGAACCACAATCGCTACCCATACTCCACCAACACCGATCAGTTGCAATAGCTTCTGATTTGGTTTTCTCGTAGCAGCGTAGATTCCTGCAACAACTAATCCTGTGACCATGCCACCCAGGTGTCCCTGCCAGGAGATTCCTGAAACTACAAAGCCAAGACCAAAGTTGATTGCTATCAGAATCAACAGCTGAGTGGCGTTTCCACCCAGTGTTCTTATGACAATGAAATATGCAGCCATCAGTCCAAACAATCCACCAGATGCACCAACTACTGGAACCTGCGGATCAGATAGCCAGAGAACTGCGAGTGACCCACCAACAATTGAAGTCAGATAGAGAACTAGAAAACGCAGTGGCCCGAGCATTGGCTCGAGCGCTCTTCCAAAGAGCCAAATTGCATAAGAGTTAAAAAGGATGTGCATTGGGCCAGACCAGTCATGCACAAACCCAGCGGTTAGCATTCGCCAGGGTTCAACGATTGCAAGCAAGGGTGCAAAGAAGAACTGATTGGTAAAGATGTATCCGAGTGGGGAAATCTGCCCCAACCAAATCAGAACATTAACAATCAGGATGGCCGAGGTGATGGGTGCCTCGGCCGCTCTTGCGAGTCTTCTTGCCACTAAACCGTTTCGATTGTGATGGTTTCGATGACCACATCGTCTAGTGGTCGATCCTGAGCACCGGTTGCCGTGGCGGCAATCTTGTCAACTACCTTGCGGCTAACCTCATCGACAACCTCACCGAAGATAGTGTGACGTCCCTGCAACCAGGTGGTAGGGGCGACGGTGATGAAGAACTGGCTGCCATTGGTTCCAGGTCCAGCATTGGCCATAGCCAACTTGTAGGGCTCATTGAAATTGAGCTCGGAATTGATTTCATCAGCGAACTGATAGCCAGGGCCGCCCATGCCTGTTCCGGTAGGGTCGCCTCCCTGAATCATGAACCCTGCAATTACGCGGTGGAAAATCACACCGTTGTATAGGGGTCCATTCTGAGTGGCACCGGTTCTTGGGTGCTTCCACTCAATCGTTCCGGTGGCAAGGCCCTCGAAATTAGCGACGGTCTTTGGGGCATGCAGGCCGAACAGATTTACCTTGATTGCCCCGTGGTTAGTGTGCAGAGTTGCTACTGATGTTGGTGATGTCATTGCTCCATTGTGCCAGAAATCCCATTCGCATACCCTCGCTAGGCTAATCGGGGTGAAAGGACGCAATGACAATCGCGATTAGCTTCAACTCTTTAGTGAAGCAGTATGGAAAACAAGCTGCGGTGAACAATCTGACCGCCAATGTTCAATCAGGAAGAATCACAGGATTTCTGGGCCCCAACGGTGCAGGAAAATCCACCACCCTTCGGTGTTTGGTTGGTTTAGCCGCTCCAACGAGTGGCAGTACTTCAATCATGGGTAAGAGCTACCGAGAATTAGACAATCCACTTAGCCAGGTCGGGACAGTTCTTGATAGCCGTGGTTTTCATCCAGCACTGTCAGGTCGCAGAAATCTTCAGGTGGTTGCCGCTGCCTCAGGAATTAGCGACAGCAGGGTTGATGAGGTTCTTGCGTTAGTGGAACTCACTGATGCAGCAAAAAAGAGAATGAAGAATTATTCACTTGGCATGAAACAGCGTCTGTCTTTGGCTGCTGCCATTTTGGGCGATCCAGAGATTTTGATTTTAGATGAGCCAGCTAATGGCTTAGATCCTGCAGGAATCGCATGGTTGAGAAAGTTCCTAAGGGGACTCGCAGATCGCGGAAGAACTATTTTGGTTTCATCTCATCAGCTAGCCGAGATGCAGAACACGGTTGATGATGTTCTGATTATTAACCGCGGTCAACTTATTGCAAGTGGTGCAATGCGGGAAGTGATTGGTGACGGAACTTTGGAGGAAGCTTTTCTTAGATTGACGGAGGTGAACTAGTGGCACTTTTGAAATCTGAATGGCGAAAACTGATCTATGTCAGAGCTAACTGGGGCCTGCTAATTGCTGCAACATTTATATCTGTTCTTTCGGTGGTGGTCACTCCATTTATTCTTGAAGCCGATGGAGCGGGTGAGCTCTTAAACCTGGGCATTGATCAGCAGGCTGCTGTTGATGCAACCTATGCCAATGGAATCTCCGGTTATGTATTTGCAATTGTTCTTGGCATCTTGATGATGGCCGGAGAATTTCGTCACGGCACTGCTGTCGCAACTTTCCTTACGGCACCAAAAAGAGGGAGTGTTCTAGCGGCAAAACTAACGATGGCTGTCATTGGCGGAATGCTTTTTATGGTTATCTCCACGGGTCTGTCACTACTGGCTGGTTACTTCACCCTCCTGGGTTTTGAAGATGCCGCCTCGCCTAGTGAGAATCTCTTCCTCAACACCATGTTGGCTGCTGCGGTTGGGGGAGCTGTTCTAGGTGTTATTGGTGTTGCGATTGGGACCTTGGTGAGAAACCAAATGCTCGCAATTGTAGGTGCTCTGGTCTATCTGTTTATTGTTGATCCACTGCTACTGGCCCTCTGGTCAGATATTGGAAAGTGGCTGCCATCCGGCCTGATCACGGCAATGCTGTCGATAGACATATCAGCTCCAGAGCTGGGCTTTGACACCACTGGCTATCTTCCAGCACTGACCGCAACTCTGGTGCTGCTGGGCTATGGAGTGGTTTTTGCTGGTCTCGCTATTGCCACCAGCCTCAGGCGTGATATTGACTAGAGGCGAGAGGGGACTGACATGTCAAAAGTCGCTCTAATTACGGGAGCTGGGTCTGGTTTTGGACTTGGTCTTTCCAAAGAGCTGATTCGAGCTGGCTGGACTGTTTACGCAGCAGATAAGAACGCTAAGGCAGCTAAAGAAACTGCTGAGTTTGGTGCTATTCCAATGACGATGGATGTGACTAGTGACGAATCAGTATCAAAGGGTGTGAAGAAGATTATTCGCGAGCAAAAGCGAATTGATCTCCTAGTGGCCAATGCTGGCTATGGGAACTTCTCCTCGGTCGAGGAAACAACTCCAGAGCAGGTTCGCCAGATATTCGAAGTAAATGTTTTTGGCATTGAAAGATGTATTAGAGAGGTATTGCCTCACATGCGCAAGCAGGGCAGTGGTCGAATCATCATGACCACCTCTGTGGTTGCTCACGTTTCACTGGTTGGCCTGGGATGGTATTCGGCGACGAAGCATGCGGTCAAGGCTGTTGCCAATGCTCTTCGCCAAGAGGTTAAGCATTTGGGTATTCAGGTGAGCACAGTTGAGCCTGGGACGTCTAAGACTGGGTTTGGATCTGTTGCCTTTGGTCTATTAGAAAAGGGCAGAGCAATCGGTGAATATGACGGAGTCATGAATGGGCTGAACAAGTGGCTCGGTGGCTTGTATCGAATCTCTCCTGGACCAAACAAGACCGTCGAGAGAATGTTTACGGCGGCAACGACATTCAACCCTCGAGCTCACTACCCAGTCTCATGGGATGTCAGAGTATTGAAGCTTGTCTTTTATGTAGTGCCAAGAAGATGGCTTGATGGATTTGTTCTGTGGCTAGCGAAAAGGTAAAGAGGCACTGGGGTAGCTGGATAGTAATTGTTGCCTTTTTACTCTCTGGCACACTGCACCTAGTTAACCCAAGTAGTTTTCTTTTCCTAATGCCCTCCTGGGCCCCCGAACCAATTCTCTTGATCTATTTATCGGGAGTTGCTGAACTAGTGGCCGCTATTGGTTTGCTACTTCGAAAGAAGTGGGC
>VFQT010000607.1_pt1 | contig 50940 bp, 65 predicted proteins | sample 3512381 | NCBI WGS metagenome assembly VFQT01 (sample SAMN10412376, study PRJNA504923) | tailings metagenome | isolation source: Relicate 2 Philex TSF3 active mining site | place: Philippines: Tuba, Benguet | collected 2017-08-29 | reverse complement strand
AACTACATATGATGCCGTCAAACTATTAACACTATTGTTTGACCACGAAGCTGTTATATTTGTATTTGTTGGTGCGTAGCTGGATGATAAACTATAACTACTGCTAACTACAGATCCATTGTAGTAACTTGCTGATTGAGCATTTACAACATAACTGGAAGTTAAACTATTGTTACTCCATGAGGCGGTAATATTTGTATTAGTAGGCGCATACGATGAACTCAACGAATAACTACTACTAACTACAGATCCGTTATAATAACTTGCAGTTTGTGATAAATTACTATACGAAGCTGTTAAGCTATTATTACTCCAACTTGAAGTGATATTAGTATTTACAGGAGCATATGAAGCACTGAGTGCATACGAAGCACTTGTTATTGTTCCATTATAATAACTTGCACTTTGTGCAATCTCAACATATGAAGAAGTCAAACTATTATTTGACCAACTGCTGGTAATAAAATATGTACTTCCTGTGATTAATGACGTGCCGCCATTAGAGTTTAATGCATAAGAAGCTGTTAAAGCATAACTACTACTAACAATTGAACCATTGACATAACTTGCAGTTAAGCTATTATTGCTCCAACTACTTGTACCAAAAAGAGAAGCGGTAACACTTATACAATTAATACCATCATTAGTTGTTAAACTTCCAGATAAAATGTAACTTCCTGTTAAATTTTTACTACTAGTCCAAACACTGCCGCTTCTAATTAACAAATCACCATAACTGCTTGTAGTGCTTGTATCCACAACATCATGCAATTCACCTAATTCTGCTCCATTATCGATAGTAACATAAATACTACCATTATTACTTTGTGAACGTATTACTTGACCTACTCTCACACCATGTTTTGGTGCCAAAGGAGCAACATTTGTTATAGTTCCACTACTACTAAGATATAATAAATCTCCAGAAGTAAATGTACTAGTATCGACTCCAACTAATCTACCTTCTGTAATTACATAACCAAATCCATTTATAGAAAATTCTTCATTTGTATATCCCAATGTGTTTGCTGAGTTTGCGTCATTAATAAAATCAGCTAATGCTATTGTAGGATTATTACTACTATTATCTACTCCAACTATTCTTACTAATTTACCTTTTGGAATAATAGCACCACTTGTGTTTTTTACATAAACCAAAATATCTTGTGCATTTTGGGAATTTGTAGCGTTGTTTGCATTTTCTGCCAAAACTGCATAACTTGCTGTCACAGCATAACTTGATGATAAAGAATAACTTGCACTGAGTGTATTTAAACTGTAACTAGACGTTCCGTATAAACTTCCTGTAATACCATTTGTAACAATGATACTTCCGCTTATTATTTGATTTCCTATAAAAGTATTGCTGCCGGTTGTTGCGAAATTGGCAGTACTTGCTGATATAACTACACTACTTGTTCCTATAGGTAATAAATTTCCAAATCCATCGTAGTAACTTCCTGAAACGACTTGGACTACTCTTCCATATGTAAAGGAAATTTTTTCACCTGTTAAATCGTAACTCATTTTATATTAAACTTGACAACTGATTGAGAATTTCTTTTATAATATTGTCATATTCTGTTTCTTTTATATTATTCTTAGAGATATATGATCTAATACATTCTACAACTTGTTGTTTATGTTCTGATTTAAATATATTAATTTTTTGATCAGACATATTTTTTATTATTTTAATTGCATGAGAATGAAGTGGATTTGAAGTAGTTAATGTTGTTTGTATAGACGATTCTACAATTTGAACTGGTGCTTCTGCATCTTTTATAACAACTGATTCTTCTATATTTATTTTTTTAGATACTTCGGTTATGTATTCTGATTTAAAAGGAATAAAATAATTTTCGTCTGCGATTACTTCCAAATACATGTTACCGCTTACATTTTCGTCTAAAATTCCTTTTAATTTTTTAATTGGAATATTTACTTTTCCATTTTCATCTATTTTACCTCTGCAACGAAAATCAATATCAGAAGATTCAATGACAAGGTTGACTTTTGTATTTTTTATGTTTACTCCTTTTACTTTGAGTGAACATTCAAATATCTTTGCGGCATCTAGAGAAATGGTGTACATATTAATTTAAATATTTTACTTCTATGTTTAAATAGTTTTCAGAAATGATTTTTATATCATTAACTGTAATTTTTATATCTTTTTTGTCAGAAATAGTCAATTTTTTGTTAAATTTCTCTTCGCCAATGGTAATCATGACCTCAATTAGTTTATTTTTCTTTTCCTCAGATAATTTCTTTAAGTTTTGTTCTAACTGTTCTTTTAAAGAATTATTTAACTGTTCTTGTTGTTGATAGGGCATGTCTCCCCATTCTTCGGGATTTCTCACTCCACCTACTAATTCTTCAATAATATCATATACTTCTTCCCACAAGCGAAGTTCAGTATTCCATGTGAAATTGTTATTTTCCCAATTGACATATATTTTAGTCATATTTTATAAATAGATTCAAATATTTACTATCAGTATTTATAATAAGTTTGAATATATAAAAACTAAGAAGATTTTTGTTTGACAGTTTCTTTTTTATGTAGTATTATTTTTTATATGAATGAAAATGAACAAATTGAAATGGAACATATATTAAAAGTACATTATGGAGCCACTAAGGTTTTGTTTGATGAAAATTATATATATGTGTATGGAGTAGACATTGAATTTGTTAAATTAGCAATGCAAACAGAGTTATCTAGAAAATATAATATTGTAATAAAACATATAGATGATACAATAAAAAAATCAGTTTTATGTGTAAGTAAAAAAAGTATTTAAAAAAATCTTGACTGATTTTAATTTTTCTATATACTTATAGTTAATAAGATGAATTGTACATATACAAATTTAAATCGCTGGCACACCTTTATTAATAAAGATAGAGGTAGTGGTGGCTAATATTGTATATTTGCGAAGAATTGCTCAATATTAACCACCACCTGAAAAAAGTGGTGGTTTTTTGTTGTTGACATTCAAACAAAACACGATAAAGTAGGTGAACGATACGAAACAAAGACGAAGAAAAACGATACAAAAAACAATTCAAAAAACAATTTAAAAAACAGTTGACGGATACGAAAGTTCTGCTAAACTGAGAAAAGATTAACAAAGGCTTGAAACTCCATCTGTTGAGCCTCCACCAGTAACCAAAGGTAAAGTCTGGAAAAATCAATTGATTGGTCAACGGGTGTTATTGGTAAAACAAGAACCCGTATGGCGATGACGGAATTGCTGAGGTGATTTCCGTGAATGTGTGAAGAATAATTTACGCCAATGTGACCCGAATGGCTAAGGGCCTTGTTTTGTAAACAAGTATAGGTTAATAACCTTTTGTCGGTTCAAGTCCGACCATTGGCTCCAATTTATTATATGGACGTGGCAGACAAGAAATGCAGCAGTCTCCAAAACTGCCCAATGTGGGAGCGTTACCCACCGTCCATGCCATTTTTCAAATACATTAGTTGAAGGCAACATCTACGTAGTTTAAATGGTAGAACAACACCACAATACGGTGGAAGCATTGGTTCGAATCCAGTCAATAAACGGTGTTGAAGTAGTAAGTAATGTATTGATCCTGATAGACGTTGAATATTATAATCTGACGAGATTATGATTAGTAAATGGAACGACGTGAAATCCAGTAAACACTTTTAATTCCCAAGTAGTGTCAAAGTAGCACGGAACGCTGTTAACGTTCTTGTGGAGGTGCGAGTCCTTCCTTGGGAGCCAATTTTAATTCCAGAGTAGCTCAATGGTAGAGTAGCGCACTGTTAATGCGCCTGTTGTAGGTTCGAATCCTACCTCTGGAGCCAATTTTATTCGATGTCAGCAGACTCACGATGCTGAAGAAAGACATATTAATTGCAAGTAATGTGGTCGTGGAGAGTGAGTGGGTGGATCTACAACATGATATCTGTCTGTAGGTTATAATTAGACTTTGTAAGTCATCCCGTAACCCAACATCGAATAGTCATCTTCTGTTGTGACTAAAGCGACATAACCAAAAGCGCAAAGGTAAGGTATGCTAGAAATATGTTGTGAAAGAAGCACCCTCAGTCACCGTCATACGGTGAAACAAACATATGACGTTAAATTTTTCAATAGTTTTTATATGATGTATGATATATGCTGATTAAGGGTTAGGCAGTTAATCAAATTGCAATAGTATGAACATAAAGTGCCTTAAGAAATTTAAATAATTTCATTGTTCATTATACATTATATAATTTTTCAACAGGGAGTAGTAATCATAAAAAACAAACTAGATAGATAAGCGAGTTCGAAATTGCTTGAACATTGTGAAATCCTAGTATAACTTTAGATGAAAGGCCCTGCCAATTTTTGGGATATTATACTGATAAAGACGCAGAGCGGTCTGTAAAACCGTTGCCTTCGGGCTGGATAGGAGCATTACCTATATATCCCACCATTTTAATCTGTGTGTAGTTCAGAGGTAGATCGGTGCTCACTATGATGGTAAATGACACCGTAAAAGTGTGATAAAGCACGGGCCGTTGGTTCGAATCCAACCATACAGATTAATTAATTTTAATTTTAGAAATCAAATCGGAAAAATGTTTTTTAATCCATTCGTAATATTTTTCAGATGTATATTTGTCTTTGAATTTATTCACTGTATTAACATATAATTCTGCAATTTTTTCTGAAACAATTTGTCCGAAACTACTTTTATCATCTTCTGGATTGAATCTTATATCAACACCATGATGATGTGATCTATTTGACAAAATAATTTTATTTGATTGTGCCCAATTTTTTACAATGTTTTCTATTTTACTTTTTAAAGTTATATCATAATAATAAACTTTCGCGGTATCATTATCTCCAATAATATAATCAAGATTATTATGCAATTTATAAGAAATAGGAGTTTGTTCAGTATCAGATAATGTTTTTAATTCTCTATCAAGACGAGGCACGAATGCTAAAAATTTTGAGATATTATCTTTTGTTTTATCTAAAGTAATATAATAATTGTAAGTTTTATCTTTTCCTGTTTTTCTAGGTAATGATGGATTAAAACTTCTTTGACTCCATAAACCACTTACATTCCATGCATTACTTGTAAAATATTTTTTCCAATTATCATATTGCCATTTTTCAAATCCTAATTGTTTATAATTATCGATTCTACTTATAGTATTATTACGGATGATGTTATAAAAAATATTTTCTAATTGTTTTTGTGCGGAATGAGACAAAATATCATAATTTTTTACTTTATCATTTAAAATATTTTCAGTTTGTCTAATGATAGAAGATTTAAAATAATCAAAATCAAATTTTTGCATATTATATAAGTATATAAATTATATTTAAAAATCCCAGTTAAGCTAACCTAGTGAAAGCGATTCGCTGAAGACGAATAGAGGTTGGGGCGGAACCAACAACTGGGACCATTTTTTTGAATTAGGCGAAGACGGAGTTGTGACGTGATACCAATTTATTGGATCAATTTTTATCTATCGCGTCATCATGGCGTGATTAATGTCGTGATTTTTGAGATAGACACATCTCTGGGGTTCGATTCCCTCTGGTGAAGGAGTTTAAAATGTGGAACGGTAAGACGAAAGTCGTTTGGGAGTAATTATCCCCCGTGAAATCCTCAAAATTTACTATTTATTAAAAATAATGAAAATAATGAAAATTGTAGTTACTGGTGGATGTGGATTTATTGGTTCACACATTGTTGATGAACTTGTGAATAGTGGTTATGATGTTATAGTGATTGACAACAAAAGTGCAAACAATGATGTTTTTTATTATAATGACAAAGCTGTATATTTTGATTGTGATATAAATGACTACGATGATGTAGTTAATCTAACAAAGGGTGTAGATTGCATATTTCATTTGGCAGCAGAGTCTAAAATTGGGCCGTGTATTGAAAATCCTACATTGGCTGCAAAAACAAATGTATTAGGAACATGTAATTTATTACATGCCGCAAAACTAAATAAAGTAAGTAGGTTTGTATATTCTTCTACATCAGCAGCTTATGGAAACAATAATTCTCCGCAGGTAGAAACAATGTCAACAAATTGTTTAAATCCGTATTCAGTTACAAAAGTTGCGGGCGAAGATTTGTGTAAAATGTATTATGAGTTGTATAAGTTACCCACAATAATATTTAGATATTTCAATGTGTATGGTGAACGACAACCTACCAAAGGACAATATGCTCCTGTGATTGGTATATTTTTAAGACAGTTAAAATCTAATCAGCCACTTACTATCGTTGACGATGGAAGTCAACGAAGAGATTTTGTCAATGTGTATGATATAGTTTCTGCTAATATGTTAGCAATGAATACAGTTAATAATAACTGTTTTGGCAAAGTATTTAATATTGGAAGTGGAATAAATTTTTCTGTAAAAGAAATTGCTGATTTGATTAGCAGTAATCAAGTATATTTGCCTGTTAAAGAAGGTGAATCAAAGGAAACTTTGGCAAATATTATGATGGCAAAACAATTTCTTAAATTTGAACCAAAACATAATGTTGTTGATTGGATTCTAAAGAAAGTTGTTGACTTATGAAGAATGTGTGATAAGATGATTATAGTTCGTTGACAATATTAGATACAATTTCAAAACAGTGGCACACTTATATTTTGAGTGCGCACTGGTGGAACTAGATAGATCTTGGAGTAGGGCACGAAACAAGAGAACATTAGTGAAATCCTAGGAAAACCAATTATGGATGTGTAACTCAACTGGATTAGAGTATTCGGCTCTTACCCGAAAGGTTGTGGGTTCAAATCCCACCACATCCACCAATTTCACCAACTCTATGAAGCAGGTCGTGTGGTAAAAGAGATAGCGGGATTATTGTTGACGACGAACAATAACCGAATATGCATATGAGCTAACTATCGTGTTGGTGAATAATTAATAATGGGTAACTGGCCCCATAAGTGACTGCTGACCGGTACAATCAGTAAAACACAGAGACGGCGTGGAGAGCACAGCACCAATTTTTTTAAAAGTAATTTTATGACTATTAACCAATATTTATTGGTATGAAAAAATGTTCTTGTTGCAAAAAAATTAAAAAAACAGAAGAATTTGGTCCAAATAAAAAATCTAAAGATGGTAAACAATATCGATGTAATAAATGTTTTTCAGATGCAATGCGACTTCATTATAAAAAAAATTTTAGAGAAATAAATCAACGTATGAAGTTGTTAGAGTCAGAAATTGCATATGAATTAAATAAAATAAAGCAAGATGTAGGATGTAAGTTTTGTACAGAAAGAGAACCTATTTGTTTAGATTTTCATCATTTAGATAAATCTCTAAAAGAAGAAAATGTTAGTTTTTGGGTTCATGCTAAAAGTAAAAATAAAGCTCTTGAAGAAGCAAAAAAATGTATCGTAGTATGTGCAAATTGTCATAGAAAAATTCATGCAGGTTTAATATAAAATATTTACGGCTCCGAAGCTTTAGTGGATGAGCAACAGACTTTTAATCTGTGGAAGAGGGATCGTTACCCTACGGGGCCACCAATTTATTGGGGTTATAAGAGAATGGCATCATCGCTTACCCTGTCACGGTAAGAAAGTAGGGTTCAAATCCCACTAGCCCCGCCATTTCAACTGGCCGTTAATTCAATAGCAGAATAGACGACTGATAATCGTCCTACGCTGGAGCGTAACCAGCACGGCCAACCATTTTTATCTAGTAATCTTTAATTTTGCTGTTTCTTGAAGATGTATATTTGTTGAAGCACAACAGCGTCAGACAAATAGCTAGATATTAAATTTTTAATGCACTCGTAGCTCAATTGTATAGAGCCATCCGTTTCTACCGGAAAGGTTGGGGGTTAGAGTCCCTCCGGGTGTACCAATTTTAGAGATACATACAGCAATAAATATATTCCAATGTTAATGGAGTGTTGTGTGGTTCGAATCCCACTTGCGGCATTGCTGCAATAGTTTAATGGTAAAACCCTAAAAAAATGTATCTCGTTATTTTATCTTTTATATTTATATACATGAATATATTCAAAAAAACGTTTGAAAAACATAAAAAGTTAGCTTTAAAGACTCAAAATATTGATGAAATATTTACAATTGATAGAAAGACACAATTTAAAGCAGATTTAAAAAATTTCTTACGTCAAGAATTTGAAAAACATAATTTAGGTGCAGAACATATGGGTTTAAGTGTAACTGATTATAAACCTGAAGATTGGACAGATACAATGGCAGATACGATTATAAATAATCTTGCTGCTTATTTAGAAAAAATACGTGGTCAAACAGAGAGAAATTTAACTCCTGATCGTCCAATTGTTCGTGATGAAACATAAATTTATTATATTTATTAATTTATTATATTTATTATTATATGAAAAAACTTTTTGAGAATACCAACGGAAATACTTTTAAACTTTCAAATTTAACTGAACAAGAAGGACAAGGACTTTATGCTCCGGTAACATTACAAATGGATGCTATGGGAGCATTGCATATGTGGCAAGGAGAAGGAGTTCCGGTACAAACTGCTAAATATGGATGGAAAATGGATGGAAAAGAAGCAGATGTATATGTTCAAATGGAATCTGATATTGAACATATATTAAATGAGTTGAATGAACATGAAAAAGATGCAGTTGAAAAAGGTTATCATATAACCACCACAAATATTTCTGACGAATATTTTAATCAAGATTAATTTATATAATGCTGCCGTAGCTCAATTGGATTAGAGCATTTGACTACGAATCAAAAGGTTGTAGGTTCGACTCCTACCGGCAGTACCAAATTTACTATGAGTTTGTAATGATAACTCATATTTATAATCATAATGAACCTCAAATACCGTGATTTTTTTATTATTAACGATGATGACTCAAGAGTTATCAAACAAGAATTATATTTGAGTGAGGGCCGACCATTCAAGTTGACCCCGGAACAAGAAAAAGAGGTTGTTAAACTTTATACTGATGAAAAAAACCCTATTAGCACTAATCAAATAGGAAAATTGTTGAATATCAGTCAAGTGACCATTTTGGGTATATTAAAAAGAAACGGTGTAAAATTAAGAGATTTGGCGACAGCACATAAAATGTCTGATGTACGAAAAAAATTAGACATCTCAAAACGTGCATTAACTCCTGAACAAGAAAAAGAAGTTGTTAAACTTTATACTGATATAGAAAATCCTATCAGTGCGGATCAAATTGGAAAATTATTTAATTTATCTCGAACTGGTATTGTTAAAATATTAAAAAGAAACGGCGTAAAATTCAGAGATCCATCTGTATCAAATAGACTGTCTACTGCGTTTAAAGACGCACATATTAAAAGACGTAAATTAACCCCGGAACAAGAAAAAGAGGCTGTTAAACTTTATACCGATGAAATAAATCCTATTAGTAGTAGACAAATTGCAAAATTGTTTAACGTATCCGATATTGTTATTTTACAGTTATTAAAAAGAAATGGGATAAAAATGCGAGATCGATCTTTAACAGGCATTTTGAGTAAAACTCGTAAAAAACAAGATAATTTAAGAACACATCACAGTACACGAAATATAACTGGAAAAGGAATATCTGGTACTCAATACTTTGATGTTGGCGCATCTGATAATGTAGGTCCGTTAAGAGTGATACCAAAGCGATTGGGCGGACATTCACCGGAGTTATAAATTTTTTGCCTTCATAGTATAAAGGTATTACACATCATTGGTAATGATGAAACGCTGGATCGATACCAGCTGGAGGCTCCACTTTTTAATGGTGTATGTAGCATAACTGGTTTAATGCCCCAGATTGTGAGTCTGGCAGATACGGGTTCGAATCCCGCCGTACACCCCACTTTATGCACTGTTGATACCGAGTGGTAAGGTAGCGATCTGCAAAATCGATGTAGGAAACTACGACGCAGGTTCGATTCCTGCACAGTGCTCCATTTTTTTACATATTAGTTATAAAAGTTTCTATTTATTGTATATATGCATAAAAAAATAGAAGCAATAAAAAAATTAATAAAAGAAAATTATACGTTGCCACCAACGGATTATTCTAATCCATGTCTTTTATTTAAGATAGGAGATCCAAATGCAAAAATTTCTTCATTTAATTTTTCAGTGGTTTCTGGTCATACGTGTCCTTATGCAAAAAAGTGTTTGGCAAAAGTTGTAGTTGATCCAAAAACTGGAAAAGCAAAACTCGTTCAACCTGATGATGCTGAACATAGATGTTTTGCTGCAAGTCAAGAGATAACCAATCCAAGTGTATATAAATCTAGATTGTATAATTTAAAATTGACAAATTATTTATTACAGTCTGGAGGACCATCTAAATTTGCAGATATCATGACAAAAACATTTGATGAAAAACTTCCTAGAGGATCTAAAATATTTAGAATCCATGTTGGAGGTGATTTTTTCTCAAAAGCATATTTAGATGGATGGATTCAAGTTGCTCTTAAAAATCCTGATATTTTATTTTATGCGTATACAAAAAGTTATCCATATTTTACAAATGTCGTTCTTCCTAGTAATTTTAGAATTGTATTTTCTTTGGGTGGAAAATATGATAAAGAGATCATTAATGATAGATTAAAATTTGCAGTAGTTGTTAATAGTGAAGAAGAAGCTGCAAATTTTGTATGGACTGATAAACTTGGAATTGATCATCTTGGATTAGAAATCGATCATGATGATAGTCATGCATATAGTGCGGATGATAAACCATTTGCACTATTAATACACGGAGTTCAACCTGCTGGAACAAAAGCAGCAAAAGCAGTTTCTGCATTGATCAAAAAAAGAAAAGAGTTGCAAAAAGCAGGTCATACTGATATAAGTTTAAAAGGAATGGGTGGATATTCTAGAAAATTAAAATAAATAAATAAATAATAATATGTTATGAACATTAATAAGCAAGATCGTGAATATAAAATTGCTTTGGGATTGATTCGTGAAAAAAATGCGTTGTATGATAAATTATTTAGAATTAAACCAATAAAATTAGATGTTCCTATTTTTAATGGATATTACAGAACATTGGTACTAGAAAATGAAACTAAATTGCGGGGAGATTATCTTGCAATTAAAAAAGCATTTGAATTGTTTCATATAAAAAAGGCATATAGTAAAAATAAATCTTTTATTAAAAAAACGAGAAACGGCTTTCATGAAGCACATGCATATTTAATGACTTTAAAAGATCCTAGATTTACATTTTATTGGAAAGAATCTTTGAGAGAACAAGATGCAAAGCGCATTGAAGAGTCTAAAAAATACTTACGTTTGTGTCATGATAGAGTAATGTGTCAATGCCATGATCATTCAGTGGATAAAACCGAAAAACATTTTAAGTGTCATTATACATTTAAATTTCCGTGGATGTATAAAGAAATTACAAAGCCACATTATTTAACTCATTATACTCCTGTTGACGGTGATATTGAAACTCGTATTAAAGAAATAGATAGACAACTTAATAATCATCAATATTATAATATATTGTATGAACGTTCGCATGATAGTGCCGAATTTCGTAAACAATGGATTGATAAAAAAGATGTTGTAAATAGAATTTTATATTCTATTGACAGTGATGAATAACTTATAAAGCTCTGGATAATACCAGAGCTTTTTTATTTCATGATTGGAACCATACTTTTACCATCAATTGAAGGTGTATAATATCTTGAACTGACTCCGATTTTTTCATATAGTGGTATATCGTTGATGCCATTAGAGTTTGTTTTTCCCGGAGAGATCAAAATATATTTTTGACCAGAGATAGTTATTGTTTTATTATGTTTACAGCCAAATAAAAATAAAACAGTACACAATAAAAATATTTTTTTCATATTACATTTATAAATATATATTTTATATGTCACATTCAAAATTATCTTTATATAAAAAATTTTCGGAATTGAAAGAAGAAATCTTGAAGCATAAGTGGATCGAAAGTGAAAAGGCTAATCAAGATATAGGATTTGAAAACGCTTTACTTGATTGGATGCAAAAACATAGATTAAAATGGGTTGAAAAAGATATTGACAATAAAACATAAATGTCTATAATATAGTGAACATGAAAACTAAACTTGTAATGCCGGAAGAATTTGGTGCGTCTCTTGAAAAAGAAAAATGTATTCAATATATAATTAAACAACAAGATGTATCGCGTGAAGAAGCAGAACAAATATATGATGAAATTTGTTTGATGGAAACTAAAGACACAGTTGATCAACTTGTTGCCGAAGGTTTAGTTGAAATCGTTGATTATGATGAAACAGGAGAACCACGTTTTGGATTAACTGAACTTGGTAAAAAGATAATGAACAAATCAAATGAGAACAATTAAAAAAGCAATTAGAAACGTACCTAATTTTCCAAAGGATGGTATTCAATTTAAAGATATTACACCAATATTATCATGTCCTAAATTATTCAATAAAGTTATAAATAAAATAGCTTCAAAATATAAAAATAAAAATATAACTAAAGTAATCGGAATTGATGCTAGAGGATTCATATTTGGAGCAGCATTAGCAGTAAAATTGAAAGCTGGATTTGTTCCAATTAGAAAAAAAGGAAAACTTCCGTGGAATAAAATTTCTAAAACATATGATTTAGAATACGGTTCCTCGACAATTGAAATGCATACGGATGCTATTTTGGAAGGAGAAAATGTAATATTGATTGATGATTTATTAGCCACGGGTGGCACAGTTGAAGCTGCATTAGAATTATTAAATCAATCCAAAGCAAATATTATAGGAGTTCAATTTATAATTGAATTAGAACAATTAAATGGAAGACAAAAAATCAAAAATACAAACATTGATTCATTAATTAAATTTTAAAATGAAACTTGCTTTTTTTATTATTGTAGGATTAATAATTTATACTTTTATTGCACTAATGATTTGTAGATTTTGTGGAATGAATGATGTTGAAGATGATTAAAGTAACACCAACTAAAAAACAAATTAATTTAGCAAAGAAAAAATCCAAAGAAATGGGAATTTTAAAAAATTCCATAACAAATGGAGAAGGTAATGTTTATGGTTTTCTTGGAGAAATTCTAGTTGCTGATGCGATAGAGGGTCGTATAAAAAACACATATGATTTTGATATCATCAAAAATGAAATCACAGTCGATGTCAAAACTAAAAAATGCACAAGTGAACCCAAAGAAAGTTATTATTGTAGTGTAGCTGCATACAATATAAAACAAAAATGTGATGTTTATGTTTTTGTTCGAATAATGGAAGATTTTAGTGCAGCATGGATTTTGGGAGGCATAACAAAAGATAAATTTTATAAAAATGCCACGTTCAACAAAAAAGGAACCATTGATGAATCATCTTCATTTAAATGGAAATTTAAAGCAGATTGCTACAATTTACCAATCAGTAAATTGAAAGAAATAAAATTTTGATGTATATTTATACAATATGATATCATTGTATAAATTGGCAAAAAGTATTTTGCTAGAAAAAATGTCGTTTAATCAGTTGTTGGCCAAATCTGAAAGAGGTCGTAAAAAAAGAGGATCAACAATTAAACGTATTACTCCATTAACAGGAACAGCGTCTCAAAACGCTGAGTTTTTAAATTTTTCTTACAAAAGTCCTCCAGAACATAATACTACAGGATTGAGATGGCGTGGACAAATCACATTTGAAAATAAAGATTTGTTAAAAAACAAAGATAAAAGCCAAGAAGATATATTTTGTAAAGTAGATTGTGGATGTCCTGATTATAGATACAGATGGGCATATGCTAATAAAACAAAAGATGCTGGTACAATAGGAAATAACAGTTTAAATAAATGTATAGATCGTTTTCCCACACAAACTAATCCATATTTAAATCCGGGATTATGTAAACATTTAATTTCGTTAAAAGATTATTTAAAAACTAAATTACAGGAAAGTTCACAACCTACGGTTGCTGAAAAACTAATTGAAATTGCTCAACAAAATCCAAATTTTACATTTAATGTTGAAGATAGTGAATAATTCATTAAAAAGTATTTGACATGCTTTGTCTCTTTTGCTACTATGTATGCGTGATTAATCCATCATAGCTTTTTACATGTGATGGACTAAAACTTAGTTATAAACAATAAAAATAAAGGAAATAATATATTATGAAGAAGTACGTATTGTCATTGTTGGCAGTTTTGTGTGCTGCCGTTAGTGTAAACGCATTGGATTTCAGCGTGTCTGGAACTGGTGCAACTCAAACTCAAGGAAACAGTGAAAGTGCATTTGGCACTGCTTTTCGTCTCGAAAAGTTCGTCACTGATAGTATCAGTTTTGGTGCAGTTCAAGGCGTTTCTTATGCTTCTGCTGCGTCAACTGTGCGTGGTTCAACCGAGTTGTTTGCTGCGTATAACTTGAATTATACATTGTTTGGATTCAAGAATACTACTTATGCCGGTGCCTCTTCTGGCGTTGGTTATGGTGACGGTGCCGCTGAATGGACTGCTGGACCATTGCTTGGTAATCGTTTCTTTTTGAAGGATAACGTTTATTTGCTTACTCAAGCAAATTATGATGTAGGCTTGAATCCTGCTGCAAGTAATGCTGTTCGCTATACTATTGGTATCGGTATTCGATTCTAAAAGTAAAAAGTAATAATCGACATCAATGAAAAATTGATGTCGATTTTTTTATAATCTATGGCACACTTTATTAAGTTGAATGTTTTAGATCTAGGACATAGTGAGACTGAAAATAAAACTGATAGAAAATATGTTCCCAATCTAATAAATTTAGATATGGTTGTTAACATAGAACCATCTAAAGTTCATAGTTTAATTTTCACAAAAAATAATACACAAAGTCCTATCAGAGTAAAAGAATCGTTGGATGAAATTTTAAAATTGAGTAAAGGTTGTAAATAAAAAAAATCATTGTGTAATTGATTTCGTATTTATGTACAAGATTTACAAAATCTAATAAAAGGAAAAAATATATGTCAAATAAAGTTACAAATAAGAAGACTACAAAGACCGCAACCACTGCTAAGAAGACTACTTCTGCTGCTAAGAAGCCAGTTAAGAAGCCAGCTACTAAGCCAGCTACTAAGCCTGTTAAGAAGGCGGTTGCAAAGAAGGTTGTTGCTAAGAAGACTGTAACCAAGAAGACTGTAGCCAAAAAGGTTACTTCTGCTCCAGTTTCTGTTGTTGCACCAACTGAGACTCCAAATACACTTGCATAAAAAATATTGAATTAATCAAATATAGTTTAATATATATAAACAATATTATGCAACTTGAATCACAATTATCCAATGTAGGACCAGCACAATCAAGTGCTGCGCTTCAACCTAGTCAAAACTAGGATAACCAACGGATAAATGTAAATTATACCCCGTTGGCTGAAAATCCAACGGGGTTTTTTATTAGAAATAGATATTAAAAAAGATTTACAAAGGTGTTGACTTAGTAAAAAACTCTGATAAGATAGTTAGCACAATAAGAGATGACTTTAAGGTCTTTAGAAATTTCGGACCATAAATGAAACCGTAGAGGCGAGCCAAGAAAAGGAGACGCCGGTTCTTAGAAATAAGGGCTACCAACGAAGGTAAAAAATCATAATGGGCGGTTAGCTCAGTGGAAGAGCAGATCCTTTACACGGATAAGGTCAGAGGTTCAAATCCTCTACCGCCTACCAATTTTTAATCGGCAAGTAGCACAGCTTGGCTAGTGCGTCTGCTTTGGGAGCAGAAGGTCGCAGGTTCGAATCCTGTCTTGCCGACCAATTTATGGGCGTATGGTGAAATAGAAGACACGCAAGTCTTAGGAACTTGTGGAGAAATCCGTATAGGTGCAAGTCCTATTACGCCCACCAAACTTTAAAAGATACATACAGCAAAAAATAAAAAAATCATATTATAATAATGAAATGTCTTGACTATGGACCTTTGAAAAAAATGTAGTTCGGAAGCAAAACCGTAAATTTGTTGTATCTTGAATTTTTATTGGGCTTGTGGTGCTAATGGTAACACGACTGATTTGCATTCAGTAGTTAGCGGTTCGATCCCGCTCAGGTCCACCAATTTATTATGGAAGTGACGTAGATAGTCAGGTTTCTACAGCAGTTTGAGAAACTGATATACTATTTATTCATAATATGAAACTTACTACATGTGACAAAGGTGATATAGCAGTAGCAATGGTTATTGCTGATTTAACTTCTAAAGGAATAAAAATATCATTACCTATTTCAGCACATTTGCCTTTTGATTTAATAGCAATATCTGAGAATTATGCATTATCAAGAGTTCAAATAAAATATTGTGATGGAGATGAAAAGATAGTATTATCAACCCGCACAATTTCAATGTCATCCATTAAAATAATAAATCATGTTAATTTTGAATATGTTGATGCATATGCCGCATATTCTCCAAAAACAAACAAAGTTTTTTATGTAAACAAAAATAGTTTAATTGGAAAAAGTACCGGATTGACATTACGTTTAAATAAGAGTAATAGAAACAATTCTAAAATCAATTATGCTGATAAATTTTTAGATGTTAACAATATATGGTTGGGTGGCAGAGTGGTCTAATGCAGAGCTTTGCTAAAGCTCCGAGGTGAAAGCCTCCGAAGGTTCAAATCCTTCTCCAACCGCCATTTTTGCGGGTATGATGTAATGGTAGCCTGAGGCTCTTCCAAAGCCTATGCGCCGGTTCGATCCCGGCTACCCGCTCCAATTTTAATGGGGGATTAGTATAATGGCTATTATGTCTCGCTTTGAACGAGAAGAAGTTGGTTCGATTCCTTCATCCCCTGCCAATTTTATCGGGATGTAATGTCAAAAGTAGACGGCCTGTTTTGGAGACAGGAGGTTGAGATTGCGAAATTCTCCATCCCGACCATTTTATTGGGGTTTAGTATAAAAGTATTATGACTCGCTTTGAACGAGAAGACGGTGGAGCATTACCATCAACCCCAGCCAATTTAAAATAAAAAAGCCACACTTAAGTGTGGCTTGAAATATAACTTTTATATATTTATTTTTTAATAGCTTGTTCAACTTCGCTAATTACTTTTTTTGCAGCATCATCGATTTTCTTTGCTCTAAGAGGATTATTCTTTACAAACAAGAATACACCAACAGCAGTTGCTAATACTAAAATAATAGTTAGAATCATAGTAAATATCCTTTCTATAATAAATATTAAAATATAAATTAAAAATATAATAAATTTACGGGCGTGTACTGGTTTCGATTTAATAAACTAGTTATGCTAGGCATGTGGAAGATAATGGTTGGCTTCCTAAAAAATCCATTAAAAAACTAAATGCAGACGACAATGTAATTGCATATGACTTCTCTTATGATGAAGTCGCCGTTGCTGCCTAATTAAAAGGTAGCCCGTTTATTGTAAAATATCTGATATTACAGTAAATGACATTTATCAGAGTAAATTATATAATCGGATTGTGTTATATGATTGAACATTGAGCAATCTAAAGGACAATTTTGTTTTTCATTTATTAGAATTGTCACAAATAAATTCAAAATGAATAAACATGTAGTCTGGTATAGTTAATATATTAAACACGCGAGTTCGACTCTCGCCACGTCCACCAAATTTCTCGAATAAATAAAATATTTACAATATATATTAACATATGACAAAAACAGAAGCAGAAAAAAAGGTTTATGAATTAACAGAAAAGTTGATCTTTACAAAAAAAGACTTCAAGGATGTAGCGGCTGGTTATAAGGAAAAGATTAAAGAGCTTGAAAATGAGATCAAAGCTGTAGTTGAAGAAGCAGGTGGTGATTTGAGTTTGAAGATCACTAAATCTTCAAAGGAAGAAGAAGAATAAATTTCATGGTAGGGTGGCTGAGTGGACTAAGGCGGCGGTCTTGAAAACCGCAGGGGTATCAAAGCCTCCGGGGGTTCGAATCCCTCCTCTACCGCCATATTTGACCCATAAGTAATTATTTACTTATGGGTTTTTTTGTATATTTATATGATATGAATATATTTTCTGATACATTTGAACGCCACAAAAAATTATTATTTGAGTTTTTAAATCCAACCGATTGGGAAGAAACAGCAGATTGGGAGGTTTTCAATACACCAGTTGACATGTCTCGCTCATTTGAAAAGGAAATGGAGTATGTAACAGAGATTTTATCTAACATAAAAATATTAGTAGATAGCAGACCTACAAAAGAATTTTGGGAAATGTATGATCAATTACCAGAACCTGTTAAAAAAGTATCTAAAGTAAAATTTCAATTATTTTTAAAAAATCCATTTGATCCAAGTTTACATTTTAAGCCTTTAAAACAAATTAATAGAAAATATTGGTCAGTTGATATTAATGCAAATTATAGAGCAATTGCATATAGATATGACGCTACAAATCAAATATCTGTAAAATGGATATTTATTGGAAATCACAGTCAATATCAAGATTATTATGCAAATTTAAATTAAATGAAACTTAAAAATATATTAAATAATATCATTTTGGAAGGTTCTATAAAAAATATAGAACCAATATATAATTTATCGGATGAAGAAAAGAAAAATAGTTATTTAAAATTAAGTGAAACTGAATTAAATCAATTGCACAATGAAGAATACATTCCGTATGATTTGTGGCCAACTTTTAGGAATTTTTTAGTAAAAAGAAGTATTGCTGGAAATAAACAATTAAATCCAGACTTTACAGCATATACACCCGGAGAAACATTACATTTATTAAATAATTCTGTAATAAGTAATTGGTTAAGTTTAATTAAAAATTATAAAGTTCCTGATAATTTCAATAAAATTATTTTTGTTCCATGCGCTAAAACAAAACCGTGGGAAAATGCAACGAGAGGTATTTATAAAGATTATAATAAATTAAAAAATGATAATAAGAATATATTTTTTGTAACGATAAGTGAACCGTTGGCTATTGTACCACAAACATTTTGGTCTAACTTTCCACAATATGATAATCCGGGATTGTTTAAAGATAGTGTATTACGTTCAGGTGGATTATTTAAAAGTGATTTTAAAAAGTATTTCGGATTGAATAAAATATATAAAATTCCATTTGATACAGATGCATATAATATGTGTATTGATAAATTATCAAATGTAATTCAAATATTTATAAAAAATAACCGTGACAAAGATATGATAAGTTTTGTTGAGGATTTTAAAGGTATTAGTACTCATAGTGATATGCTTACCAGAGCAGGATTTACTGGAAAACGATTATTAAAAAGAAACGTTCCTCGTAAAGGTCCATACGATTATATAAAAAAATCAATTCAATAAAAGTATTGACTTTAAAAATTTTTATAGTAGACTGATCAAGTTATGAAAAATAAATACAGAGCAAAGTTATACGTTGATGGTAAACTTATTATAGAACCACATTGGAGAACTCCTAAGTTTTACAAATAAGTTATGAAAGCAATAATGGCGATGTCAGAAAATCGTGCTATTGGAAAAAACGGGGGTCTTCCGTGGCCAATTATCAAAGACGATTTCAAGTATTTTAAAGAGTTTACTTCTAATAAAATATTAGTTTGTGGACATAGAACATTTGACACTCTACCTCCTCTTAGAAATAGAAATATAATAGTTGTATCATCAACATCTAACTGGGATGAAGATTCGTATGATCCAATTTTCAATAGTGCGGTATGCTACGAATCGTTTCAAGATATCTTAGTCATTAAAGAATCTCAACCAAATCTGATATGTATTGGTGGTGCGAAGACTTATGCTTTATTTCTTCCATATATTACAGAATTTCATGTCACTCATGTGAATGGAAAGTATGAAGGCGATACTTTCATGATTCCTTTTGAGCATTTATTTGATAAACAAGAAGTTGTAAAAGAATTTGACGGTGGTCACAAAGTTATTAAATATTTTAAAAATTAGTACTACTTATTAATGTTATGATAATTGATTATATTGTAAATTTATTTAAAAAGTTTCGTGAAAAGAAGCAAAATGATATAGAAAAAGTATTTTCTAATAAAATTATTCCTAAATCCGTTGTAATTTTGGTTCCAGTGTCAAATAGCATCGAACCATCTGTTGATGAATCTTTACGAAAATTAGAAAATTTAGGATATACAGTTTGGCGACGTTATGGATGGTCTGCAATAGATCAAGGAAGATGTGCAATGGCACAAGAAGCGTTAGATGCTGGATTTGAACATTTGTTTTGGATTGATGCGGATGTTGCTTTTTGGCCGTATGATGTTGAAAAGATTATAAATCATAATTTATTGTTTGTTAGTGCGCCATATAGCGTTAAAGGTTGGCCTTCATTGACGACTCAATTTGTTGACACTAAAGTTAAACTTGGTGAACAAGGAGGATTGTATGAAATAAATTATGCTGCCACAGGATTTATGTATACTCACCGAAGTGTATATGAAAAAATGGCAAAAGATTTAAACATGAAAAAAGTAAAAATATGGGGCGGACAATATAATGTATATCCATATTTTTATCCTATACTTCTTGACAATGAATATTTAGGAGAAGATTTTGCTTTTTGTCATAGATTAAAACAAATTGGAATAAAGTTATATTGTGATACAACTATAAGATTATCTCATATTGGAAAATATAGTTATAGTTATTCGTTTTTAAATACAGGAGTTTCTGAAGAACCTAAAAATATTACATATATACAAGAATCTGATAGAAAATTCAGTTAATATGAATTATGTAATATGGAAAAGTAAAATTGATAAAAAATTCGATGTAATTGTAGAACGTGTTGCACCGTATGAAGGTGAGTTAGTTATTATGGAAGATGATAAAAAATTGACAAGTACGTCAGTTACTATATCATATGATGCAAAGTTTGGTCCAGATCTTGAAGATGTCAGAATCTGGGAAAATTTTTGTATAAATTTTATAGACAATAATTATAACTAATGAACGATTACGAAGAAAAATATCTAGATTTATTGCGCGGTCTTCTTGAAGAAGGTGTTTATTCAAAAAACAGAACGGGAATTAATACTTACAAATATTGGGGTGCTCAAATGCACATTAATCTTCAAGAAGGATTTCCTTTGCTTACTACCAAGAAAATGCACTGGAAGAGTGTGGTGCATGAACTATTGTGGATGATTAATGGTGATACCAACATTCAGTATCTTCTAAAGAATGGTGTTACATTCTGGACAGAATGGCCTTATCAAAAGTATCTTAATGCATGTGGTGCAGAAGAGTGTAGTGATCAAAAGTCATTTGAACAAAAGATTATTAACGATGATGAATTTGCCAAAAAGTGGGGAAGTATTGGACAATATGGATATGGTGGTATGTGGAGACACTTTCCATTTTATACACAAGAAGATAAATTCAAATCATCTACGGGTGTAATTGAATGTAGTGCAGAACATTGGACTTTTGGTGGGGTAGACCAACTTGTTAAAGTTATTGATGAACTAAAGACCAATCCAGATAGTCGTAGAATTATTATTACTGCATGGCATCCATATCATAGCAATAACCGAGAAGATGCTCTATTGCCAGCTTGTCACAATTATATCCAGTTTGGCACAGAAGAATTAACTTGGGAACAAAGAGTTCAATATCTGTGTGACTTACATCAAAAACATTTCTCTTATTTTGAGAAATTTGATGATGAAAAACTAAATCAAAATAATGTTCCTCATTATAAATTAAATTGTTATTTTAATATGAGAAGTAATGATGTACCGCTTGGTTTACCGTACAACGTTGCTTTTTACGCTTTGTTTACTCATTTGGTTGCTTATTGTGTGAATATGATTCCAAGTCAATTAGTATATAGTGGTGCTGATGTTCATATCTATGAAAATCAGTTGGAGGGTATCAAAGAACAGTTGACTAGAACCCCCGGACAATTACCTCAATTAATTATTAAAAAAGAATGCCCAACTGATTTGTTTGACATTAAGTTTGAGCATATTGATATTGTGGACTACAATCCTCAATCGCACATTAAAATGCCTGTTGCAGTATGAATTCTAATAAAATATTCTTGATAGTATTATTTTTAAGTATTCCAATATCATTATTAGCGAGTTATTTGATATTTAAATTTTTTGGAAAAGACATACAACCGAGTATACTTGGTATGTGTGTTATATTGACATACATTTTATATTCAGTCTTATTCACAGAAGATGAAAATTCCTAAATACAAGTATACAATTAAGATACATAATATAATTGATTATTCAGAACTTGAAGAATTGATGAACAATTATGGAAAAAAAGGATTGCGAGTTATAAAGGCCGAATTTATAGGTGATATGTTTGAAAAAGGTAGACCTATGAGAAAGTATGTGTTATACTTGGAAGAGAAAGTGAAAAAATATGAGCATGATGAATAAAAAATATAATATTTTTCTGGATGATGTACGTCACCCAAATCAAGTAACATGGGTACAACTTCCACAAAAACCATATTCATTAGTTAGAAGCTATAAGGAATTTGTTGAATTAATTACTCTTAGAGGGTTACCGGAATTTGTAGCGTATGATCATGACTTATCCGACAGTCATTATGGTCACGGTTTAAATGGAGATGCTATTCCATATGATCAATACACAGAAAAAACTGGATACGATTGCGCAAAGTGGTTGGTTTCGTATTGTATTGAAAAAGGTAAAAAACACCCTCCGTATGTGGTGCATAGCATGAATCCCGTAGGAAAATCCAATATTATTAGTTATGTGGAATCGTATAATAGAATTTGTAAAGAATAAATTATCTGAAATGATACCATATACAATAATTTTATTTGTTGTATATCTGTTAATATCAACTTGGATATTTGCATTTAGACATCCGTGGGCAACTGATATGGAACGTTTAGTTCATGTTGGTGACGCTTTAATGTTCAAAAAAATATCTTATAAAGAAATGCGTGGTGAATATGAAAAGTGATATAATGGAAATTATAGAGATAGATGAATTACTTACTATGGATGGTTATGATGATTGTATTATAGGTATCGGATACAGAGCAGGTGAGAGCAATAATTATGTTGTATATGATACAAAAAAGATTATTAATAAATTAATGAAGCAAGGAATGTCATATCATGAAGCGGTCGAGTTTCATGAATTTAATCAAGCATGTGCATGGGTTGGTGATAAAACTCCTGCATTTGTAGAAATATTTTAATGAAATTATTATATGGAATATTATTAATGATTTTTGTTTATATAATTGGATGGCATCAATTATATGGACAGTTCATTAGTAATTTTTATAAGAAATACCAATATTGGTTAGTTTTATTAAGCATACCTACCACTATGATATCTGTTTATGCAGCAAGAATATTGGCCGAGGCATTTAACGGTCAGATGTGGCCAAATAGAATATTAACATTTTGTATTGGTATGATAATGTTTAGTTTGTTGACATTATTTTATTTTAATGAAAAGCTCACGATCAAAACTATTACTCTTTTATTTTTGACTCTACTTATAGTTATACTACAAATAATATGGAAATGAAAAAATTAATAAATTGTTGTTTACTTTTTTGCTTGCTTACTCAATCTGGTTGTACTATACTTAGATATAGTTACGAACCTGCGTTGAACGAAGTCGCAAAAGAAGGTAAAATTAAAAGAATAACGAATGACTACATAGAATATTCAAAACAATCAACAAATGTAACACAAACTACTAATATTGTTGAGACTGTATATAGAGCGTACTATACATCTGAGGGAAAAGTAATGTATACTAAACAAGTTGAATAAATTATGAACAATACAATTATTAAAAAAGAAAATGACTTTGAAGTAATTCAATTTGAAAAATGTATTGTTTGTAAAGTCGAAACTAATATTCCTTTAACTAAAGATGTATCAGAGAGATATGGTTATATTGAGGGAGCCGGACAATTATGTAAAAACTGTTATAACTCAATAGACTAATATGCGTAAAAAGAAATCCAGTGTTAAAAATGTCGCAAAAATTAAAATTAAACATGAGATATTAGACTCTGATGTTAAAAAGAAAAAAGTATCGACATCAAAAAAACCAGATATCTCTGAGGAAGAATTGGAACAAACAGAAATAACAAATGTATTTCGACCAATCAATAAAGTGTTTCCTCCATCTACTGTATGTCATCTTGTTTTTGCAAACATTCCGTCTGATAAAAAAATAAGTAAAGATACTGACACTGGATCAAGAGTTATAGTTGCTAAATATCCCACATTTTATAAAATATATTTTGTAGAATATATTGATGCTGGTAAGCCCTCTTTTCCAAGAGGAGGAGTAAAAGTTTATAATCAAACATTTGATCAAATGCAATATTTTTATTATGAAAGTGTTGCACTACACCCAACAAAAAAAGAAAAATGTAGAATAATAGAATGAATAATCAATCTAAAAAAGATATATTTATAATGTGCGACTGTTATAGTCACGGATTACTTTTTGAAAAAGATGTAAACGAAGATGAATTTTACATTAGTATGTATGAAAGAGGATTTGAAGGAAGATATACTTCTTGGACTGATAAGTTGAGATGTATCTGGCAGTTTATAAAAACTGGACATCCATATACTGATATGGTAGTCTTAAACAAGGATAAGGCGAAAGAACTTCTGTCTTATTTAGAAAAAAATTTAAATACATGACTGGTTATCATGTATTTTGTACTCAAAACCAAATAATATAAACAATAAAAAGTGTAATATATATGGCAACCAAAGTTGGTAAGCAAGAAAATAATGTTGGAACTGCTTCTAAAAAGAAGTATGTTGTTACTCGCAGTGGTGTTCGTGTCAGTGAGAAGGATTATGATTCTATTGAATCTGCTTCTGATGAAGTTGAACATTGGAAGAAAATTATTTCTCGTTGGCCGGATGGAACTAAAATTGTTGTTGAAGAATATAACGAAAAGAAGCATAAGGTTTATTAATTATGAATAGTACACATGGTTTGAAAGAGCAAATTGCGAATGCAACAACGTCAGATGAAATTAATAAGTTGCTTAGTTTAGGAAAGACGTTTGAACAAGTAGATTACAGAACAAGATCACGATGGAATAACACTGCCAAACGTAGATTGACAGAAATTGCCACTGGTGTTCAAAAGAAAGAAGTTAAGACTGAAGCAAAGCCAGTTAAGGCAAAGAAACAAAAGAAGGTTGTTTTCACAAAAAAGAAAAAGTAAAAATATAATATATACAGATATATAAAAACTTAACGTCATTGACATAAAATCAATGACGTTTTTTTGTTTTTGTATTTTACTTTCTTCTATTTATTTGTGTATGACAAAAAAGATTAAAACCAAAAAAGTCGTATATACTCCTTATGTTTTGCCATCTAATTTCAAAGAGATGAATTCGTTTATAATCAATAATAAAACGACAATGACAGAACAAGTGGTTACATCAATCGAATATGCATTAGAAAAAAATTTACAGGTCGTAGAAGTTTTTAAATTTAAAAGTTCAGACTTTGTTATTACATTATCATATGATCATTTCAAGCATAATTTAGAAAATGTTTATAAATATTATATTGAAACTGAAAAATATGAATTGTGTAAACGAGTCAAAAGTCTGGAAAATAAACTAAACGTAATTACATATAAATTAAATGCGCATGAAAAATAAAAAAAATAAAAAAGACACTAGTCCAGTTATACCACAAAAAGAAAAAATTAAAAATGAATTAAATATAACAGTAAGAAAGGAGTTTACAGAAAAACAAAAAAAATTTATTGAACTTGCACTTGATAAAAATACTAAATTAATTTTTATCAGCGGTCCTGCGGGAACTAGTAAAACTTATGTAAGTATTTATGTGGCATTAATGTTATTAAATCAAAAGAAAGTCAGTGATTTATTGTATTTAAGAAGTGCAGTTGAAAGTAGTGATAGTAAAATTGGATTTCTTCCGGGAGAAGCCAATGAAAAAATGGAACCATATATACAACCATTATTAGAAAAGTTATCTGAGTTATTACCAAAGAGTGAAGTAGATGTTTTAGAAAAAGACGGTCGTATAAGTAGTGTTCCTATAGGATTTTTGAGAGGATTAAACTGGAATGCTAAGTGTATCGTAGCAGATGAATCTCAAAATATGACACAAAAAGAACTAGTAACTTTAATTACAAGAGTTGGTGAATTTAGCAAAGTTTTTGTACTTGGAGATCCAGATCAAGCTGATATTGGTGGTAAAAGTGGATTTTTAAAGATGATGAATCATTTTGATGATGAAGAAAGTCGTCAAAATGGTATTTTTACATTTACATTTACTGAAGATGATATAGTAAGAAGTGGATTGGTAAAATATATTATTAAAAAAATAAAAAATTTAAAATAACGTATATTTATATATATTAATGAAATATGGCCAGCAAAAAAATTACAGATTTAAATGCATATACCACCGCTGAAGTACAGTCTACTGATTTGCTTTATATAACGGATTTAGCAAATCAAGAAACTAAAAAAATAACAGCAGGAGATTTTGGAACATATACGGTTTCAACATTAGGTATAAATAAAAGTAGCAGCAACTTTACGTTTTCTGGATCTATTTCTGCTTCTAGTTTTACTTCAAGTGTAGTAAATGGAGTTGGATTTCTTGGAACAAGTAGTTGGGCAATAAATTCAAGAAGTTCAAGTTATTCTGTAACTTCTAGTTATGCATTAAATTCGTTGAGTGTAACTGCTGCAAGTGCAGGTATTGGAGGCGGATCTGTTGTAGCAAACGGAAACGGACCAAATTTGACTTTTAAAAATATTACTGGAACAGGTGGTGTGACAGTCAGTGAAGATCTTGTAAGTAATAATATTATAGTTACATTATCAGGTATAAGCGGCAGTACTGTAAGTCCGGGAGGAAGTCAATATTCAGTTCAATATCATGATCCTGTTGGCTTATTCAATGGAAATAACTCATTTACATTTCAACCAGATTCAGTAACAGGAACTGTTTCTTTATTAACTGTAAGTGGTTCTATATCTGCTTCTAGTTTTACATCAAGTGTAGTAAACGGAGTTGGTTTTCTAGGAACATCATCTTGGGCAACTAATGTTATATCCGCATCAAATGCTAGAACATCAAGTTATGCATTTAATTCAAGTAATGCGACATCAGCAAGCTATGGTTTGACTGCTAGTTACGCAGTATATGCACAAACAGCAACTGCAACAACAACATACGGAGTTACTTCTGCACAATCTTTTAACATAAAAGATCCATTAGGTAGTATTACATATGGAGATTATCATTATATTGCATCTTATAAAGGATTGGGATCTCAATGGTACTGTCAAATTATTAGACAAGATCAAGTAAATCATGATATTGAATTTGTATATGATCGTTATCCTAGTGATGTTGCAGTGGGTGGATATTTTTCAATTCAAAAATATAATGATGCTAGAGGTGGTGGAGGAAATATAGACCGCATTGTATATGGTGATGCTAGTGGTTTTATAAATGTATTGAGCAATATATCTGGTACACCAACTGCAATTAGTAGAAGTATAGGAGGAGCTTGGCAAGGATTACGTTGTGTATATGTAAATACAACTGCAACGGGAACGGATACAAATGCAAGTACTACCAATCCTACATTTTATATGATGGCAAGTAGAACCAATAGAGGTACATTACAAGGAATGGACATGTATAAAATATATTTTAATGGTTCAACTTATACATATTCATCACTTCATTCAACGTATCCTATGAATTTGATTGGAAGTTCTGCACAGGCAAATATTTCAAATTGGGCAGCATTTTACAGACTTGAAGCATATAGAAATCAATATATATTTTCTACAAATTATAATCCTATTAAGAAAAGATTGTATTTAATTACATCAGGATGTGGTGCATGTCATGTATTTAATATAAATGGATACACTACATCTGCAAATATAGGAGAATGGTTTCAACAAACAGATGCAACTAGATTTGGCCAATTAACATATGAAAAGACAGTTGTAATACAATCTTATAAAGATTTTACATATGATAATGAATGGGATCCACAATTTTCTTTAGAGTATGATACTACAACTGGGGATGAAAAGTACTGGTCATATACTACTAGAGGTAATGGAGAAGTACAATTGGGAATTGTAGGAAAATCACCATGTGTAGGATTAACTTAATTTAAAATATTATGTCAACAAGTGTAAAAATAAGTGAATTAAATTCATTTGTAGGAACAATTACTAGCAGTGATTATTTTCCTGTAAATAAGAGTAGCAGTTTGACTACATATAGAGCACCTATATCTTCATTACAATCCTTTTTGAGTACGGGAAGTTTTACTGGGAGTTTTATTGGATCATTAACAGGAACTGCAAGCTGGGCAAACAATGCACTAACAGCATCGTTTGTAACCGCATCTAGAGTATCTGGAACAGTAACTAGTGCGAGTTATGCATTATCCGCAAGTTATGCACAAAATGCAGGTGGATTGAGTGGGACTGGTACAGCACAATATTTTGCAAAATGGAATTCTGCAAACAGTTTGACAGATGCCAGTATGTATTATTCTAGTGTAAGTAGTAGTAATATTTCAACAGATAATTTTCAAGTATATGGTACAAATAAATATTTGCGTGTTTATGGAAATGCACAACCGGCTATACAAGTTAGTTCAACTTTTAATAGTACGTTAATTTTAGATAGTCTTACAACTGCATCAGATGGAATGGCATTTGTAGTAGGAACAGATGGTTATTATTATACATACGGAAATCCTTTGAGTGCAAGTTGGGGAAGAGGTTCATTTGAATTGATATCATATACAGGATCTAATAATTGGACATTTGGAGGAAAAGATTATACAGCAGATAATCTTGGATATGGTATTTTAAGAGTAATGCGATTACGTTCAAACGGATTTTATTTCTGGCCATTAGCAGGAGTGCAAAGTATTTCAAAAGACGGTACATTTAATATTGGTGTTGATTCTGGTGCAGAAAATCACGAATCAAGATTAATGATTCAAATTTATAGTGGAAGTAGTGCAAGTCCTACTGTCGATCATTTACACAAAGCGATTGAAGTATATTATGGCAGTGGATCAACAAATAATGTTACTTTTTGTGTAAGTAGTAGTGGTAAAACTTACATGGGAGGAAGATTAGAAGTTAACGGAGGATTGAAGTTAAAGAGTGATTCCTATCTTGCAATTACAGCATCTGGACATGTTATCAGTTTGAATTCGGAAAATTACGCAACAAAGTATATTGAACTCGGAGATAACGGAACAGCATCTGTAATAATGAGTCAGGGTACGCATTTAAATGTAATAGTCAATCAAGCATATACTAATGGTGGATTATGGAATGGTAATATTTATTTTACAGGATCCTTTTTAAGCAGCAGTGGACAAACGTTTAATTGCCCTATTGTTTGGAAAAATGGAAGTCAACCGGCTATTTCTACTGGAAATTCAAATCGTGCAGATTTTTTCACTTTTTATTCAGTAAATACATCGAATCTAGGGCCAAAAGGATCTGGTGCAACTAATAATACAGTTATATACGCTGTGGCAACTCAAAATATGTATTAATTTATATTTTATGTGTTATATTCATGATATTTGTACAAATAGCAAGTTATAGAGATCCACAACTGATACCTACAGTATTAGATTTAATTAAAAAAGCGGACAATCCGAAAAAGTTAAGAATTGTTGTTGCTTGGCAACACGATTCAAATGAGTCTATTATACCGATTAAAAAGTTTATAGATTATATCGATATATCTTATAAAGAAAGTAAAGGAGTTTGTTGGGCAAGAAGTTTGATACAAAAAGAATATGATGGAGAAGAATTTATATTACAATTAGATTCTCATCATAGATTTGTAAGAGGATGGGATACAAAATTATTAAAATTATATGATCAATGTAAAACTTTAGGTAGTAAAAATCCATTGTTAACAACGTATTTGCCACATTTTGATTCTATTACTAAAGTTTACAAAAAAGAAGTATGGAAAATGAACTTGGAAAAATTTATGGACGAAGGTCCGTTATTTTTTGTTCCTGAACCAATTTTAAATTTCAATAAAATTAAAAATCCTATACCATCAAGATTTTTCAGTGGGCATTTTGCTTTTACAGATGGTAGTTTTATTGACAAGGTTCCGTATGATCCAGAATATTATTTTTTTGGTGAAGAAACTAATATTGGCGTAAGAGCGTTCACACATGGGTTTGATTTATATCATCCTAATAAAATAATAGGATGGCATCAATATAATAGAGACTATAGACATAAACACTGGGAAGATCACAATAAATCTATTAATAAAACAAAGTATAATTGGTGGGAATTGGATAATAAATCAATATCAAAATACAAAGAATTATTCGAAAAAGATTACATATCACCAAAACATAAAAAATATGGATTTGGAACTATACGATCTTTGAAAGACTATGAACTATATGCTGGTATTGATTTTAAAAACAGAATAATCAGTGAATATACTAAAAAACATTTACCCCCTCCAAATCCAATTGAATAAAAAATTGAAAAAAACTTTTTTTCTGCTATATATAATAGATGATGATAATATCATCCATATATGCTCAAAATGAGATATATGAAAATAGGCTTATATAAGCTATTTAGAAAGGAAATTATGAGTATTATTAAATATAAAACCCCTATGTATAATCTTCTCCAAAGAGAAGAATTTTTAACTCCATTTGATAGAATTTTCGATGAATTCTTCAAAGCAAATGTTCCAAACTTCACTCAAGATTTTGGAGTAGATTTTTTTGAAAAAGGATCTTATCCCAAAGTAGATATCACAGATTATAATGATCGTGTAGTTATTGAGGCTGAAGTTCCGGGGCTATCAAAAGAGGATGTTAATGTTGAAACTCTTGAAAATATTTTAGTTATTAGTGGAACAAAACGTAAAAAGGAACACAAAGATGAATCTGGTAAATTAGTTTATAAAGAACTAAAACATTCATCATTTCGTCGTAGTTTTACATTAGCAGAAAATTTAGCAAAAGACAATATTGATGCAAAATTTGAAAACGGTATATTAACAGTAACATTGTTTAAAATTAAACCATCATATGAAAAACAGGTTACAAAAAAGATACCTATAAAATAACAAATAAATAAAAGGTTATGATAAACCTCTGTTATATATAAAAAATAACAGAGGTTTTTATATTTATTAATATAAAATTATGAAATGGACAAAATTTGAAAATTTAGTTGGATTAACATCTTTATTTATCGCTTCATGTGCTGCATTTTTTAGTATTGTAGGCATAGGTATGCTTTTTAGTGGATCTTCGATTGCAGCAATGTTGATGGCAAGCTCTTTGGAACTAGGAAAACTTGTTGCAACAAGTTTTTTATATAGATATTGGACTTTAACCAAAGGATTTTTAAAAATATATTTAACAGTGGCTATTTTTGTATTAATGTTAATTACTTCACTTGGTATTTTTGGATATTTGAGTAGTGCTTATCAACAATCCAGTATTGAAGATGGATTATTACAAGAAAAAATTAAAATTATTGAAGATCAAAAAATAACTATCAAAGATAAAATAAATACATCTAAGTCTAGAATAACGAATATTGTAGAATTAAGAAATAGTCAAGAAACACGTTTGAGTCAAAGTATGACAAATGTTTTAATAGCAAGAAATCCTATCCAATTAAAACAAATTCAAGAACAAACTAAAGAATTGATTGATCAAAGTGAGCTATCTATTCAGAAAGAAAATGAAAAAATACAATTATCTATAACAGAATTGCAAAATCTTGATAATCAAATTGGTCAGTTAAAAATTCAATCTGGATCAAAAAAAGATTTACAAACATTTAAGTTTGTAGCAGACGAATTTAATGTAAATATAAATAAAGTTGCAAAATGGTTTATAATAGCATTAATTTCTGTCTTTGATCCATTAGCAATATGCTTACTACTTGCATATAACACTACTATTAACAGAAAAAATATTGTAACCAATAATATAGACTCGACATCTACATTAAATAACCAAGATTTACCTACTACAAATAATATAGTTGCAGAAAATGTAACAATCCCTTCTACTGAAGTACAAGAAACTAATTTACAATCAATTAATACGACTGAATCTCAACCTGAATCTCAACCTGAATCTCAACCACAGCCAGTAGCGGATCAATATCCAAAAAGATTTTTTAGTTTTTGAAAATATCATATATATTTAGATTACAGTTTAACACTAACCACAAATATATGGAAGAGTCTGATATTAAAGAAATTATAAAAATGTTAAGATCATCTATTAAAAATGATGATTGGGATTTAGTACAAGAAAGTATTGATTATATGAATGATTTTTTAGAAGATACTGAGGAAGAAGAGGAGGAATAAATTAATTTATGTTGTTGACAATTGTTATATTAGCAGTATTATTGTTAATATCTTTGATATTGAATTTTTATTTTGGATCAAAACTATTAAATTTGTTTGATAAAACGGAAGAGTTAGCGACTAAAATGAGCGAGACTGATTCGGTTATTAAAGAAATATTAGATGATCTTTCGAACACTTATAAAAATTTAAAAATCATAGATGATAAACAAATATTTGAAAAAGATGAAGACGTAGGCTTTGTTTTTTTAGATATTTTAACATTGATTGAAAAATTAAAAACAAAATATGATTACCAAGAAGAAAACAAAAAATAAAAATGTATCAAAAATTAATATCAAAAAGTTTAAAAAAACTAAAGTAAAATCTACCAAAGCGAGAAAAGAAAAAACTGCTAAGAATATTAAAATACAAATTGATATACCAAAGGTAATTAAAAAAGAAAAAACTAAACAACAAAAAGATGTTAAAGTAAAAGAACCAAAAGTCAAAAAAGAAAAAAAGCCGTCTGCTTCATCGATGTATTTTACACAAGATACAGAAAATGCAATAATAAGCTATAATTTAGAAGAAGATTCAGACAAAAGAAACGAAATTTATAATCATAAAATAAAATATAGTTTTGAGAAGTTGGTAGAAAACGTTTTTAACACGTTTAAATTTACTTATTTTGATAATTCACCAACTGAAATACAAAAAGAAACAGTGGCACATTTAGTTGCTAATATCAATAAGTTTCAATCAGGTAAAGGTAAGGCATTTAGTTATTTTAGCATTATTGCAAAACATTATTTAATTTTTCATAATAATAACAATTATAAAAGATTCAATCAAAATGTTGATATAAGTGACACTCCTAGTGAAACTACTGTTTGTTTACAAGTTGAAGACAAATATTATAAAAATACTGAAATGTCAGAATTCATGAAATTAATGATTGAATACTGGGAAAAAAATGTGGGAAGAATTTTTACCAAGCAAAAGGATTTAAACATAGCAAATGCTGTAATTGAATTATTTAGAAATAGTGATAGAATTGATGCATTTAATAAAAAGGCACTATATCTTTATATCAGAGAAATAAGTTCATGTAAAACTCAACAAATCACTAAGGTTATAAATAAAATGAAGCAATATCAAAATAATATAACCAAATGCTATGTAAATAATGGAATTTTACAACAGTCATATGGAATCTAAGTATGGATTTAGAGTTTGAAATATATAAAGGAAAGAAGTTTTCATCATTATTGAAAGATATTGTTATTAATAGTGAAGATAGAAATGACACTATAGAGCAATTGATCAATGATCTTAGATCTATGGTCAAAACTCCACAGGATGCTTTATTAATTATTCCGTTGATACGAGAATATTTAGATGTGACTATAAAAAATGATGAACAACTTGTAAAACTCGCAGCAATTATTCAAAGATTAGCTTCAAATCGAGGAGGTAAAGAAGGAGAAGGAGGCTTTGGACTAAGTGAAGAAGAAAGAAAGCAATTGATGGATGAAGCAAATAGTATTGCCAAAGAAATAAGTAAACCGATAGAAAAATAAAAGTATGTCTTACTGGAATATTAAAAATTCGATAGGTAGTAATTCTAAACTAAATGAAAATGGTTTTAAAACGACGACAGATTCTTCAAATTTGTCAGAGTTTTATGAATTAGAGGAAGCTGTAGTTTTAGATGTAATATTAGATACAAATCATCCTGCAATTGAAACGCTAATAGCAGAAGAATGGCCAGATAATTATAAAAATCAATTAACAGATCAGATTGATAATGATACAAAAAAAGATTCTAAAAACTATACTTATATTGGAAGAGTTTTATTTAGACTATTAAATTCTCAAATTGGTGTACCTAGGGAACAATTAGTATGGGCAAAACCAATGAATTCTACAGGAATTTTAGAATTTCCATTATTAAACGAAGTTGTATTGATTGGAAAGTTTAGAAGAGAATGGTATTACTTTAGAAAACTTAATATAAATGGGTTTCAAAATAATAATGCACGTTTTGATATTGAAAAAACTGAGGGTAATACAATAGGAAATCGTCAAGACAATGTAGCAAAAAATAATACATTTAAACCTTTGAAGGGACCATTGTCATATGTTGGTCCTTCTCAGATTAAAAATGCAAACTATAAAGGAGTGTTAGGCGAATATTATTTGGCAAATAATAAAATTAGATCTGTCAAAAAATATGAAGGAGATATGACGATTGAAAGTCGTTTTGGACAATCAATTCGTTTTTCTTCATATGATTCTAATAGAAAGTTTGACATAGGTGATTCTCGTTATCCTGATTATACAGGTACGGGAAATCCTATGATTATAATACGCAATCGTCAAAGACAATTAGGTAATGAAAATGGAGAAACAGAGGGACTTCATAAATTGTTGCCGAAAATACCAAAGATTCCTCCGGTCGAAAAAAATGCAGGAGGAATTATAGAAGAAGATATAAATAATGATGGTAGTTCAATTTATATTACTTCTGGATTAACACAATCACGATGGAAAACAACTGTTTATAAAACTATTTTCTGTAAAAATAAGAAAGAAGAACAATCTAAATATTCTCCAGATGGAGCAACTTCGTTTGTTAATCCAGCTATATTAGATGGTGATCAAATTGTTATAAACACTGATAGATTAATTTTAAGCAGTCGTTTGGCAGAAACATTTCATTATAGTAAAAAACGTTATTCAGTTATTACAGATAGCGAATATACGGTTGATGCAGATGATCAAGTAGTTATTACTACAAATAAAAAGACAGTCATAAATAGTCCTGTTATTTATTTGGGGCAATATGATGAAACAAATGAACCGGCATTATTAGGACAGACTACTGTTGATTGGTTATATGATTTATGTGAATGGTTGAAAGCACACATTCATTTATATGATCATACACATTCTCACGCAGGTGGAGCAGTACCAAATGTAACTAACGTTCCTGTAAATCCTCAAATAAAATTATTAGAAAAATTACAAGCTAGATTAAAGTATTTGATGAGTAGACGAGTATTTGTTACTGGTGGAGGATATGCATTGGGTGCAGACGGAGTTTCTCCAAAAAATACTGATAGTAATGTATCACCTACAGTGGTCAATCTTGAGAGTGGTAAAGGTGTTCCGGGTGGATATTATGCTCAATCAAGACGTGAAAAACGTTGGTAACCACTAAAATTATATAGATAAAATACAATATTTAAAGATAGTTATTATATATGACAAAAAGCGATCAATTGAAACAAATAATCCGTGAGATTGTTCACGAAGAGATTCAAAAAGAATTGCCTAACTTGATTCCTAGTGTTTTATCAGAAATATTAACAGGAAAAAAGACAATTTCTGAAAAACATGAAGCCGAAGACTTTTTTAGTTCTATAAAAAAAGAGGACAATTCTTCGAAACAGCCAAAACCGCCAAAAAAATATTCGACAAATCCTTTAATAAATCAAATATTAAATGAAACTGAAGGAGGAGTGCCGCAAGATGTGTCATATGGACATCAAATGTTACCTCCTGTGCAAAAAATGCCATCTCAAAAATTAAATATAAAAGAACAGCCAGTTGCACCTGTTACACCAGTATTAAATGAAGAAACTAAAGCACAAGCTGAAATTGGAATATTCAAGGATTATAGAAAGTTGATGAAAGCGGTTGATAGTAAAAAGAAAGCAGGAGGATTTTTAGGAGGATCAGTTGGGGGATTAAACATTGATGGTGGTGTTCCTACTGATTTTTCAACTATAGACTAATATGAAACCTATTGGATTAGTATTACCATTGACTCGTGGAAATGCTGGATTTTTTGATCAATCATATGATACATTGACTCAAATTAAATCTAACATAATAAACTTATTGCGTACTAATTCAGGTGAAAGAAGAATGCAACCATTGTTTTCAAGTGGGTTGCAGGAATATTTATTTGAACAAAATTTAGAAGAAACTCCAGAAATATTAAAAAAAGTCATTCAAGACAGAATAAATTTATGGATACCGGGAGTAACTGTTAAAAATGTTGATTTAAAATTTACTGATAGTGAAAAAGATACTTTAAAAGATACTTATAAAGTATACATTAAAGTAGAATTTATGATAAACAACCAGTCAGATTCGGTGAATGTAGAATTGACACAAAATAACGTATAATTTTATGGCAGATATAATTCAAAAGCAATTTAATACATCTAAAAAGGATATAAAATATATAAATAAAGATTTTGCATCCTTTAAAGATGCATTAATTCAATATGCTCAAACATATTTTCCTAATTCATACAAAGATTTTACTGCTGCTTCTCCGGGTACAATGTTTATTGAACAAGCGTCTTATGTTGGAGACGTATTAGCATATTATACAGATTATCAATTCAAAGAAAGTTTACTTGCATACGCGGAAGAAAGAAAAAATGTAATAGCATTGGCAAACTATCTAGGATATAAAACAAAACCAACAAAATCTGCAATAACAACAATTGATGTTTATCAATTAATTCCTGCCATCAAAAATGAAACTACAAACGAATATGAACCAGATTTGACCTATGCTCTTTCATTGAGAGAGTATATGCAAGTTATGAATACGGCGGGAGTATATTATATAACCACATCTCCAATTGATTTTTCTGTAGATACTAAAACATCTCCTAGAGAATCCACAATTTATTCTAGAGATGATTATGGAATACCTCAATTCTTTTTGTTGAAAAAATCAGCATCTGTAATCGCTGGACAAATAGTAACAGCTGAGTTTAATATAAATAATGCTCAACCATTTTTAAATATTTCATTGGCAGAACAAAATGTTGTTGATATTTTAGATGTTCGTGATAGTGATAACAATAAATGGCATCAAGTAGATTATCTTGCTCAAGATTTAATTTTTACAGAAGAAGAAAATTCAATCAATAATGATCAAACTTTACCTGCATATAAAAATACAGTTTCTAAATTGATTAAAACATTAAAAACGTCAAAAAAGTTTACTGTCAATGTTACTGCAAATAATACTACATTTTTACAATTTGGTCCGGGTACAGATAATATGTCAGATGAAATGATTTATCCTACTCAAGATATTGTGGGAATAGGATTAAGTAATTTAGGTAATTTAAATTTATCATATGATAGTAGTAAATTACTAAAAACAAATTCTATGGGTCAAGCTCCAGCAAATACTGTACTAACAATAAAGTATATTGTTGGTGGAGGAATTTTAAGTAATTGTGCCTCAGATGACATAAAAACGGTTGTTTCTGTTGAATATTCCAATGATTTTTCAACATTTAATCCTTCTCAATTAAATCTAATTCAAACTATTCAAAGTTCATTGCGAGTTAATAATCCGATACCAGCAACAGGTGGAGGTGGAGAAGAAACTGTTGATGAAATAAGACAAAATGCATTAGCTTATTTTGCTGCACAAAACAGAGCTGTTACTGCGGATGATTATATAACACGAGTTTACAGTTTACCAGCAAAATTTGGAACCATTGCAAAAGTATTTGCAGTTACGAATTCAAATTTAAATGTTAACATAAATAAAAATGTAAGTGGGTTTTCTGATTACAATGATCAAGTTACATTATTAAATAATGCAGTTGACAATTATTTTAGAAAAGTAAATTATGACATATCTAATCCGTTTAGTATAAATTTATATGTTTTAAGTTACGATTCAAATAAAAATTTATCGGCAATTAACAATGCTTTATTATATAATCTCAAAAAATATTTGGAAAAATTCAAATTGTTATCAGATGGAATTAATATTATTGACGGTTATATAATTAATTTTGGAATAGATTTTAAAATTTCAGTGTTTAATAATTATAATAAACGAGATGTATTAAATCAATGTATTGAAAAGGTTAAAAATTACTTTTTGATAGATAAATGGACTTTTAATCAGCCGATTAATATAAATCAATTGGAATTAGAAATTGCAAACACAGAAGGTGTACAATCTGTTGTTGAAATTAAATTTAAAAATTTAACTATTAATGATGGAACATATTCACCGCATGAATATAATTTTGATCAAGCAACTATAAATAAAATTGTTTATCCATCATTAGATCCATCCGTTTTTGAAATTAAATATCCAGACACAGATATCAGAGGAGCAGTGATTTAATATGCATTATTTTATATATCCATCTAAAGATACTTATCTTACTAACGAAACAACTTATGTTTCTAAAAGTTTGGGTATTGATGAAATTTTAGAAGTAAAAGCAAATACTCAATTGATTCAAACAACTTTGTTTTATCAAAGTAGTAGTGTTTCACAAAGTTCAAATATTGTTTTAACTTACTATAAATTTTCTGGTAGTTTAAACGCCGATTTAAGTGGATCTGGGACCGGATCTTATTTGGTTGTTAGTGGAAGCGCAAATGTAACAGCATCTAATTATTTTACTGGAATTTTAACGGGTAGTTTAGGAGGAACAATATATACTGGTAGTATTACAAATACATCTGCAAGTATGACCGGAAGTATATCTGGATCTATAACCGGAAGTTGGTCAGGATGTATTGATGCATCTGGAAGTGTACAATCATTTAGTGGAACAGGTTTAGGAACATTTTTAGGTACACAAAGTGTATATAATCCGATAACAGTTAATACAAATCTACCAGAATTAAGCAGAGCATTATTAAAATTTGATATAACTACGATTTCCAAATCAATTGCAAATGGAACAATATCCAACACCGGTTCTATAAAATTTAATTTAAAATTGATTGTTACAGAGGCTGAAGAATTGCCACTTTCTTATTCAATTTATGGTTATCCGATTAGTCAAAGTTGGGAAATGGGAAATGGAAGATATGCAACTGGTGGATCTTATTTAGGATCAAGTTGGTATTATAGAAATTATGCTGGTAATTCTGGAAGTTTAGAATGGTATCCTATAACAGCAAGTTCGACATATCAATTTGTTGACTATTTAACTACTAGTTCATATGCAAGTGAATCATTTCAAAAGGGAGGAGGAACGTGGCATTATAAAATACCAAGTTCATATAGTATTCCAGCAAGCGGATATTGTTCTAACTTACAACAAACATCGTCATTAGTGTGTTCTCAATCATTTGATTATACATCTTCAGATGTTAACATGGACATAACATCTATTGTTAAATCTTGGATTTGTGGATGTATACCAAATGAAGGAATAATATTATTAAGTTCTTTAGAACTATCTCAAGCAGAAAATACAACAGGTACACTTAAGTTTTATAGTAAAGATTCAAATACGATTTACACACCGTATATAGATGCTCAATGGGATGATACATCATATATTAGCGGAAGTTTAGTTGCTGTCAGTGATAGTGTACCATTTACAATAGTATTAAAAAATGTAAGTAAGAACTATAAATTTGGTGCATTACCTAGAATTGATGTTTTTGCCAGAGCTAAAAATCCATTAAAGAATTTTGTAAAAGGATATCAAATGAATCAATATTTGACATCTAGTTTATTACCTACGAGTTCTTATTATGCAATCAAAGATAATGAAAGTGAAAGAATGATATTGGATTTTGATGATTATACAAAATTAAGTTGTAATGGTAATGTTCATTACTTTAATTTGGATACAACTTCATTTGCGGTAGAAAGATACTATAGAATTTTAATCAAGACTGTGACAAATAATACAACACAAATATTTGATAACGGATATATATTTAAAATTACAAGATGAAATCTTTTATAACAGAAACTAATCAATTTTTATTGACTGGAGAATTTACTAATAATTTAGATAATTTTGGTAATATAAATCTTTTTTCTGTTCCATCTGATATTAACGAAGAATATATTTCATTTAAATTACTAAATAATTTATATGATAATAAAAAAATAGAAGAATTATATGATGTTAATATGGAAGAAATTTCTACACCAACATTGTCTGAGTCAATTGAGGTTGAATCTAATAAAGATACAATAAGCAGATTAAATATAGAAGTTGCGGCATTAAATGATCAATTAAATGCAGTAATTAATTCTAGTAAGATTAAAACCACAGATGATGATGTTGCGGCTGCAAAAAATCTTATTATACAATTAAGAATTCAACTTGGAGAAGGAAAGGTTGAATCTGATTTTTCAAGTGAATTTCCTTATTTGAAAAATGTTGACAATCCACCGAAATAATTTATGGCATTTGCATATAAAACAATATCAAATTATACAGATCAATTAAACACAGGATCTTTTTATGAACAAAAAGATCTTGATAATATTTTTTCTGGATCTGTTTCTGATTATTATTTTGGAAATTCTGAGCAAGATTTAGTAGAATTTTCCGTGTATGATATTGAAGGAACTTTACAAACGTGGAATTATTTAGCAGTAAATCCTATTTATAATGTTGTTTCAAGAACGTACAAAGATGTTGATCAAAAAACTTTAACATACGAATACAAAAGATTTGAAAATAGTAATTATACTATTTCGTTCAATAGAAGTTCGTTGTTAGATGTATTGACAAATTTAAGTGCCAGTGGAATAACGACTGGTAATAATATTATTTCTTATAATTTTGTAAGAAACATCGGAAGTAATATAAATTATCCTCTTATAATTACAGACATTTCACAAAATAGAAAAGAAATCGAATTATCTCCGACTTTTAATATTGACAAAAACAATAATGAAAATTTATTAATTAATTTACAACTAAGTGCATTTTGTCAGAAAAAAATATTAGTTAGAGATATTGTAAATATATTAGTTTCTAAATTAGAAAAATATCAAATATACTCTCAATCACAACAGTTGATTGAGAATAACAAAGCTATATTTGCGTTGATGAAATCTATGTTTGGATTTAAAACCGACATGGATATAATAAAATTTTTAAATGATACATACATTGGATATACAAAACCTATAAAAGGAAATGATGACCAAGTTATTTATGATATTTTTGATGGTATATTAAATTACTTAAAAAATTGGATATACACTTATTATCAAAAAATTGTATCTGTAGAAGAATTACAAACTGAATTTCAATACATAATAAACAAAGCAACTGAATCTGAATTAAATAAATTAAATGTATTTTTTGGTAACAATATAGCAAATAAAGAAAAAATTACAAATTTTATAACAAGTATTTTTTACGATAATTTTGTTAAAATTGTATTGAATACGATTGACATTGAATATAAAAATAAATTTTTAGGATATTTACAAAATGCATTAAATTTTGGAAATAATAATTTTCTAACAATTTTAAATTTTAAAGGCTATATCAATCAATCAGGATCACCTGTTTTAATTGTAAAATTATTTGATTTCTTGCCTTTGTCTGTAGGATTACGAGATCGTTGTTGGATTACAAATATTTCAATACAACCGTTGATCCAAAAAACGGTAATTAATGTACCTAAAGTAAAAAAGACTTTTAAGATAGCTCCTCCTAATTTTAAAGTTAAAATTGACAATTATGTTTCTAATCCAGTTGATTATAAAACATCCAATGATTTAAAATTATCAGATGATACTCAAAATAATGTAGATTTTTATAAAAAAGAAACCGAATTAAATGTAGATTATAGTACTTTTTCTAATTTTATATTATTTTCTTCTGCGGAAATACGAATAAAGTTGTTATTAAATAAGTTAGTTAAAATAAATTCTTTAACTAGTAAAATTGTACAATATCAAACTTCATCTGTATCTGCAAGTGCTGCGTTAAGCATGTCATACGCACTTGATATAACAAGTGTCAATAAGCAAATAAACACAATATATAATTCTTTTGATGGATATGAAGTTTATTTAAATAAATTACCATTTATTCAGTCAGGATCGACTAATAGTGATTGTCAAAGTTATATTGATTCGGCCATAGAATACGACCGAGATAACAAAGACAGTCTTGTTAATAATGTTCCTTCATATATAGTTAATGATTCAGATAACTCAGATTATTTGATTTTCTTATCAATGATAGGACATCATTTTGATAATTTATATCTGTATGTGAATAAGTTTCCAACATTACAATATGTAAATGGTAATTTTTCATCATCATTTAATTCTGCTTCGATTTCATACGGAAGCTCATCTTACGTTTCTTCTTTTGCAAATGTTTTATTAGAACAATTTGGATGGACTCCGGTTAGTTCGTTTGATGATTCATCTATAGAATCAATGTATTTAAGCGGATCAAATACATTATCCGACGATCAAAAAAATAAAACTTTATGGAATAGAATTCTTCAAAATTTGCCTGTAATATATAAAACTAAAGGAACTGAAGAATGTATTCGTTTGATTGAAAATATCTATGGAATTCCTAATAATTTGTTAGGAGTAAAGGAATATGGTGGAAATAACTTATCAAGTGACGATGATTCTTCTTATACGTTTTCCAAGCGTTATTATTTTACAAAGTTTAATGGAAATAATCAACAAATATTAATTCCTCCGACATCCCCTCAAAAATCTATAGAATTTAAGTTTCGTTTAGATCCTGATTACAATTATCCTCAAGGAGTGCCCATCACTTTAATTCGTGATGATACAGATTCTTTCAATGTAAAAGTCTCTAAAGACGTTAGAAACGGGATGGGAAAATTTACTGTAACTAAATTTAGTGGATTGTATGATGTTACGTTTGAAAATGTGCCATTGTTTACAGGAAAAATATTTAATTGTTTATTAAAAGTTGTTTCTTTAGCAGATGATTTTGATTCTGGAACTGAAAATCCTCCAAGTATATTTAAAATTAGATTAACATCAGTAGAAGATGATAGAATTGTTTATGATAATAGTCATCAAGACATACATAGCACAGATTTCATTGATTTATTTGTTACTGGATCGATGATTCGCGTAGGAAACTATGTTAGTACAAATAATTTTTATGGTAATATAGATAAAATCAATATATGGAAATCTGAATTGAGTGACGAGGCATTTTTAGATCATTGCAAAAATTTTGATGGGTATAACAACTATACTCCAACGTCTAGTTATTCGGATTTACATTTTAGATATAGCTGTGATTATCCAGTGAACTTATATACATCTTCTGGATTATATAAGTTTCCTAATGCAAATAAATATTATTCAACTCTTACGGCTTCAGTATATTATTTTTCTCCTAATACTGTTGCTGATATTAATTGTATTCCTACATCTTCTTCAGTATTTCCTTATCAATATGATATCGTTGATGTAAATCAAAATATAAAACTTAACAACGCTGGTCCAAATAAATATAAAAATAGAAAAATTAATAAGGCTACAGAAAATGTTGTTGCTCGTTTGATGCCAGATGAACGAAGTGTAGTGCCAAATACTGTTACACAAGATTCAAATTTGATTGGAGTATATATTTCTCCATTTAAAACAAAAGAAGATGATATTATTGATTTTATAGGAAATTATAATTTAATGGATGTTATCGGAGATCCAAATAACATTTATCAGTCTTCTTATGATTCTTTACGTCAATTAAGAAACGATTATAACAAAAATAACTTGGCGGAAAAAGTATTATATCAAGAATTTTTAACATTATATAAAAATTATTTTGACAAATCTTTTTTTACAACCGTAAGACAGTTAATACCGTTAAGAAATAAATTAATTGACGGTATATTAATTGAACCATCCGTATTAGAAAGAAGTAAATATAAAAATCACCCTATTAACAGTGGTATATTTTCTGATTTAACTGCAAATGTATTTGATAAACAATATACAGCAAGTGCAACCAATATAGGTATGCAATCTTCGTCTATTGTTCTTGATATACCAAAAAATGGAAATAATACAATCGGCACCACAAATAATTTTAAACTTAATTATATTTCAGATGATAAAGTAGTAATTAGAAATTCAATATTTTCTATTTCTGGTAGTTATACTGGATTTGATAAAACAGGATCGTTTGAAACATATAAAATTTATAATTTATATAAACAATATGATATTACTACAGATGATAGTATTTATTATAAAACTTTAAAACAATACAATTTGGCAAAAATAGACTCTGTTTTAAACGATGGTAGTAGTGTAGATACACAATCATATCCAGTTGGTCATTATTCATTGAAGACTAGACCATGCAGAACGTTTAAAGTAAGTAAATTAGTTGATCAATCAATCACTTCTTCTTTATTTATAAAATCTCAACAAACTATATATACAACAGTGAATGCGCAAGGAATTTTAGACGGTACATCTCCTGTAGAAATAACTTCTATTAATAAAGATAGAAATTTAAATTCTTTAAGTACTAATTAATATTTAATAAAAAAGAATATAACATATATTTATAAGTAATATGGCATATCTAGATAACAACACAATTACAGTAACTGCGACTCTTACAAAAAAAGGAAGAGAATTGCTCGCAAAGAATGGAAATTTAAATATTACATCATTTGCATTGGCAGATGATGAAATTGATTATACATTATATCAACCAAATCATCCATTAGGATCTGCATATTATGACTTGGCATTGAGAAATACGCCAGTATTAGAGCCATTTAGCGACGAATCTCAATTAATGAAATATAAGTTGGTAACGTTGCCTTCTGGAGTAACTGCAATTCCGGTTATTAGTGTTGCACAAACATCGATTGATGTGCCAAAGAGTTACGCAGCTGATATAATAATTTCTCCAAGTACTAATCCTACATATAATACTACTTTGGGATACACTGCAATTTTAGGAAATAAAAACATTGGAAGTTTAATTGTTACTCAAGTTAACAGTATAAATTCTGTATCCAGTACTATTCCAAGTTTTGCGGGTGATGCAGTTACAGAAAGTTCACAAGTAGTTGTTGGATTGCAATTTAAATTTGTGCCAAATTCCGCATTAACTCGTACAACGACAACCACAATTACAATTGTTGGCAATGAGAGTGGTGGTAGTTTAACAATTCCAGTAAAAGTAACCGTATAATATTATGATATTTAGCAAATTTTCTGATTCAGATGTTGTTTTGGGAAGAACCAATAGAGTTTCATCTGGTTTTTGGTCAGATGGAAACTATGCACATTCTCAATCTGCGTTATATACTTCATCTACTCAAACACAAATAACGGGATCAAGTGGAACCAATGACGTTAAGAATGGTTTATATTATTATGATATATACTCTTCAAATCCATTATTTGATGCAAGCGCACAAGTTCACTTTTCTATAGCATACGGTGATTATTATGGATCAGGATCTGGAACCGCCGATACAAGCAGTTTGGCAAATCCTACCAAAGCAGTATACTCTCAATATAAAAACTACTTGTTGAGTCCTACAGACACATTATTTAGCTTTAAGACAGGAAGCTATAGTAATATAAGTGGAATTATCACTGATTCAACATCTACTACAAATTCTGATTCTATATTTGTTATTACATTTGCAAATGATAAATATAAAGATAGAGTTGACGAAGGTCAATTGCAATTCAGTTTGAGTGGATCCAATGGATTATTTACTTTTATAGATGATTCTTCTGTAGTAAAAACCCAACAAGATGTATACAATATTATAAGTGGAAGTGTTGTAGATGGTGTAGCTAGTGCATCTTTATCAAGTAATGTATTAAATTACAATGCAATAGGGTTGTTTTATCCAAAAACTGGTATAATTGTATTGAATGCAACCGCATTGACTTCCAGTGTCGGTATTACATTAAATAGAAGCAATACTGGAGCTTATAAAGTAAATCAACAATATTTGTTTGCAGGATTGACTCGTGCTCAAAATAGCATCATGAAAGTGAGAAAATCTGAGTTTTTACCTTCTAGACAATATTTCGTTCGTGTAAAAAATCAAGATTTTAATTATAGTAATAATCCAACTTATGTGTCAGATGGAACCGATGGAAATACGAAAGGAACTATTCTTATAACAGAATTTTTAACAGATCCAAAAACATATCCAACAACAATTGGATTATATGATGATTCTAATGAATTGGTAGCTGTGGCTAAATTAAGTCAGCCAGTTCAAAAGAATTTTGATAATGAGTTGTTAATTCGTGTTCGTTTAGATTTTTAAATAATGATCAAAAATTTAAATAAAGATGATATTCAAGTTACTCCTTTTATTGCCCAAAAATCTTGGACTTTACAAAATTTAGATGATGAAGATTTAATTTTGTGGATGTCAGGATCTTTAACAGGAGAATTATCTGCGATTTATACTGATTACGGTGACGGATCAACGACTCCTTATGTCAATAGCAGTAGTTATTTGGCTTTACAACAACAAGATGTAAATTCATATATAAAATATCAACGTGGTATAAAACTATCTGGAACATTTTTTACACAAGGAATGAGTGAATATGTTTCAGGATCAAATCCTAGAAATCAAGATGGTAGTTATATGCGTGTAATTTATAACACCCATCAAAGACTATTTTTTAATAATTATGATAATCCTACTGAATTATTAGGATTAGAAAATATTAATTTAAGTTCTTCAACCAGATTATTGACTGATGCAATGGATGTATTTACACTAAACAAGTCTAATTTTGGAGAAAAAATTGTACCTAATAGTGTAACTATATATGATAATCAATTTGATGAAACATATACTATTGTAGATGACGGAAAAACAAACTTAATTTTAAGTGGAAGTTACTTTAATAAATTTCAAGTACTTTCTCCTACATAATAATGAGCGAAAATTTTGAAAAATTTAAATATGGAACGTCAACTGACATAAACGAAACGTATGCAGTTGTTGGAAATCCATCTTCTTTTTATTTGCACAACATTTATGTAGGAACTGGCAGTGTATATATTCATAAATATTCGAATGAATATGATAATTATCAATATTTAAAAACATTAAAGAAAACATATACGTTTAATGATAATACTATTTTAGGAGTAGATACGAGTAGTGCTATAGAAACGTTTTTAAACGCTGATACATCATCGAATGCCAATGGATTAAATTTATTAATAGATTTTGATTCTGCTAGTATTATAAAAATTAGTGATGGATTTGGATCTTCTGTTGCGTTATCAGGTTCTATATTGGCAATAGGATGTCCTTATTTTTATTATAAAAATTTTCCGACATCTACAATATTAACTGGATCAGCAACAATTGAATTATATAATTTAAGTTCAATAACCTCAAGTGCAAGTTTAGCTACACCTAGCTATATTATATACAATAGTTCTTCATATGAAGTAAATAATACATTTGGAGAATCTGTATCAATTGCAGGAAATGTATTGGTTGTTGGTTCTAGTTTATCCAGTAATACATCCGGTGCATTTTACATTTATACACAATCTCTAAGTAATACTTGGGATTTATATCAAAGTTTTTCAGGATCATCTGCCGGTCATAAATATGGTGGATCAGTAAAAATAGATCCAAGTGGATCGAAACGAATTGCGGTTGGTAATTTTTCGACAGCAAGTTTTGGTGTTGATGTCTATACTTATAATTCATTAACAGGACTATGGGCTAAATCCGAAACTGTTTTTGAAGACAGAACATTAACGGGATCATTAAACAACGTTGATTTTCCTCCATACATAGAAAATGTAACGAGTGCAAGTGGGTATGGTAGAAGTGTTGCATTGTATGGAGACTTTCTCATGGTTGGATCTCCAAGTGACATGTACTATCGTGAATATGAAGGTGCTAGTACATTAAGAAATAGAGGAGCAGTTTATTTTTATCATAAATGCAGTGACGCAACTGATTATTATTTGATAGAAAAATCTTTTGGAGATGCTGATTTACAAAAAACTAATAATTTTGGATATTGTGTTGATATGTCAAACACGTATGCTGTAGCATCTAGTGTTTTAGACATTACTACATATTCAGCAAGTTATATTGCTAATACAATCGATGATATTTTTAATTCCACAAACTTGATAATAGGACAATTTCAAATTTATAAACTTAATACATCTTCATTATTAGATCCAAGATGGGATTTGTTTGATTTAGTTACGAAAAAGAAGAAAGTTGATTATCCTTATTCAACATTTGGGCAATCGATTGCGGTTACAAAAGAAGATATAATTGTTGGTTCTCCTGTAAATTTACACGATCCTGAAAATATAACAGGTTCTCTTTCATCAAGTGTGTATGGAATGTCATATGTTTATGATATAAAAGATCTACAAAAAAATTATCAAATAGGCAATGTTTTTTATAGAAATGGAAAAATAATTTTGTCTAATAGTGGTTCTGATTTTGATAATTTATTAAAAGATCGTTCAAATTTAACTTCTCCGAAGTTTGATATTAATTATAAAAGTCAGGTTACTTTATATGAAAAACAAATAGTTTGTAGAATTGAACCGGGTGAGTTTAATTATAGTACAAATCCTACTGCTTTAATAAGAAATACATTTAATTTTGATATTGATAATAATCAACAATTTAGTTTTATTGATTTGGATTTAATTTTTAGATATATTAGTAATGTATTGAATGATGATCAAGAATGGTATAACTATTTTACATTTGATGAAGGAGAATATGATTGGTTTTTATACTATTATTCCAAATACAATTTATATAATGTTCCTGCTACATATTTAAATGCGTATCAATCCACACTTGAATCAGTTTATTTGCTATTTGATGTAGATGGAAATAATAAAATTTCAGTTAGTGACATGTATTTAATATGGAAATATTTTATAAATAAACTTGATAAAAATTCAGTATTTAAGTTCGTTGATACTAAATCAACTCGCAAAACATTGGAATCAATTGTTTCATACTTGGATGTTCAAACTGGTAAAAATGGTTATGGAAAAATTTCTCCGGAATTTTTCGATTTTCAATATAGTTCTTCAATAGACAAAACCGGATCTTATTTAGCTCCATATGTGACTTCGATTGGATTGTATTCTGGAACTGAATTAGTAGCGGTAGCAAAATTAGGTACACCTATTAAAAATACTGGAGAATTACCACTAAATATTTTAGTTAAATGGGATATTTAATTATATTTATAAAAAGAAAGATAATATATGCCTACTCCTATCGATAGACAATCATTGAATACAGACCTTGTAAGTAGATACAACAAACAAAAGGTTGGTGGGTCATTTGACGCAAAAAATATTGTGACTTCAAATGATGGATTGTCACCTACTTATGATGATTCTTTACAAGGCCAATCGTTTTCTTTGACAAAGGGAAAATTTAGAACAAAACCACCAGTTGGTTTATCTGATTTTTCAGATGTACCTGATCGTATTAATAGCAATTCAAAACAATTGTCAAGTTACGTTAAAGGATTTACAAATAAAAAATATAAAGGCTAATAATCAACCATATATATAATATATGGTTACTTTAGGATTTGATGCTAGTACGACCACCGTTGGGTGGTCTTTTTTTAATAATGGAACAGGACCAAATGTTCGAAAAGAACATACTGGGGAAGTATTAGACTGTGGTTTTATAGATATAAGTAAATTACAAACTAATAAAGACAAGACATTTCATGTAATTTCTATATTAGACAAAAATCCACTAATTAAAGAGATAGAAAAAATTAATTTAGAAGCAGCATTAAGTGGATTTATGGGAGGAAGAACAAGTCAACAAGTTATAATAAAATTAGCACGATTTAATGCAGTATTTGAATATATTATTGGTGAACATTGGAAAATTTCTGTCAATTTAATTAGTGTAAATACTATTAGAAAAAAAGCATTTGGAAAATGTAGAATTAAAGGAGTTCCTTCTAAACAATTTGTTAAGTCTGAATTAGAAAAAATTGTTAATTTATCAAAATGGGATCATTTTAAGAAAAATGGAAATTGGGATGATCGAAATTTTGATATGTACGATTCTATCGTTTGTTCTATGTATTAATATGGATCGACAAACTATATTAGAACTTATAAAAAAGGTAAAAAAGTTAGCAGATGCAGGAGTAGGGGGAGAAGCGGAAGCAGCAAAAGAAAAATTTCAAAGACTTTGTAAAAAATATAATTTTTCAGAAGAAGATTTTATTTCTGTAGAACCTCCAACCAATAGAATTATATTAATTAGAAATAAATATGATAAAATTTTATTATCAAATATTATTTGTATGGTGTTAGAAGTACCTGCATTTCATTGGTCCGAATCAAAAAATAGTGTAAAAATTAAATTGACAGATGTACAATATTCGGATATAATTAGTGCATACGATTATTATAAATCAATGTTTGATGACTATTGTAGATATTTGATACATGGCATCATGTCTCGAAATGCAATAGGTTATATTCCTAAACCAAAATCATCAGCATCAGCAACCACTGAAGATGTTAAGGATAACGATAAAAGCTCTGAAAATGTTGAAAAATCAACAGAAAAATCCGAACGAACTGAAGATCATACTGAAGATGTAGAAACGCCGATTGATCCTATTAAATTAATGAAAATAGCTGTGGCATTGGATAAAAATCCTTGGT
>VFQT010000606.1_pt1 | contig 51067 bp, 40 predicted proteins | sample 3512381 | NCBI WGS metagenome assembly VFQT01 (sample SAMN10412376, study PRJNA504923) | tailings metagenome | isolation source: Relicate 2 Philex TSF3 active mining site | place: Philippines: Tuba, Benguet | collected 2017-08-29 | reverse complement strand
GTTGCGGACGCGCAGGACGTGCTCCCGGAGGAGACGCCCGTCAATCCCTACAGCTTGCTCGAGGCGGTCAACAGCTCGAGCGACACCGCGCATACCGCTTGGCTGATCTTCATCGCGATCATGAGCTACCTGCTGATCGCGGTGGCCGGCGTGTCGCACAAGGATCTGCTGCTGTCGCGCGAGATCCCGCTGCCCGTCCTGCAGGTCCACATCGATCTCACCCGCTTCTTCCTTTTCGCACCTCTTGTGGTCGTACTCTTCCACGTCGGCGTGGTATCGCAACTCGTCATGCTCGCGCGCAAAACGCTGGAACTCGACAAGGCGATCCGCCAACTGGAGCCGACCGAGACGCGCACCCATCCGCTGCGCTTGGAGTTGCACAACTTCTTCTTTGTGCAGGGCATCGCCGGGCCCGAACGCAGCCGCGTGATGGGTATTTTCCTCCACGGCATGACGTGGCTCACCCTGGTGTTCGTTCCCGTCCTGCTGCTGCTCTACATCCAAGTGGCGTTCCTGCCTTACCACGACGTCTTCATCACGGGCATGCATCGGCTGGCCCTCACCTGCGACATCGCTCTGTTGATCCTGATCGGCGTCTTTCTGATCCGATCGGAAGTCTCGTTCTTCCAGGCCTTCTGGCGGATGACGCTGGCGCATCCGATCAGTTTCGCACTGACGTCGGCGCTTCTTATCGTCGTCGGCTCGTTCTCGTATCTCGTGGCGACGATCCCCGACGAATGGCTGGACCGGCAGAGCCGCGCCTTCTGGGGAACCGCCCAAGGCAGCGGGCCGGGCTCCGGGCGGATGACCTACGGTTTCGTGATGCCATTCGTCGGCCAGAGTGCGGACGGCAAGCTCTTCGGTATTTTCGAGCGCAATCTGACCGTCACCGATCTCGATCTGGTGGTGGACAAGGACGTGACTGCGGGCGAGCCGACATTGATCCTGCGCGGGCGAAATCTCCGGCACGCAAGGCTCGACCGGACCGATCTGCATCAAGCGGATCTGACGGGCGCTGACCTCGACGGGGCGAGCCTCGTGGGTGCGGATCTCAGGGGCATCCTGATGCAGTGCGCCGACATCAACGAACTGCTGCTCAGCGAGAGCCGCGAGATCGCGCGCTGCGCTTCCGCGCGACAGGCGGACTTCACGCGGGCGCGGCTGACCGGGGCCCGGCTGGCCGGCGTCGACATGAGCGAGGCACGCCTCGAGGACGCCGACCTCGTCGACGTCGATCTGTCTTATGCCAAGCTCGTCGCCACGAGCTTCTACGGGGCCCACCTCGAGAAGGCGGATCTGACCGGTGGCGTGCAGCTCTATATCGCCAATTTCGCCACGGCCTCGCTCCAGGGCGCCGACCTCACGGGGAGCCGTCTCTACGGCGCCGACTTCACGAGTGCGGGGCTGCAGGGCGCCGTCCTGGCACACGCCGTGCTCTACGGCGCGAACCTGCGCGATGCGGACCTCGAGGGTGCAGAGCTCTACAAGGCCCGGCTCCAAGGCGCCAATCTCGCGGGCGCGCGCATCCGCGCCGCGTCGATGCGTGAGGCGCAGATCTGGCAGACCGTTCCCCCTTCCCCGGCGCAGGCCGACCTTGCCGATCTGGCCGAGGTGGCGCTGAAACCGGTCGAGGCCGACGTGGCGCGCGATGTCGGCGAGCAGATGAAGCGGATCGAAAATCCGCGCCTCCGCACCCGCGTCGCCGACGCAATCGCGCCCGTTGTCAGGCGCGACGACGCCACTGCCCCCTGGAAAGAAGGGGAGGAGGCCCGGGTCTGGAGTGTCATTTCGCGCGCGCCAGCGATGGACCCGGCAGGCGATGCGGCGCCGCGCCTCACCTCGTATCTCGGAGACCTCGGCTGCAATCCGCGCTGGTCGAACGGATCGGTCGCGACGGGCATCGCCAAACGCGCCATGGGGCTTGCCTTCCGCGGTGATGCGCATGCCATCTACACGCGCTTCAGACAGGGGGCCTGCCCCGCCGGCGGTTTGATCGCGGAGCGTGTCCTGAAGCGCCTGGGTGCGTTGGTGGATCATACCGGAAGCCGTTGATTCGACTTGCGTACAGCGAGCCGTGCCGCTGCCACGGCCGGGGCGGATACGGCGGCGGCACGACGCGGGCGCAAACACTCACAAAGGGGCTTGCCCCGGGCTCCATGTAGGGCTATTAGAGGCAACCCACGAGCGGCCAATACCGCTCGTTTCCCGAGCCGGCCTTCTGGCCGTGCAAATACGACGTGTCGGAGCGTGGCGCAGCCTGGTAGCGCACTTGCTTCGGGAGCAAGGGGTCGGAGGTTCGAATCCTCTCGCTCCGACCATTTTACAGCGGACAGATATCGGAGATGCGTACCCTCTGCCATGTGCTGTGGCAGGGCTGCGATCGCACACATGCGGCGCTTGGAAGCTCCCGCATCGCCCTCAATTCTGCGATGATGGCGCATCGCCCCGCGTGGGGGCGCGGGAGGGCGGATGCGGCACCTCGAACTCGATGTGCGAGTCGTTCTGCTCTGCTTGGCCATGGCAAGCGGATGGGCTGGGCTTGCGCCAGCGGCGCTTGCGCTCGACGACGAATGGCCGGCCTCCGAGTTCGGCACCCCGACATCCAAGGGGCGTGCGCTCGCTCCCGCCCGTAAAAGCCCCGCTTCCGACGCGCCTCCCGCGGAACCGACGGTGCGAGACACTGCAAGCGCGACGGCGCCAACCGTCGCCGCCGCCAAAGGTACGCCCGACGCCTTCCTCTGGAACATCCGTCATGCGACATGGAGCGAGGCCGACGAGAAGCGCTTCCAGGAATTCGTGCGCCGGATCGGCGAAAGCCGGTGCCGCACGACACATCAGTGCCTGACGGAACAGACAGCAAATCCCGCGCATGCAGCTTCGAACCCGGCGGGCCTTCATTTCTACGCCGACTGCGCCGACCTGCCTTATTTGCTGCGCGCCTATTTCGCCTGGAAGAACAGTCTGCCGTTCTCCTTTGCGACGGCCGTGCGGCCTTTGGGCTGGTCGCGCGATATTCGCTACACGGCGCACGGCAATGCCGTCAGCCAGCGGCGCGACCTCGTCGAGACACCGATCGACATCCGGCGTGCGCTGCCACAGATCACCGGCATTTCCTCCGCCGTCTACCGGACGCCGCCATCATCGTCCGGGGCCCTGTTGCCCGATCATTATCCCGTCGCCATTACCCGCGAGAGCATCAAGCCCGGAACGATCATCTATGATCCGAACGGCCATGTGGCCGTCGTCTACAAGGTGGGCGACGACGGTCGCATCCATTACATCGACACGCATCCCGACAACTCGCTCACGCGTGGTGTCTATGGCCGCAAGTTCGCGCGCGCGACACCGTCCATGGGAGCAGGGTTCAAGCGGTGGCGCCCGGTTCGTCTCCTCGACGCGCGTCGCAATTCCGACGGCACCTACACGGGCGGGCGGATCGATCTGGCCGCCGACAGGCAATTGAGCGACTGGTCCGACGAGCAATTCTACGGCACGGTCCATCCGAGATCGGGACGGTGGCAGGACGGACGTTTTGTCATCGCGGGGGCGACGCTGGACTATTACGATTTCGTCCGCTTCCGGCTTGCATCGGCGAATTTCCGCTTCGATCCGGTGGCTGAGACGCGAGCGATGGTCAAAGCGCTTTGCGAGGATTTGTCCGCGCGCGTCGATGCGGTCGATGCCGGTATCGCGTCACGACCCCAGCCAGAGCGGCTGCCGGTCAACATCTATGGAACGGAAGGCGATTGGGAAACCTACTCCACACCGTCCCGGGATGCCCGTCTCAAGACCGCCTTCAAGGAGCTTCGCGACGAGATCGTGCGTTTTCTGACCCTTTCGGCAGAGCGCAGTCCTCAGATCGGTTACGACGGGCCGAACCTGCCCGCCGCCCTCGCCTCCGCCTATCTGGCTGAGGCCGAGGCCTGCCGCATCACTTATTCCGACAGCGACGGCCGTCCGCGGACGCTGCGTTTCGAAGAGATCCGAAGCCGACTTTTCGCCATGTCGTTCGACCCCCACCACTGCGTCGAACGCCGATGGGGGGCCACCCGCGCCGATGAACTCGCCTCGTGCAAGGACGATCCGCTGAAAGCGCGCTGGTATGCGGCAGAGCAGCGGTTGAGAAACCAAATCGAACGCACCTACGAACTGCGCATGGACCTAACACTCGGGGAACTGGAGAGCGGACGGCCGGGCAGCGGCGTGGACATGGCGCCCGACATCGACGTGCTGGCTGTCTTGAAGGCCACACAAGGGCCGTGAACCGGCGTGATCACGACCGGACAATTCGTTGTGATCGCCATCGATTGCGCATTCCGCGGAGATCTCGCGGCGGGCTAGCCTGATGGCGGCCTGCTGCCTGCGAGCCCGGCCGCGTCCCAAGTCCCGTCCGAATGGAGTTCATGCCATGATCTCGCTCGACAGACGTGCAGTGTTCACCGCCGCCGCCGCGAGCGCTGCCTTCGGCCTGACGCGTTCTCTGGAGATCGTTGCGCCCGCCGCAGCACAGGGCAGCAGCGCATCCCCGCTGAACCCCAGGGAACTTCCGTTCCACAGGTTCAAGGTCGGCGATATCGAGGTGACCACGGTTTTCGATGGCGCCATGCTGCGCGAGCATTCACCGGGCTTCGTCAAGAATGCATCGACCGAAGAGATAAAGGCGTCCCTCCGCGCGGCAGGCTTGCCCGATGCCCAGCTTCCCAACAGCTACACGATAACGATCGTGAAGGTCGGCGACCGGACCGTGATGTTCGACTCCGGCAATGGCGCAGGACGCAGTCGGGATATCGGCCTTCTGAAAGCCAACATGAAAGCAGCGGGCATCGACCCGGCAAGCCTCACCGCGATCGCGGTCACTCATTTCCATCCCGACCACATCTACGGGCTCTACGCGAAAGACGATGCTCCCGACTATGCCGACATCGAGATCGTCGTCCCCGACACCGAGTACGCGTTCTGGGCCGACCCTGGCGTGATCGCCAAACTGCCCCCGGCACGACAATCCATCGCCAAGCGCGTGCAGGCCTCCCTGCCGAAGTGGAAGAACATACGCCGGGTCGCTACGGGGGCCGACGTCGTGCCCGGCATCACGTCCGTCGCGACGCCTGGCCACACGCCCGGTCACACGAGCTATCTGATCACGGCCGGCAGCGGCAGAGTGATGGTGCTCGGCGACGTGACGAACATTCCTCCGATCAACATGCGCAATCCCGGATGGCACGTGATGTTCGATCAGGATGCGCCGATGGCCGAGGCGACGCGCCGCCGCGTCTTCGACCAGGCCATAACCGATAAGCTCGTCTGCACGGGGTACCATTGGGGGATGCCGGGTGCCGGCACCATCGCGAAGGACGGCAATGGATATGTCCTGATCCCCGTCTCGTGATGTGGCGTGGTTCGGGACCTCGACCTGCCCGACGGCTCCGCAATCGAAATAACGACGATCTGCAATGTCCCAAAAAGGAAAGGGCCGCTCTCGCGGCCCTTTTTCATCCCGTCTGCTGTCGCAGACTATGCAGCTTGTGAGGCGGTGCCTAGCAACCTCCGTTCGTCCTCGACAGGCGGTCCAGATCTGAGTGCTACGCCGATATATCGAACTCTTCCTGCGATCTTCGCCTTCGTGACATTCAGATCTCCGAATTCTCGTCCGAACGTGGGGAGTGCCAGCGGTTCCTTGTTCTGTTCCTCGCACCAGGCACAGTAGTCCTCGTAAAGTGCGGTAGCTGTCAGGCTCGAACCTTCGGATTCCTCGATCCGCTCCTTGTAGAAGCGCTCCACATCGTTTTCGGGAGCGATGAGCTTCTGCGCTGTCGCGGCTGCCGCGACTGGAATGCTCTTGTTGTCGTTGACCGCGGCAACCGGGGTCGGCTTGGCCGAGAGTGCAACGGGCGCCTGAGCGACAGTCGACACGGCGGCCGGCTTCATCGCGGGAACGCTCGGAGCGGACTGCTCATGCAGGCGCCACTGGCTGAATGCCACGTACATGCCGAAACCGGAGCCGATTTCGAGCAACAGCGCAACGAACACCGTCAGGGCCGTCTGCACGTCTTCGGTTTTCAGCGTGAGACCGAGAGCGGCCGACAACTTGGCGAGCACGGCGGCCTGCGGATCCGCCTCGGACATGGCCGATGGCGTATCCACCTTGGCGAGTTGCGCCTTGATCGACGCCATATCCTTGGACAGCTGGTCCGCCTGCTGCGCGGAGGCCAACTCCGCGGCGAGCTTGTGGTAGTCCTGACAGAAGTCACGCGCCGACTTGTTCGGCGTGTTGGTGCACCCGTTCGACCAGCCCCACATGCGCTGCGTTTTCTTGCTGTCGATCTCGCTCAGCACGGCCAGCGCAGGACGATGCTGGGGGATCCAGCTCAACTGCTCTTGCGTGCGCTTGAGGTCGGCGCGCAGGTCTTTGTAGCTGGCCGCCTGCATCGCACGGTCACCTGCCGTGTCGAAGCGGTTGAGCGCAGCATGACCCAGCGCGGAGGTGAGCGAGTAGGCCGTGACGACGACCCACACGACTGCAGAGGCCGCGGCTTGCGACCACATGCGATTGCGGATAGCAGCGAAGAAGAAGAACGGGACGAGCGCTTTGAAGCAGTCCGCCGCGGCAGAGGCCGCACCGTAGATTTGCCCGTCCAGCTCGGTCTTGCCCAGGCTGAACCCAAAGCGCCAGTTCATCGCGGCAGAGACGGCCAACAGCACGCCCGCCGCTAGAACTCCCAGCACACCTAAAACGTGTCTCATTTTTCAGAGGCCCCCTAACCCCTCGGGTGCAGGCATGCAACACTTGAACGGTGATTGCCTGCGGGAACGCGCACTAGAGAGTGCCAACCCGCCATGAGCTCGATCCATCCACGACGCCAAGTTGCATATCCGTGGTGTCCGCTGAGCCCCACCGGCGATTGCCATTCGCGGTGGACGGACGAGATCGAGCCCGATCGCTTGGGCCCGGATCGAAGTGTGGGTTGTGGCTGTCCACATCCACGCTTCTCCGCTGGAAAACGTGATGTGGGGGCACAACAAAACCCATTGACTTCGGACGCATTAACGAATCGTTAGTCTCTCTTGCGAGTGTGTTAACGCGATTTTGCCTCAATGTCAGCCACTTCACCGGCCGGCGCGAATTTTCCCCGGGACTTGCTCGTCATCGCGCCGAGGCAACGGAACGCGGACGCCGCATCGGTGCGACAGATGTTATCACCCGTTCATCCACAGGTGCGTCGGAGTTTTTCCACAGTCGCGGCAGCGCTCCACTAAATATTGTGTCGAAATTTCACTCTTCTACAAACTATGGATTTCATCCATCGAGAGACACGGAGATACTCTTGAGCATTCATACGCGATTTTCGGGCCCACCACTTCGGGTTGCATCAACGTCCAGTGTGTTTCAATTATCACACTGACGTGCGGAGTTCGACTGCTCCCAGCGTTCCAGCTCCGACACTGGGTTCCCGGTGCGTCGCACCCTGGAACAGGCGTCGGAGCCGGAAGAAGCAATGGCACCCTTTTGACTTTATTTCCGTTTTTGAATTTGACGTTTGATTTCGAGCCCAGCCGCAACCGGGGACCAAACGTCAGATGCGCCACACTACAGGCCCGCCGCCATGCCGCCATCGACGGCGAGCTCCGCTCCCGTGATGAAACCGGCGTCATCCGACGCAAGGAAGACGGCGGCCTTGGCGACGTCCTGGCCTGTTCCAAAACGGCGCATGGGAGTCTTGTCGAGTAGCGCCTTGTTGAACATAGGGTTGCGCAGAATGCGGGCGGTCAATGCCGTTTCGATGAACCCTGGCGCCAACGCGTTCACGCGGATGTTGAAAGGTGCGTACTCGACAGCGAGCGCACGTGTCAGAGCCGAAACCGCGCCCTTGGTCGCGGAATAGCCGGCCAGTTGCCGCAGCCCCCGATGCGCCATGATGGATGCAACGTTGATCAGCACACCGTTGCCAGAACGACGCAGCGGCTCGAAGCCGTCACGTGCGATGCGCACGACGCCGTCCAGGTTCACCTCACGCATGCGAACCCAGTCCGCATCGGTCAAGTGGCGGAAGTCCGAGCGGATATTGATCCCGGCATTATTGATGAGCACGTCGAGCTTGCCGTGGCTGCCCGTCACGGTGCGCAGCATGGCTTCGACGTCCTGGCCGCGCGACACGTCGCATATGATCGCAGTTGCCGCACCGCCGCGGGAGACGATGTTGGCAGTTGCAGCGTCGGCGGCCGCGCCGTCGACATCCGCGACGTAGACGTGTGCCCCTTCGGCGGCCAACGCGTCGGCAATCGCCTGCCCGATGCCGTTGCCGGCGCCCGTCACCAGGGCGATGCGGCCTGCCAATTTTGTCATGCGTCTGGGCTCCCACTCGCGGATATGGCCATGCGTGACCAACTGCCCCCCTGATACGGGAGGCCGCGCAGACGCGGCAAGCCTTCTCGTGGCGTCGCGTTAAAGACGCAGGGCGCTATCCTTGACAGCGGGCGATGTCGAAACCGCACGCAGCGGGACCGCTACTCCGCTGCCTTGGGTGGCGTCCACTTCTCGCGCATGGTGACGAGCTCTTCCGCCGCGCTCGGATGCAGCGCGATGGTCCGATCGAAGTCCGCCTTGGTTGCGCCCATGCGCATCGCGATCGCCGCCATCTGCACGATCTCGCCAGCATCCGGCCCCATGATGTGACAGCCCAGGATTCGCTGCGTGTCAGCCGCCACGACGAGTTTCATGAGCATGCGCTCCTCGCGGCCGGACATCGTGCCCTTCATCGGACGGAACTGCGCCTTGTAAAGATCGATCTTGCCGACAGCCGCGCGCGCCTCGGCTTCTGACATGCCGACCGTGCCGATCTCGGGCGTGGAAAAGACGGCGGTCGGGATCAGCTCGTGCTCGACCGACCAAGGCTTGTTGCCAAAGACCGTGTCGGCAAAGGCGTGCCCCTCGCGGATAGCGACGGGGGTCAGATTGGAGCGTCCCGTGACGTCGCCGACCGCGTAGATGCTCGGCGCGCTGGAGCGCTGGTACGCATCGACCTTGATCTCGCCGGAGGCGCCCTGCCGTACGCCGGCCGACTCCAGGCCCAGTCCGTCCGTATTGGGCTTGCGGCCGGTCGCCAGCATCACGGCCTCGACCATCATGATACGGCCGCTCGAAAGCACGACGCGGCGCATCGCAGGTGCCGCGCCGGCCGTCGCAGCAGCCGGTTCCACCTCGCGGATGGTGGCATTGGTGACGATGTCGATACCGCGGCGGCGCAACTCCTCGGTCAGGCCGTCGCGCATGTCCTCGTCGAAACCGCGCAGGATCTTCTCGCGGCGGTAGACCAGCGTCACCTTGCTGCCAAGCCCGGCGAAAATGCCGGCGAATTCCACCGCCACGTAGCCGCCGCCGGCGATCACGATCGATTGGGGCAGCCGTTTGAGATGGAAGGCCTCGTTCGAGGTGATCGTGTGCTGGCCGCCCTGAAGATCGGGATCGATGCTGGGTGTGCCGCCTGTCGCGACGAGGATGACGCGCGCCGTCACCGCACGGCCGGAGCGGGTCAGGCGAACCGTGTGCGGTCCTTCGACGACGGCACGTTCGTCGAGGGTGACCACGCCGGCGCGTTCCAGGTTACGCTTGTAGATGCCCTCGAGCCGCGCGATCTCTTTGTCTTTGTTGGCGATCAGAGACGGCCAGTCGAACAGCGTCTCCCCCACCGCCCAGCCGAAGCCCGCCGCATCCTCGAACTCGTCACGGAAACGGCTCGCGTGGACCAGCAGCTTCTTGGGCACGCACCCCCGTATGACACAGGTGCCGCCGTAGCGGTATTCTTCGGCGATGCCAACCTTCGCCCCATGCGTCGCGGCTATGCGGGCCGCGCGCACGCCGCCGGATCCCGCGCCGATGACAAAGAGATCGTAGTCGTAGCTCGTCATGCGTCGTCCTGCTCCTGGCTTCGTCGCAACGGGGCTCGTCGCATACCTGCGTGGAATTGGAAAGGGACGGCCGCGATCAGAGTTTCTCCGGCGAAAGGCGCGGAGCTGCGTCCCACAAGGGCCGGCGGGCGGCGCCAGGCGACGCCGCCCCGCCAGCGGTTATTCGTCCTCGCCCGAGCTCCAGTCGGCTTCGATGGTGAGGACCCCACCGGGACCGGCCACGATCGCCATTTCCGCGAGCCCCAGGAACAATCCGCTTTCCACGACGCCCGGTACCAGCTTCAGCGCCTCGTCAAGGATTTCGGGCTCCTCGATGCGGCCGAACGCGCAATCGAGGATGAAGTTGCCCCCATCGGTGACGAAGGGTTTGCCGTCGCGCTGACGCACGGTGATGTCGCCGGTGCAGCCCGCTTCCTCGGCGTAGGCTGCAACGAGCCGTGTCGTCGCGAGATGGCCGAACTGAACGATTTCCACCGGTAGCGGGAATGCACCGAGCTGGCGCACGCGCTTCGATGCGTCCGCGATGATGACGAGACGATCCGACGCCGCAGCCACGATCTTCTCGCGCAGAAGCGCCCCGCCACCGCCCTTGATGAGCCGCAACTCGTTGTCGAGCTCGTCCGCGCCGTCGATCGTCAGATCCAGCTCCGGCGTCTCGTCGAGTGTGGTGAGTGGAATTCCGAGCCGCTCCGCCTGCAACCGCGTCGCCTCGGAGGTGGGAACGCAGACGACGTCGAATCCGCTCTTCACCTTGGCCCCGAGAAGATCGACGAGGTGCGCCGCCGTCGATCCGGTGCCCAGCCCCAGCCGCATGCCGGGTGTTATCATCTCCAGGGCTTTCGCCGCGGCCTGTCGCTTGAAGTCGTCTGCGTTCATAGGCTCAGATCCCACCCATCAGCATGTATTTCAGCTCAACGAAGCCGTCGATGCCGTGGGACGACCCCTCACGCCCGATACCCGATTCCTTGACGCCGCCGAAGGGAGCAACCTCCGTCGAAATGATGCCCTCGTTGATACCGACCATTCCGTATTCGAGGCCCTCGGCGACACGCCAGACGCGACCGATGTCGCGCGCATAGAAGTAGCAGGCCAAGCCGAACTCGGTGTCGTTGGCCATACGGATCGCCTCCTCCTCGGTCTTGAAGCGGAAGACGGGTGCAACGGGCCCGAACGTTTCCTCACGCGCACACTTCATGTCGGGCGTCACGTTGGCGAGGACGGTCGGTTCGAAGAAGTTCCCACCCAGAGCATGCCGCTTGCCGCCAGTGACGATGCGGGCCCCCTTGGAAACGGCGTCCTCGATGTGCTCCTCGACCTTCTCGATGGCCGCCTTGTTGATGAGTGGCCCTTGCGCCACGCCGCTCTCGGTGCCGTTGCCGACCTTCATGGCAGCGGCCGTCCTGGCGAGCTTCTCGACGAATTCGTCGTAGACCCCATCCTGCACCAGCAGACGGTTGGCACACACGCAGGTCTGGCCGGCATTCCGATACTTGGAAGCCATGGCTCCCTCCACCGCCTTGTCGATGTCGGCGTCGTCGAAGACGATGAAGGGGGCGTTGCCGCCGAGTTCCAGCTCCACCTTCTTGATCGTGGACGCGGACTGCGCCATCAGCACCTTGCCGATCTCGGTCGAGCCGGTGAAGGTGATGCCGCGCACCTTCGGGGATGTGGTCAGTTCCTGGCCGATCTCGGCGGACTTACCTGTGATGACATTGAAGACGCCGGGCGGGACGCCCGCCTGGCGCGCCAGCTCGGCGAGCGCCAGCGCGGTGAGGGGCGTCTCGGTCGCGGGCTTGCACACAACCGTGCAACCGGCAGCGAGCGCGGGAGAGACCTTGCGCGTGATCATCGCGTGCGGGAAGTTCCAAGGTGTGATGGCGCCGATGACCCCCAGCGGTTGCTTGATCACGAGGATGCGGCTGCCCTGCTTGAAGTGCGGGATCGTCTCGCCGTAGATGCGCTTGGCCTCTTCCGCATAGAACTCCGTGAAGGACGCGCCGTAGATGATCTCGCCCTTGGCCTCGGGTAGCGGCTTGCCTTGCTCGCTGGTCAGCAGGAAGGCCAATTCGTCGGCATGCTGGATCTGGAGGTCGAACCAGCGGCGCAGGATCACGGAGCGCTCCTTTGCGAGCATGCGGCTCCACGTGACGAAGGCCTTTTCGGCCGCGTCGATGGCGACCTTGGTCTCGGCGGTGCCCAGGCGCGGCACTTTCGCGATTTCCTCGCCGGTCGCCTTGTTCGTGACGGAGATCTCGGGCGTACCGACCCACTGGCCATCGATGAAGCATTGTGTCTTCAACAGCGACATCAACTTCTTGTCCATGGGATACCTCCTCTGACTCATTGGCGCACTCGCCGGAGGCGAGGGCAAAGCTGCGCTTCAGGCGCGCTTGGGTTACTCCTAGGCCGCCCGGTCGCATGGCGCAAGCGCGCCTCGACGAGCGCGTCCGGCACGAAGTTGCAGGCACACATGGAGCATACGGCCCGATGGAACGCTACACGATCGTCTTCGACCTCGACGGCACGCTGGTCGAGACAGCGCCCGACCTGGTGCGTGCGACGAACCATGTCCTGGTCTCGTGCGGCCTTTCCGCGGTGCCTCACGACGCGCTCCGTCCCATCATCAGTTTCGGCGCGCGCGCCATGATCAAGGAGGGCCTGCGGATCCAGGGCGCTACGATGAGCGAGGTGGAAACGGACGACCTGCTGGCCCGCTTTCTCGCCTTCTACGGCGACAACATCGCTGTCGGCAGCCATGCCTTCCCCGGGCTCGAAGACGCACTCGACACACTGGCCGCAGCGGGCGCTCGGCTCGCCGTGTGTACGAACAAGCAGGAGCGCCCCTCGCGCCAGCTCCTCGACGCACTCGGGCTCACTGGCCGGTTCCAGGCCATCGCCGGGCGCGACACGTTCCCGGTCTATAAACCGCACCCCGACCATCTGACGGGGGCAATCCGCCTCGCGGGAGGCTCGCCCGACCGGGCGATCATGGTGGGCGACAGCGACACCGACGTGAAGACCGCACGAGCGGCGGGCATCCCCGTGATCGGGGTGCCGTTCGGCTACACGGACGTGCCGATGACGGATCTCGGCCCGGATGCGATCGTCTCGCACTACGACCAGCTCGTGGAGGCGGTGCGCCACCTTATTCACAAGGGGTGACGGCGTATAGGCACGGTTCATCCGCACCACCTCATTCGGCCACAATGTCAGGCGAATTACGCTCGCACTGCGAAACTAGCGCAGCGGTTGGCGCCGACGAGACGACGGAACGAAAGTCGCCGTCCGCCCATATGTAGCAGACGCGTCGGGAACAGCAGTCTCGCTCAAGCATCACTCGGTTCTAAGGCTGACAAGATGATCAAGCATTTCGCCCTCTCGGGCCTCCTTGCTATGACCCTGGCCGGCAGCGCATTCGCTCAGGCGACCGCTCCTGCGGAGGCCCCACAGCAATCCCCCGCCGCCGCGACCACTCCCGTGGCGCCCGCTGCGGAGCCGGCACCCGCCGCAGCTCCCGCACCAGCCGAACAGGCGTCGGCCCTGCCGCAGTCGGCCGACGAGTGCCTCAATGCGGCCGTGCAGCTCGTCCAGGCGGTCGAGGACAAGAAGCTCGCCGACGAGAAGCTCGACCGGATCGACGATCTACTGACCAAGATGGAGACGCATTGCGACGCCAAGGAGTACGAGCAGGCCATGGGCATCGCGAAGGACATCAAATCCCTGATCGAGACGCAGTGACGCGGTTGCACGTCGTGACCAGCATTTAACGGGCGGCCGTCTCTGGACGGCCGTTTCGATTGCCGGCGATGAATTTGCGACGCGCCTGCTCTCAGGCCGCCAGCTTTGCGGCGGCCTCCTCGAGGTCGCTGGCGAAACGGTCGACCGTCTCGGGCGCCGTGTCCCAGGCGCACATCAGGCGGCACCCGCCCTCTCCGATGAACGTATAGAAGCGCCAACCCTTCTCGCGCAGCGCCGCCTGGAGCTTCGTCGGTATCTCCGCGAAAACCGCATTGGCCTCCACGGGGAACATGATCCGCACCCCTGGCACCGCCTTGATCCGCTCGTGGAGACGCTTAGCCATCGCGTTGGCGTGATGCGCATTCTTCAGCCAGACGTCGTCGTCCAGGAGACCGAGCCAAGGTGCGGAGACATAGCGCATCTTGGAAGCGAGCTGGCCCGCCTGTTTCACCCGCCACGCGAAATCCTCGGCCAATTCGCGCTTGAAGAAGATCACGGCCTCGCCGACCGGCAAACCGTTCTTGGTGCCACCGAAGCAGAGGACGTCGATCCCCGCGCGCCACGTGATCTCCGAGGGATGACAGCCCAGATGCGCCACGGCATTGGCGAAGCGCGCGCCGTCCATATGGATCTTGAGGCCGCGGCGCTTGGCGATCGCCGCGATCGCGCGCAGTTCCTCGACGGTGTAGACGGTGCCGACCTCTGTCGATTGCGTCAGCGACACCGCCTTGGGCTTTGGAAAGTGCATGTCCGAGCGCTTGGTGGCTATCCGCTCGACGATGTCGGGCGTCAACTTGCCCAGCGGCGCAGCCGCGGTCAGGAGTTTGGAGCCGTTGGAGAAGAACTCCGGCGCGCCGCATTCGTCAGTCTCCACGTGCGCGACTTCGTGACAGATCACGGAGTGATAGCTCTGGCACAGGGACGCCAGCGCCAGCGAGTTCGCCGCCGTGCCGTTGAACACGAAGAAGACTTCGCAATCCGTCTGGAACAGCGCCCGCAGACGGTCGCAGACCTCGTGGGTCCAGCGATCGTCGCCGTAGGAGAGTTCATGCCCCGTCGTATTCGCGCGTTCCAACGCCGCGAATGCCTCCGGGCAGACACCGGCGTTGTTGTCCGAGGCGAAATGCTGCATGGGCGGGCTCTCCTTGCCGGTGTTCGTGCGCGTTGGCGCTGACAATACTGCGAACCGAAGTTGCTTGCGAAGCGGGACCTTTGCCGGTCGCACGCCTTCCTTGCGCTATAAGAGCGGCACCGCGCCGCCACAATCTCGGCACATATTGCGCTTCTTTTGCGTTCGGGGGTAATCACTCGCCCGGCGCAAGCAAAAGGCGCGGCGGACGCAACGCGGACATCGTCTCGCGAAGCATCACGCGAAAGATCCATGGCGAGTTTCGACGACAAGGGGCAACGCGCGTGAGCAGCGCCGTCACATCGACATTACGGCATGTGCTTCGCGCGTCCGTGATCGCGGGACTGTTCGCCTTGCTTGCGGCGATTCCCGTCGCCGTAGGGCTGATGCCAGGCTCCGACTTCTTCCAGCGTTCATCCGTGCAGGCGAGCACGGAGGAGACACTGGTGACGCACTCGCAGATCGCACTGATGCCGTCGCTGCCACTCTATCTCGATCGGGGCATTCTGCAGGGTCGCAGTACCACCGAGCCGAAGCGCCGCGCAGGCACCGGGCTACTGGTGCTGCGCGATGCGATGCTGCGGCTGCCGCTGCGGAGCCTTGCGGGCGATGCCTCGATGATCGCAACGGACATCGCCGCGGAGAGCCCGGCGGTCCCCCTCGCACCGCTTCTGAAGCTGCTCACGGAAATGGACTTCAAGACGCTGCGGCTCGAGAACTGCACGTTCGATCTGGTCGGACCCGACGGCAGTACGACGCGGCTCAGCGAGATCGAGGCGAATGTCACCTCGGGCGGCAGAGGCAGCCTCGCAGCCGTCGGCAGTGTCACATTCCAGGGGCGCACCATTCGATTCGAGGCGTCCGCGAACCCGGCCGCATCCGAGCGCAAGTCCGCCGACAAGCCGGTTCTCCGCACCAAACTCTCCATACGCGCCACCAACCTCGAAGCCAATTTCGAGGGCCTGCTCCACGCCTACGACTCGCCAAAGTTCGTCGGAGACGCGGATCTGCGCTCACGGCGCCTCAGGTCGCTGGCGCGCTGGTTCGGTGTGTCGGTTCCCGAGATCGACGACCTCAGGGATGCGCGGATCGTCGGTCCTGTCGAGTTGGCCGACGGGCGGCTGGCCTTTCCCAAGGCCGTCGTCGACATCAGCGGCAGCCGCGGGGAGGGAGCGCTCCTGCTGAAGATTCGAGGGGCCCGGCCGGCGATCGAAGGCACGCTCGCGTTCGCGAGCTTCGATCTTCACCCCTTCGTTTCGGCGCAATTGAGCCCCCCGCCTCTGCTCGGCCGCGCTGCGGCGGCGCCGAGCGATCGTGACGGCGGCTCGCTCGCATCGGCATTCGATGCGGATCTGCGTCTTTCAGCGGGCAAGGTCTCGATCCCGCGCATCGAGTCGGGCCGGGGGGCACTCACCATCAATCTGCGGAGCGGACGCATGCTCGCGGATCTGGCGGAACTCGAACTGGAAAGCGGGATCGCGTCGGGACAGATCATGCTCGACGTAAATGCGACCCCGGCCAAGCTGTCCCTGAAGGGAGACGTCAAGGGATTCGATCCTGGTCGGGCGATCGCCGAATTCCTGAATCGCAATCCACTGCTCGGCCGCGCGGACCTTTCCATAGACATGACGGGGCGCGGCGACACGCTGCAGAGCATCACTGCGAATGCCGCCGGCAATGTGGTCCTGACCCTGCCCAAGGGAGGCAAGCTCGGGCTCGATCTCAACGCGCTCGCGTACTCTGCAAAGCAGGAGAAGCACGTCGGCTGGCGCGCCGCCGGCAAGGGCGGCACCAGCCTCGACTCGCTGACCGGGCGCTTTCACTTCTCGAACGGCGCACTGTTCATCAAGGAATTGACGGCACGCGCGGCAAAAACCCGGATCGTCGCGGGAGGACAGGTGGATCTGCGCGATCGACTGCTGGACGTGAATGTGGAATTGGGCCCCACCGAAGCGGGCGCCCAGGATGTAGAACGCAGCGAACTGGTCTTCCGTGGCAGTTGGTACGACCCCGCAATCAGCCTGATGGGCCGGCCGTTCACCACGCCGGTGCCCAGCGCCGCGGGCGGGTTCGTCCCCGGCGCCATCACACCCCAGAGTGCCAGCAAGTAGGCGCCGACCCCGGTGTGCTAGTTCTTTTCGATCGGTTCCGGCACGACACTGCGGATGATGGACGCGTCGAGGGCCTCGTAGTCGTGGTAGCCGATCAACTCGTACAGGCGCTTGCGCGTCAGCATGTTGTCGACTTGGGGCGCCGTCGTGCCGTCGCGGGCGAGTTGGTCGTAGAAGGTCTCCATGGCCTTGGCCGCGATGCGCAGCGATGATACCGGCCAGATCACGATCTTGAGGCCCGCGCCCTGCAATGCTTCGGCCGTCTCGAGCGGCGTGCGACCGAACTCCGTCATGTTGCACATGGTCGGCACGGGCATGGCGGCGGCGAACGCGCGGAACTGCGCGAGGCTCGTCAACGCATCGGGGAACACGATATCGGCACCGGCCGCCGCATAGCGCTGGCCGCGAGCAATAGCCCCTTCGAGGCCCTCGGAGGCCGCCGCATCCGTGCGCGCGATGATCATGAGGCTCCGTCGCGCCTTGCGGGCGGCAGCGATCTTCGCCGCCATCTGCTCGACGGGGATGATCGTCTTGTCGTTGAGATGCCCGCACTTCTTGGGGAGCACCTGATCCTCGATGTGGACCGCCGCAGCCCCCGCATCCTCGAGCTCGCGCACGAGACGCATGGCATTGAGGGCTTCGCCATATCCCGTATCGCCGTCCACGATCAGCGGCAGGCCGGTGGCCCGAGCAATGACGCGGACGACGAGGCACAATTCCTCCATCGACAGAATGCCGAGATCGGGCAAACCCAGGCTTGCCGTCACGGCGCCGCCGGAAACATAGAGCGCTTCGAAGCCCGCCTCGCGTGCGATGAGGCCTGCCAGCGCGTTGTGTGCGCCCGGCGCACGCAGGATCTGCGGCCGTTCGAGAAGCTTGCGCAACCGCACGCCGGCCGGCTCCGCGATCGCCTTGCTGCCTTCGAGCCAATCCGCCATCTGAACCTCCCTCGTGCCTTGTCCGCGCCACCTATAGGCGATCCTCGCGCCAACGGCGAGATAGTCGTGGCGCTGGCGACCGTCGCACTGATAGCCTTTCGACCGCGCCGATCGCAGATGGATCGGCAGGGGGGCGCGGACTTGGACATTCAGGTGTTTCTGGCCGTACTGGCGGCGGCGGCGATGCACGCGGGCTGGAATGCGGTGGTGAAGGGCGGCGGCGATCCGTTCGTGACGGTGACGCATGTCTCACTGTTCTCGGGAGGCTCGGCGCTGTTGCTCCTGCCGACGGTTGCCCTGCCGAAGCCCGGCGTGTGGATCTGGCTGGCGGCCTCTGCGCTCATTCACACCGCCTATCGCTTCATGCTGATCGGCGCCTATCGTGCCGGAGACATGACGCAGGTCTACCCGATCATGCGGGGCGCCGCGCCGCTGATGACGGCAATCGGCACGGCGCTGTTGATTGGCGAGGTGATCAGTCCCACAGGGTTCGCTGCTGTCGGCTTCCTCTCACTCGGCGTCTTCCTGATGTCCCTGAAGGGCGGGCGGCTCGGCAGCTTCGACAAGACCGCGGTCGGCTTTGCACTGCTGTCGGCGGCATGCACGTGCGCCTATTCTCTGGTCGATGGCATCGGCGCGCGTCTCAACGGCTCTGGGCCCGGCTTCGCGCTGTGGATGTTCGTTCTCAACATGCTGACGATGCAGGCGATCGCGCTCGCCATGCGGGGGCCCCGCGTCTACGCGACGCTCCCCGCCACTTGGCAGCTCTCGGCAGGCGGCGGATTGATGTCGATGTTCGCCTACTTCATCGTGATCTGGGGCATGACGAAGGCGCCCATCGCGCTCGTCGCGGCCTTGCGCGAGACGAGCGTTCTCTTCGGTGCGTTCCTCGCCACGCTGATCCTGAAGGAACCGGTGACGGGCTGGCGCGTGATCGCCTCGTCGATGGTCGTGCTGGGCGTCGTCCTGCTGCGCATCGCGTGATCGGTGCGCGAGCCTTACGCGCGATCACATATGAATCGCGCGCTTGTCCACGGCGAGGGCCGCCTCCTTGATGGCCTCGGCCAAGGTCGGATGAGCGTGGCACGTGCGCGCCAGGTCCTCGGCAGCGCCACCGAACTCCATGATCACCGCCGCCTCCGCGATCAACTCGCCCGCCTGAGGCCCAACGATGTGTACGCCCAGGATGCGGTCGGTTTTAGCGTCTGCGAGGACCTTGGCAAAACCTTCGGCCGCGCGCGTCACCTTGGCGCGACCGTTCGCCGTGAACGGGAACTTGCCGACGCGATAGTCGATGCCCGCCGCCTTCAACTCCTCTTCGGTCTTGCCGACGGTTCCGACCTCCGGCGTGGTGTAGATGACGCCGGGGATGACGTCGTAGTTCATATGGCCCGACTGACCCGCGATGATCTCGGCGACCGCGATACCCTCGTCCCCGGCCTTGTGAGCGAGCATCGGTCCACGGATGACGTCGCCGATAGCGTAAATGCCGGGCGCGCTCGTGCGAAAATGCGCATCGACCTCGATACGTCCGCGCTGGTCGCGCGCGATCCCCACATCGTCGAGGCCCAGCCCTTCGGTGTAGGGCGTGCGACCGATGGCGACGAGGACGACGTCCGCGTCGAGTACTTCGGGGGCGCCGCCTGCCGCCGGCTCGACTGTCACCCTGTGCGCCTCGCCTGCCGCCTCGACCTTCGTCACTTTGGTGGAGAGCTTGAAGGCGAAGCCCTGCTTCTGGAGGATGCGCTGGAAACTCTTTGCGACATCGAGGTCCATACCGGGCAGAATGCGGTCGAGATATTCGACGACCTGTACTTCGGCGCCGAGCCGGCGCCACACCGAGCCCAACTCGAGCCCGATGACCCCCGCGCCGACCACGAGCAGCTTGCCCGGTACCTTGGGCAGCGTCAGCGCGCCGGTCGAGGAGACGATGGTGCGCTCGTCGATGGTCACGCCGGGCAGACGCGCGACGTCCGAACCCGTTGCGATGACGATGTTCTTGGCTTCCAGCGCCTGCGTGCCGCCGGCAGCGAGAGCGACTTCGACCTTGCCCGCGCCCGTGATGCGGCCCGTGCCGTGCACGACGTCGACCTTGTTCTTCTTGAACAGGAAGGCAACGCCCGCGACGTTCCCCGCAACCCCTTCGTCCTTGAAGGCCAGCATCTTCTGCAGATCCAGCTCGGGCTTGACGTTGATACCCATCGCGGCAAAGCCGTGCGCTGCTTCCTCGAAGCACTCGGTCGCATGCAGGAGCGCCTTGGAGGGGATGCAGCCGACGTTGGCGCATGTCCCGCCGTGTGTCGCGCGTTTTTCGACAACGGCAACCTTCAGTCCGAGCTGTGCAGCGCGGATGGCGCAGACATAGCCGCCAGGGCCCGTTCCGATGACGATCAAGTCGTGGGTCATATCTCGTCTCCTTCGCTCGGCGTCGTATCGACCCGGGACTCGACCCGGTGGGGAACGATGAAGCCGATGCCGTGCAGGCAATAGTCTACATAGAGCTGGTCGGCGTGGGCGCTATCGAGCACCTTCAGCAGGAAGCCGGCGCGCACCGATCCATGCGAGCCCTGGTATTCGAACTGCACCCATTTCTCGCGGCCGCGCACGGCCGTGCCGGACGGCACCAAATCGTGCATGGTGCCCAGGAAACGCGGAAGGCTGGCGAATTGATCGAGCCTGCGGCCGCGCAGGCGCAGCACGATCTTCTCGCCCGCCTGCAACTCCACGCCCGGCGGCACGCAAATAGGGTCGCCGTAGCGATCGTGCATGGTGACCCCGCGCTTCACGACCAGCGGCACCTCGTCCTCGGCACTACCGCCGAAATGAACGCCACAGAAGCGATCCTCCGCGTCGAAATTCCAGACGAGGTCGTTGTGCTCCCAGAAGCGCAGGCCAGGAAGACCTGTCTCCTCCAGCGTGATCCGGTCCGGCTCGGCACCCAGCCAGCGCACCAGCTCGGCGAGCGGTGTCACGCGCAGGACGACACGGCGCCCCGCCGTGGCTCCGGTGGTCGCGAGCTCCCACATGTCTATCACGGGGAGCGCGCCTGCGCTTTCCCGCCGATAGGTGTCGAAGCTGACGACGCGCTTGTCGGGCATCAGTTGGGAATCACAGCTCCAGAATGAAGCGCTGCGGATCCTCCAGGCACTCCTTCACCCGCACGAGGAAGGTCACCGCCTCCTTACCGTCGACGATGCGATGATCGTAGCTGAGCGCGAGATACATCATCGGGCGGATGACGATCTGGCCGTGGCGCACGACAGGCCGCTCCTCGATGCGGTGCATGCCCAGAATACCGGACTGGGGTGCGTTGAGGATCGGCATCGACAACATCGAACCGTAGACGCCACCGTTCGAGATCGTGAACGTCCCGCCCTGCATCTCGTCGATGCCGAGCTTGCCATCGCGGGCACGCCGGCCGAAGTCGACGATGCGACCTTCGATCTCCGCGAGGCTCAGGCGGTCCGCCTCGCGCACGACGGGCACCACGAGGCCCTTGTCCGTGCCGACGGCGACGCCGATGTGATAATAGTTCTTATAGATGATGTCGGCGCCATCGATCTCGGCGTTGACGGCGGGGATCTCGCGCAGCGCGGTGAGACACGCCTTCACGAAGAAGCCCATGAAGCCCAGCTTCACGCCATGCCGCTTCTCGAACAGATCCTTGTACTCGCTGCGCAGCTTCATCACCGCGCTCATGTCTACGTCGTTGAACGTGGACAGCATGGCGGCAGTGTTCTGTGCGTCCTTGAGACGACGCGCGATGGTCTGGCGCAGTCGCGTCATGCGCACGCGCTCCTCGCGGGCCGCGTCATTTGGCGGCGAGGGGGCCCGCATCATCACGGCGGTTGCGGGTTGGGGCGCGGGCACGTAGGCCACGGGCGCAGGAGCCGGAGCCGCGGGCGCTTTGGGCGCGGCGGCGAGTGCATCTTCCTTCAAGATCTGCCCACGCTTGCCACTACCGGCGACGTCGGTTGCCGCGATCCCCTTCTCCTCAAGAATCTTTCGCGCGGAGGGTGCCGGCGGCATCGGCGCGGCTGCCGGAGCGGCCACAGGCGCTGGTGCAGCGGCAGCAGGCTTGGCGGCGGCAGGCGCGTTGACCTGTGCAGCGGCGCCTTCCTTTATGGTGCCGAGCACGCTACCCACCGCAACCGTCGCGCCGGCTTCGACGGCGATCGCCGCGAGAACGCCGGCAGCCGGTGCGGGAACCTCGACCGAAACCTTGTCCGTCTCGAGTTCGACCAATGGCTCGTCGACCTTCACCGCGTCGCCCGGCTGCTTCAGCCATTTGCCGACGGTCGCCTCCGTCACCGACTCGCCCAATGCCGGCACGCGGATCTCGATCGCCATCGTCCTCATTCCTTCGTCAATCCGGCGGCAAATCCGCCTGTTCTACGGCCCATTCGACCCTGAATTCGACGCGCTTGCAGTGCAGCAAGGCCAAGACAGTGTCAATCACGCAAATGGTCGAGCCCGGCACTGTCATGCAACGCGCCCGGCCGTGAAGGGACCGGGCGCACGTTGCTCGTCTCTCAGTAATCGGCGCTCAACGCTTCGGTCACGAGCGTGCGCTGCTCCTCGGCATGGCGGCTCGCCAAGCCCGTCGCCGTCGCTGCCGAGGCATGGCGGCCCGCGTACTTCGGACGCTTCACCTTGATCGAGATGTGATTCAAGACCCACTCGAGGTTCGGCTCGATGAACGTCCACGCGCCCATGTTGCGCGGCTCCTCTTGCGCCCACACGACGTCGGCGTTGGGGAAGCGCTGCAACTCCGTCATGATCGCGCGTGCCGGGAAAGGATAGAGCTGCTCGACGCGCAGGATGTAGACGTCATCGATGCCCGCTGCCTCGCGCGCCTCGTAGATGTCGTAGTAGACCTTGCCGGTGCACAGAACGACGCGGCGGATCTTCTCGTCGCTGACGAGACGGATCTTCTCGCCGGCCTTGGATTCCGCATCGTCCCACAGCACCCGGTGGAAGCTGGTGCCCGCGGCCATCTCGTCGATGCGCGAGACGACGCGCTTATGCCGGAGCAAGGACTTCGGCGTCATCAGGATCAACGGCTTGCGGAACTTGCGGTGTAGCTGACGGCGCAGGATGTGGAAGTAATTGGCCGGCGTTGAGCAATTCGCGACCTGCCAGTTGTCTTCGGCGCACATCTGCAGATAGCGCTCGAGACGCGCGGAAGAGTGCTCGGGACCCTGTCCTTCGTAGCCGTGCGGCAGCAGGCAGACGAGGCCCGACATGCGCAGCCACTTGCGCTCGCCCGAAGACAGGAACTGGTCGAACACCACCTGTGCGCCGTTGGCGAAGTCACCGAACTGCGCCTCCCACATCGTGAGGGCATTCGGCTCAGCCAGGGAGTAGCCGTACTCGAAACCAAGCACCGCTTCCTCGGAGAGCATGGAGTTGATGACCTCGAACGCCGCCTGATCAGCGGAGACGTACTTCAGCGGCGTGTAGCGCCGCTCCGTCTCCTGATCGATCAGCACCGAGTGGCGCTGAGAGAACGTGCCACGCTCGCAATCCTGACCGGAGAGGCGGACGCGGAAGCCCTCCTTCAGCAGCGTACCGTAGGCCAGATGCTCGGCCATCGCCCAGTCGATACCCTCTCCGGTCTCCACCATCTCGCGGCGGCGCTCGAGCAGGCGCTGGATCGTGCGATGCGGATTGAAATCCTGGGGAACCGTGGTGAGGCGACGGCCGACTTCGCGCAGCGTGTCGAGTTCGACGCCCGTGTTGCCGCGCCGCGCTTCGTCGTCGGGAAGTCCGAGACCCGCCCAGCGCCCGTCGAGCCATTCCGCCTTGTTGGGCTTGTAGCCCTCGGCGGCGGCCAGTTCCTGATCGAGGGCGGTACGGAAATCGGCCTTCATCTGATCGACTTCGGCCGCCGTCACGACGCCCTCGTCCACGAGTTGGCGGCTGTAGATCTCGACGGCCGTCTCGTGTGCCTTGATGCGGCGATACATCAACGGTTGCGTGAATGCCGGCTCGTCCGATTCGTTGTGACCGTGCCTGCGATAGCAGAACATGTCGATGACGACGGGCTTCTGGAACCGCTGACGGAATTCGATGGCGATTTTGGCGACGTGCACGACCGCCTCGGGGCTGTCGCCGTTGACGTGGAAGATCGGCGCCTCGACCATCTTCGCCACATCCGAGCAATAGGGCGAGGACCGCGAGTGGCGGGGGTTCGTGGTGAAGCCGATCTGGTTGTTGATGATGAAATGGATCGAGCCGCCGGTCCGATGCCCCTTGAGGCCGGAAAGGCCCAGGCACTCCGCCACGACACCCTGGCCGGCGAAGGCCGCGTCGCCGTGGATCAGCAACGGCAGGACGGGTGTGCGCTCGCCCGCCTTGCAGCCGAGCTGATCCTGCTTGGCGCGCACCTTGCCGAGGACGACGGGATCGACGATCTCGAGGTGTGACGGGTTGGCGGTGAGCGAGAGGTGGACGTTGTTGCCGTCGAAGGCCCGGTCGGAGGAGGCGCCGAGGTGATATTTCACGTCACCCGAGCCTTCGACGTCGTCCGGCTTGAACGAACCGCCCTTGAACTCGTTGAAGATGGCGCGATAGGGCTTGCTCATGACATTGGCGAGCACGTTGAGGCGCCCGCGATGCGCCATGCCGATGACGATCTCCTTGAGACCGAGCTGGCCGCCGCGCTTGATGATCTGCTCCAGCGCCGGGATGACGGATTCACCGCCCTCCAGGCCGAAGCGTTTCGTGCCCGTGTACTTCACGTCGGCGAAGCGCTCGAAGCCCTCCGCTTCGATGAGCTTCTTTAGGATCGCCTTCTTACCCTCGACCGTGAACTTGATGTCCTTGGCCTCGCCCTCGATGCGCTCCTGGATCCAGCGCTTCTGTTGCGGGCTCGTGATGTGCATGAACTCGACGCCGATCTTGCGGCAGTAGGTGCGGCGCAGGATCTTGAGGATCTGGCGGATGGTCGCCGTCTCGAGGCCGAGCACCTTGTCGATGAAGATGGGGCGGTCGAGATCGGCTTCCGTGAAGCCGTAGGTCTCGGGCTTGAGCTCCTGGTGCAGCTTGCGGTCGGCGATGCCCAAGGGATCGAGGTCGGCCACCAGATGGCCCATCACGCGATAGGCGCGGATCAGCATCAACGCGCGCAAGCTGTCCTGCGTCGCCCGCAGCGTCGCCGCCGGCGACATCTCATAGCCCGCGGCATGGGCACGGGCCGCCAAGTTGTCGCGGATCTGGCGCTCCGCCGCCCCGTAATCGCCCGTCAGCGCAGAGACCAACTCGCCGTTCTGTTGCAGCAGCTCCAGCGGTTGGCCCCAGGATGGACCGGTGGCGCCCGATGCCGCTTCGAGATGGCGCCCGGTGCTCTCCTCGTGCAGGCTCTGGAAGAAGAGCTGCCATTCGTCGCTGACCGAGCCGGGATTGCGCTCGTACTGGGCCTGCATCTCTTCGATATAGGCTGCGTTCACACCGTTTAGGAAGGATGTTTGGGCAAAGGCCTCGTTCTGAGGCTGACGGCGGGACATGGTCGCTCCGGCTCTGAAGATGCGGTTGCGGGCGCCGATACCGCGGCGCAACACGTTTCGCGCTTCACATAGTACAATTCACCACCGGCTTTAAGGCCTCACTTGGTCGAGGCTACCGGCAGATTGCACGTTTTGCGGGCGAACCCGTCACCAACCCGTTAGCGCGACGACGCGAACAGGCACGCAGGCGACCGTGGCGCGGTCGCGCTCAGTGACGTGTCCGCCTCTGCGATGGAGGCGTCCGATCGCCCGGCAGTGGCGAAGGGCCTCAGCCCTTCATCACCTCAAGCAACGTCGTGCCGAGGGCCGCCGGGCTCTTGGAGATGGCGATGCCCGCCTGCCGCATGGCCTCGAACTTGTCTTCGGCCTTGCCTTTGCCGCCGGAAATGATGGCGCCGGCATGTCCCATGCGGCGGCCCGGAGGCGCCGTGGAACCTGCGATGAAGCCGGCCATGGGCTTGCCGCGGCCGCGTGCGCGCTCGCGTGTGATGAACTCGCAGGCCTCTTCCTCGGCCGAACCGCCGATCTCACCGATCATGATGATGGCGTCGGTATCGGGGTCTGCGAGGAACATCTCAAGCACGTCGATGAACTCGGTGCCTTTGACCGGATCGCCGCCGATACCCACTGCCGTGGACTGGCCGAGCCCGACGTCGGAGGTCTGTTTGACCGCCTCGTACGTCAGTGTGCCCGAACGTGACAGGATGCCGACACGGCCCTTCTTGAAGATGTTGCCGGGCATGATGCCGATCTTGCACTCGCCCGTGGTCAGCACACCCGGACAGTTCGGTCCGATCAGCCGCGACCAGGAGCCCGACAGCGCGCGCTTCACCTTGATCATGTCCATCACCGGAATGCCTTCGGTGATGCACACGATGAGCGGGATCTCAGCGTCGATCGCTTCCAGGATGGCGTCGGCCGCGTAGGCCGGCGGCACGTAGATCGAGGTTGCCGTCGCGCCCGTGCGCTCCTTCGCCTCGATGACCGAGTTGTAGATCGGCACGCCGGCCAGCGCCGCTTCCGGATGCGTCGACCCGCCCTTGCCTGGCGTCACGCCACCCACGATCTGGGTCCCGTAGGCCAGCGCGGCCTTGGTATGATAGGTGCCCTGCAGCCCGGTGATGCCCTGGCAGATGACCTTGGTGTTCTTGTCGACGAGGATCGCCATGGCTCAAGCTGCCTTCTTGACTGCGTCGGTGATCTTCTTGGCGGCGTCCGCGAGGTCGTCGGCCGCGAGGATCTGGAGGCCGGAGGCGGCCATGATCTGCTTGCCCAGTTCCACGTTGGTGCCTTCCAGGCGCACAACGAGCGGCACCTTGACCCCCAGCTCCCGGGCGGCCGCCACCACGCCTTCCGCGATGATGTCGCAGCGCATGATGCCGCCGAAGATGTTCACGAGAATGCCGTTCACGTTGGGGTCGTTCAGGATGATCTTGAACGCTTCCGTGACCTTCTCCTTCGAGGCCGAACCGCCGACGTCGAGGAAGTTCGCGGGCTCCAGGCCATAGAGCTTGATGATGTCCATGGTGGCCATGGCGAGGCCCGCGCCGTTCACGAGGCAACCGATCGTGCCGTCGAGCTTGACGTAGGCCAAATCGTGCTTTGAAGCCTCGATCTCGGATGCGTCCTCCTCCGCCAGATCGCGCATCGCCACGATGTCTTTCTGGCGGAACAGCGCGTTGCTGTCGAAGTTCATCTTACCGTCGAGGCAGGAGAGATTTCCGTCCTTCGTCACCACCAGCGGGTTGATCTCGAGCAGGCTCATGTCCTTCTCGACGAACATCCGGTAGAGATTGCCGACCAGCTTGACGCACTGGTTGATCTGATCACCCGTCAGTCCCAGCGCGAAGGCGATCTTACGTCCGTGGAACGGGAAATACCCCGAGGCCGGGTCGATCGACATCGTGAAGATCTTCTCGGGCGTGTCGTGCGCCACCTTCTCGATGTCCATGCCACCTTCGGTGGAGGCGATGAAGGAGATCCGGCTCGTCGCACGGTCGACCAGCGCCGAAAGGTACAATTCGCGCGCGATCTGGCAGCCGTCCTCGACATAGAGGCGCTGGACCTTACGTCCGGCAGGACCGGTCTGCACCGTTACGAGCGTGTTGCCGAGCATCTGAGCGGCGTGTGTCTTCACCTCGTCGACGGACTTCGCGAGGCGAACGCCGCCCTTGTCGCCAGCGGCCGGCTCCATGAAGGAGCCTTTGCCGCGACCACCCGCGTGGATCTGGGCCTTAACCACCCAAACCGGGCCCGGCAGCTTCTTTGCCGCTGCAACGGCCTCGTCCACGGTCATCGCCGCATAGCCCTGGCCGGTCGGAATGCCATAAGCCCGATAGAGCTCTTTGGCCTGATATTCATGGATGTTCATGGGTCCGGTCCGTCTCGCGGATTCGTGTTTCGCCCCCTCCTTAGCTTCTATGGGCGGCATTGGCCAGTAGGCTTTGGACGGAGCCGGAAAAACGGGCAGGGGGCGCGGGCGGAGGCGCTCCAGCGGCCACCGTCCACTCGCGTCCCGCCCCCCGCCCATAAATGGGCCGCCCGACCAAGCCATCATCGTGGAACGGAGACGATGCGCCGGCTTCGGAATGTCCGGGATGCGAAGGAAGCGGGCGCTGGCCGGTGACGGAGGCCGGCTCGATCGTGCAACCAGGCCCATGGCAGAGGTACACCCGCTTCCTACCGTCGGGCTGACAACGTCACGGGCCAATTGCAGACACACGCAGGGCAAAACTCGCTGCAGCGCACAAGCGCGTGCGTGCAGGAGTGGTAGCCTCGAGGCGCTATCAATCTTCGGGGCAGCTCGGGTCAGCAGATAGCTTCGCGGAAATCTTTCTCGCTGCTGCATTAGCCAGCTTCGTAAGCCGTTCGATTTCGGCTTCGTCCACCTCCTTTTTTATTCGCGCGAGCACGAGGGCCCCAGCAATCGTCTCGGGCGCGACGAAGAGCGGCGCGGCCACACCAACCAATTCCTTGTCGATATCGCTCGCCACGGCGACGCCGCGTGCGCGGATGCCGCTCAAAACCTCGCGAAACGCTGGCCAGGTTTTTCCGAGACCGCCCCGCGCGATCTCATCGGCGTGAGCGAGGAAGAGCCGTTGTTGCTGCTCCGTCGGCAGATGCGCGAGGATGACGCGCGAATGCGAGCCTTGAAATAACGTGAAGGGTCGCCCACGGTCGAAGCTCGTTTTGATCCGTTCGTCAGCACGATCCTCGTGGATGCTGAGAACTCGCACACCGTAATGGCGAAACAGAAGTTGGGTACCGCCAACCTTTTCGCGCTGCGCGGCCATCACGGGCACGGCAGCTTTCAGGAGTGGATCCCCGATGCGGATCTGTCGGTCCAGTTCGATGAACCGTGGCCCGAGCCCATAGGCGCCGGCTGCGACCGGCGAGAGGAAGCCGGCATCCACAAGCGCCTTCAGGTCGCGATAGGTCGTCGCCCGGGACGTTTGTTGCTTGGCGATGAGCTCCTCAGTCGTCCAGACCGGCATCTCCTCCGTGAACAAGTCGATCAACCCCAGCACGCGCTCGACAGTGCTCATGCGCTCATCCTCCCAGGATCGCATGCGAATCCCTTCGGCAGGCCATACACGACCTATTTCCCTGCAACCAGGACATTCCCATAAATCTCAAATAATGAGATTTATTGACACATCTCCAATATTGACGTAGCAAGCTGGACGCGAAGCGATCGCCACCCGGAGACGACATCGATGAAGCTCGAACTGCATCACCTCAATCTCTGCTCCAGCAATGTTCCGGCGATGGACAAGTTCTATCGCAATGTGCTCGGCCTCCAGCCGGAGGCGCAGTCCGTCGGGGACGCACGCGTTACGGCTCAAGGCTATGACGGCAAGGTCGCGTTCTTGAAGACGGGGGACATCCAGTTCCATCTCGCGACCAAGGACCTCGACGTCGGCTATCGCACCAAGCAGCCAGTCAATCCTTTGGAGAAGGGGCACATCGCCTTTCGCACGGACGACATCGAGGCGGTGAAGAAGCGGCTCGACGAGAACGGCGTGCGCTACGCGGATTATGGAACGTGGGCGATGGCCGGCTGGTATCAGATCTTCTTCTACGACCCAGAGGGCAACGTAATAGAAGTGCACCAGATTATGGAGTGAGCGCACATCGGCGACGGCGGTGGACTGAGGAGATCAGAGCATGAGCAGATTGGCTGGGAAAGTGGCTCTCATAACTGGGGGCGGCGGTGGCATTGGCCGCGCGACAGCGGAGCGGTTCGTCGAAGAAGGGGCCCGAGTTGTCGTCGCCGATATCGATCAGGCGTTGGGCGAGGCGGCCGCTGCGTCGGCGGCATCGAAGTCCAGAAATAACGACGCCGCAATATTCGTGCGCTGCGACGTGACGGATAAGGCAAGCGTGGAAGCTGCTGTAACCTTCGCCGTCAAACGCTTCGACAAGCTCGATGTGCTCCATAACAATGCGGGTGGGGCTACGCCGAACGACGGCCGCGTCACGGAGGCGCCAGAGGAGGAATTCTGGCGCGCCATCAAGCTCGATCTGTTCGGCACTTTCCTCTGTTCGAAGGTCGCAATTCCCGAGATCGCCAAGGCTGGCGGCGGTTCCATCATCAACATGTCGTCGATCGTGGCACTGATGGCGATGCCTGGCCGCGACTGCTACACAGCCGCAAAGGGCGGCATCTCGGCGCTGACGCGCTCCATGGCGGTCGAGTATGCTGCGGACCGCATTCGCGTGAACGCCATAGCGCCTTCGGTCACGCTCTCGGATCGCGTGAAAAAGCAACTCGAAGGCAATCCGGTGACCGAGGAGTTAGGTCGCCAACACCTGCTCGGCCTCATCGAGCCCATCTACATCGCAAACATGGCTGTCTATCTCGCGTCGGACGAATCGGGTCGCACGACCGGCCAGATTCTGCCTGTCGACAGCGGCGTGACTATCCGCTGAACAAATCTCCTTTTGACCGGATTGGGGCATCGAATGCGCATCGGATATCTCGGCGTCGGCAATATGGGGCTACCCATGGCAAGTAGGCTGCTCGATGCCGGACACGAGGTGTGGGTTTACGATGTGCGCGACGACGCGATGAGGCCGCTGCTCGAGCGCCAAGCCCGGCGAGCGGCGTCGCCGAGAGACCTGGCTGATGCGTGCGAAACGGTTGTTGTCTCGTTGCCCACGTCTAAGATTTTCAGCTCCATTCTTGAGGGCGATGATGGCTTGCTGGCAGGCAAGCGCCTGAAGACGCTCGTCAATACGTGCACGGTCGGGGCCCCATTCATCAGTCGCGTCGAATCGCGATGCGCCGAGAAGGGCGTCACCGTGATCGACGCACCCATCAGTGGGGGAGCCAGCGGCGCGAAGGCCGGCACGCTCGCCATCATGATCTCAGGAGATGCGCGGAAAGTCACAGAACTAATGCCCGTGTTCCAATCGTGGGGCAGGAGCATCGTCGTCGCCGGAACTGCGCCGGGAATTGCTCAGACCATGAAGCTCGTCAACAACGTCCTTTATGCCGTCGCTATCGTCGCGACGTCGGAGGCGATGACGATGGCGCATGAGGCAGGCGTGCCCTCAGGTCCGATGTTAGAAGTGCTCAACAACGGAACCGGCCGAAACTTCGCGACGATGTATATGTTTCCGGCAGCTGTCATCCCTCGCACGTTCGAGACCGGCGCGACGATCGCAATCTTGATGAAGGACGTCGATCTCGCGATCGAGCAAGGGGAAGAGCTGGGAATTCCCATGTGGGTTTGCCAAGCGGCGCGCCTCGTCATGAAGCACGGCGTATTCCAAGGGCGGGCTCAACACGACCTTTCCCGCATCGCACAGATCGTTGAGGATGGGAAACGATAGAGGATGCCTCAAGATCCGCGTATCCTGCAATTGTGCAGGGCAGTTGAGGCCACTTGCCCGCATCGAGGCCTCTCCGAATTCGGCAAGACCGCCCCCAACAACTGGCATGATCAGTCGGTTTGATCCCCGGTCGACGGCCAAAGAAGCGACATCCGCTCTTTTATGATGCCAGACATTCAGCGCCACCCGCCATCGGCATGAGGCCAGCGCCGGCTCTGCGATCCCGTTTCTCGACCTGCTCCGGCGGTTCGCCAAAATAACAAGCCGGGCCGCGATCTTCGCGGGCCCGGCTGCTATTCACTGCCACGTCACGGATCGACCCGTGCCGCCCTCACGCACCCAGCTGCGGCGCGATCGTCTTGCAGGCGTCGCACAGGCCCTTCACCGAGGCCACCGACTTCTCGAACATCGCCTTCTCCTCGGCGTTCATCTCGAGCTCGACGACCCTCTCGACACCATTGGCGCCGATGATGACGGGAACGCCCACGTACATGTCCTTGACGCCGAACTGGCCGGTGAGATGCGCGGCGCAGGGCAGCATGCGCTTGGCATCGCGCAGATAGCTCTCGGCCATGGCGATGGCCGACGCAGCCGGGGCGTAGAACGCGGAGCCGTTGCCGAGCAGGGCCACGATCTCACCGCCGCCACCGCGCGTGCGCTTGATCATCGCATCGAGCTGCTCCTGGCTGAACATGCCGAGCTTGACGCAGTCGGGCAGCGGGATGCCGCCGATGCTGGAATAGCGCGTCATCGGCACCATGTCGTCGCCGTGGCCGCCCAGCGTCATGGCGCGGACGTCCTCGATGGAGACGTTGGCGGCCTCGGCGAGGAAGCAGGCGAACCGGGCGCTGTCGAGAACGCCGGCCATGCCGACGACCTTGTTGGTGGGGAGACCGGAGAACTTCTGCAGCGCCCAAACCATGGCGTCGAGCGGGTTCGTGATGCAGATCACGAAGGCGTTCGGAGCGTACTGCTTGATGCCGGCGCCGACGGCTTCCATCACTTTCAGGTTGATGCCGAGGAGGTCGTCGCGGCTCATGCCGGGCTTGCGTGGCACGCCGGCGGTGACGATGCACACGTCGGCATCCTTGATCACGGAGTAGTCGGTCACGCCGCCGCCCGACAGCTTGGCGTTGTAGCCTTCCACGGCAGCGGTCTGCGCGAGATCCAGCGCCTTGCCCTTCGCCGTGCCTTCCATCATGTCGCACAGGACGATGTCGCCGAGCTGTTTCAGGCCGGCGAGAAGCGCGAGCGTGCCGCCGATCTGGCCGGCGCCGATGAGAGCGATCTTGTTGCGTGCCATGGTTTCCCTGTCTCCAGTCCCTGCGTCTAAGAACCCGCTGCGAAAAGTTTCGCAGGGCTTAGCCGGAATCCGGAGAAGCGGCAAGGCGGACGCGGGGTCGCAAGCTCCCCACCTCCGCCCGAGTTCTTGTGCGCCCTTCAGAGTGCGATATCGCCCAAGTGGCTCATCACCTCGTCGTTGGGAATCTTCGTCAGATCCTTGTGCAGCTCGCCGACGACCCGGTCCTTCACCTTCTTGGCCATGACCTCACGCAGATCGCCGAGCATGACGGGCGGTGCGATCACGACGAGCCGGTCGAAGGCGTCGCGCGCCTCGGCATCGGCGAGCACGTCCGCGAGCTGATGTGCGAAGCGAGTCTTGAGTTCGCGATGCGGGTCGGTCGGAGCTTCCATGGAGGACCGGCGCGGGCTTGCCGAGCTGAACGAGCGTCCGGGCTGGTCGGTAACGAGATCGCGCGTGGCAGAATGGTCGGCATGGTAGACTTGCCCGTCGACCGCGGCCAGGCCGGATGTTCCCGCGACATGCTCCAGGATACGGGCACGCGCTGCATCGGCAATCAGTATCCAAGTACGAGGTTTGGTCATCATAACACTCCTGGCCCGCCGCTGCCTCGGAACCGGGGTGCGCAGAAAAGGGCGGGCCGACGCGCACCACGCGTTGGCTCCTATCAAGCGGAAACGGCACGGGCGCGACATTGCGCCCAATCAATGAGCGGCCGCCGACGGCGGCGTTCAGCCGTTGGCCAGAGCCTCGACCTCAGCCAGCAGACGAGCTTCGACCGGCACACCGTCCCGTTGCGCGGCGGCGCGCAGCTCTCCCTTGCGCGAGCCCGGGAGCCGGGCTCCATCGGCGAGGATCGCAGCGGACAAGGCTCCGACGCGCGCGGCGAACGCGTCGCTGCCCGCGAAAGCGCCCGCGTCGATCGCCAGGATCAACTGTCCGACATCCGGCGGCGCACCCGCCCCGTCGAGGAACGACGTCGCCTCGAAGGCGAGCTTCGATCCCGTCACGGCAGCGGCCAACACCTCCACCATCAACGCGAGAGCCGCCCCTTTCGCGCCGCCCGCCGGCAAAAGGGTGCCTTTCAAGGCCGCCTTGGCATCGGTCGTTGGACAGCCCGCCTCGTCCATGGCCCAGCCCGCAGGAATCGGCTCGTCCTTCTGCGCGGCAGCGAGGATCTTGCCGCGGGCGACCTCGGTCAGGGCCAGGTCCACGATCAGCGGAGCCCCGCCTGGCACCGGAGCGGAGAAGGCGATCGGATTGGTGCCGAGGAGGCCGCGCCTGCCGCCCCACGCCGCCATCGCCGACGGCGTGTTCGCGAACATAAGAGCCAGACAGCCTTCGTCTGCGATCCGCTCGACGACGAGGCCCATCGCACCGGCATGATGCGACCGCACGACCGCCACGGCTGCGATGCCCGTCTCCCGCGCAAGCGGTGGCAACTCCGCAGTGACGCGATCGAAGGCCGGAAAGGCAAACCCATGTCCGGCATCGACGACGAGGGCGGCCGGGCGCACCTTTCGTACTGCGACGGACGCATGACCCTTCACCTTGCCGGCGCGCACTTGGGCCGCGTAGCTCGGCACCCGCGACAGGCCGTGCCCCGCTTCGCCGTCGACCTCGGCCAGGGTCAGCGCGCGCGCGACGGAGGCGGCGTTCGTCGCGCTGGTTCCTGCGGCCACCAGTGCGCGAGCAATGGTGGCCTCCAACGCCGCAATGCCGATCGTCTTGCGGCCAGTCATTTTTTCGCCAGCTCGCGCTCGAGCAGTTCGAGGCGGTCCTGACCCCAGAAGAATTCCCCACTTTCGAGATAGTAGGTGGGCGCGCCGAACACGCCGCGCCCCAGCGCCTCTGCCGTCCATTCGTCGTGGACCTTGTCGAGTTCGGACTCAGAAGGTGCCGCGTTACGGATGGCGTCGGCATCGAGCCCGGCGCGCTTTGCGGCCGCCTGGATGACGCTCCATTCGCCGAGATTCTCCTCGCGCTCCCAGATCGCGCGGCCCATCTCGGTTGCGAGCGTGTGGGCGTCGGCCCCCGCGAGTTTCGCGGCGATCAGCAAACGCGTGGCGGGCGTTTCGTCGGAGGGGAAGAACTTCGGTTGGATGACGAGCGGCAGACCGCGCACCTCGCGCCACCGCTTCAATTCCATGAGGCGGTAGGCCTGACGGGCGGGTGCGCGCTTGGGCAGCGGCAGACCACCCGTCTGCGGGAAGATGACGCCGAACTTCACCGGCTTGATGTCGACGGCATAACCATAGCGCTCGGCGAGTTCGGCCAGCTTGGCGCTGCCCAAGTAGGACCAGGGCGAATTCAGCGTCATATAGTACGTGATCGTGGGCATCGTGACGGGGCTCCGGGATGAGGACGTTCTCCGCGCCAAAGTCGCAGAGTTGCAACGCGCTGCCAACCGGTGCGAGGGGATTGTCGACCGTGCCGGTGGCGGACGCTCTACTTTTCGGTCACGACACGCTTCGTCACCTCGCCCGCCTCACGCAACAGGATATAGCCGTTGCCCCGGCGTTGCAGTGTCAACGCCGCGTTCCCGCGTCCAACGATCCGTTTCGTGTCGCTCTCGACATCGAACGTGTAATCGAACGTGACATCGAAAAGCCCGGAGGCCTGTTGCTCGATATGCAGCGTGTCGCGCAGCATCCTGTAACGCCGGTTCGGCCAGCGCTTGTAATAGGCGATCTTGTCGCGCATGACCTTGGCGCGCGTGATCTTCTTCTCAGCGTAGTAGTCGACGACGTCGGCATAGGAGTCCGCGCCGAGCGGGGTCGCGCCGGATTCCCCTGCGAGGTACTTCCATTCGACGAAATAGGCGACACGGCCGTCCCGATCCGCCGCCACATCGGCGGGCCGGGCAGCGGTGGCCGGCGACCTGGCGACCTCGGTCGTCCACGTGCCACGCACGCTGCGCGTCGCACCGCCCGTCGGCGGCGCTGCGGCCACCTGGAACTCACCGATGAGCGAGGAGGTTTCCCACGGCACCTGGGCGCGGCCCGTGCGCGCGTAGACGATCTCGCGCGTCCGCTTGAACGCGGCCTCGATCGAACTGGGACGATCCATCAAGGCTGCGGCCAGGGCTTCGGCATACGGACTGTGAGCGCCTTCGCCGTCGAGCGCAACTTTCCCCGGTGCCGTCGAGAACGCGATGAACGTGCCCACCGGGGCCTCGAAGCCGGCGAGGCCGTCCGCCGTCACCTTGAGCCGCCTCTTGAACGGGTTGTCCCGGCACGCGTCCAGCACGATCACGTTCATTCGGTTCTCGGCGTCGTAGAGGGCGTTGATCACGTCGGCCAGATGAACCGCCTCGATCGCGGCGTCGCTCTCCTTGCGAATGTCGGCGTCGACGGGGAGCAGATAGTTGTTCTCGCGCACCTGCATGCCGTGGCCGGCGAAATAGATGAGGCCCACGGTATCTCGACCGTGCTGCTGCAGACGCGAGGTATGCTCACGCACTGCGCGGCGCATGTGCTTGCCGTCGACATCGAGCGCGAGCGTCACGTCGAAGCCGTTGGCGCGTAGTGCATCCGGAATGAGACGGGCATCGGCAACCGGGTTCTTCAGGGCGGGGATCGATTGATAACTGCCGTTACCGACCACGAGCGCCAGCCGCCGCCCGTATTCCGCAGCGGCCTGCCCCCAAGAGAGCAGCACCATCGTCAGCACGAGCAGAGCCGTGCACGATCGCGGAGCGAACCTCGCTCCCGGTTCGCGCGTTCGCATGCGCATCCCGGTTCCTCCCCAGTGGCGCCTGCCCCGCTGGGCGGGACAAGCCAGATCGTATGCGTTCATCGCGGCTGCCGCCGCGCGCCTTCACTCCTTCTTCGCGCGCACGTAGTCGACGACGCTCGAGAAGTCACGGTGGTCACTGCCCGTCAGCGCCATGAAGTGCCGGAAGGCGGCGAGCGCCTGCGCGCCCATCGGCGTCGCCACGCCTGCATCCTGGGACGCAGTCTGTGCCAACGTCAGATCCTTGACCAGAAGCGTCGTGTTGAAACCACGGGTGTAGTTCCGGCTCGCCGGGGTGGTCGGGACGATGTCGGGAATCGGGCAATAATTCGACAGGGCGAAGCTGTTGCCCGTCGAAGTGGTGACCACGTCGAACAGGATCTGATGCGAGATGCCGAGCTTCTCGGCGAGCGCGAAGCCCTCGCAAACGCCCAGCATGTTGATGGCCATCATCATGTTGTTGCAGATCTTGACGGCCTGCCCCGCGCCTGCGTCGCCGCAATGAACGACCTTGCGACCCATGCCTTCGAGCACGGGACGAGCCTTCTCGAAGGCCTCCTTGGTGCCACCGCACATGAAGGTCAGCGTCCCGCCTTCGGCGCCCGCCGTGCCGCCGGAGACGGGCGCATCGAGCGAGAGCATGCCGGCGGCGGCAGCCAATTCGTGCGCCTTGCGCGCCTGGCCGACGTCGATGGTGGACGCGTCGATGAACAGCGTCCCAGCGGCGGCCGACTGCAACACGCCCGCCTTCTCATAGACGGCCAGCGTCTCCTTGCCGGTCGGCACCATGGTCACGACGATTTCGACGTCCTTTGCCGCTTCGGCAGCGGAGGCCACCTTCTTCACCCCGGCCTGCGCGGCCTTCGTGAGGTTGTCCTCCATGATGTCGAAGCCCTTCACCTCGTGGCCTTTTTTCACGAGATTGCCGGCCATGGGGAGGCCCATGTTACCGAGCCCGACGAATCCGACCTTCGCCATGCGTATCTCCTTTTCGAAGCTGGCCCCGATCACGGACGGGGCGGGGCACCTATCGTTTCGTTCCGCCGGCGACCCTAACGCCCCCTAGCCGATTGTGGAATGGCGGCCTTCGGCCGCGAGCGGATACGGGTCCTGCATGGCGGTCTTTCCCAATTGAGGGAAGACGCTCCGGGAGCGCGGCCCTATGCTCCCCCGCCACGCCGCCGCCATCTCCCCGGAGCCCATGTCCCAGAATCCCGCCGAAAGCCCCAAACGACCATGGGCCGCCATCATCGCCGCCGGCGTGCTCGTGCTGCCGCTCGGGTCGATCTACGCCTTCAGCGTCTTCCTCAAACCGCTCGAGACTCTGCTCGGCGCCTCGCGTTCCGAGCTTGCGACCGTCTTCGGCATCGCGGCGGTCTGCTACACGTTTGGCATGAATCTGGGCCCCTATCTCTTCCGTCCGCTGGGGACGGCAGGCCTGTTCATTCTGAGTGCCCTGGCGAGTGCCGGCGGCACGGCGATCGCTGCGGCGGCCAGGACGTTTCCGGAACTGGCACTCGGTTACGGCGTGCTGTTCGGCATCGGGGGCGGTCTGGCCTTCGTGGCGATCCAGCAGGGGGTCAACCTCATGGGAATGCGCCGGACCGGCCTGGTGAACGGCTATCTCGTCAGCCTCCTGCCACTCGGCGCCATGCTGTCGGCACCGGCCTGCGGGTGGGGCATCGCGCGCTTCGGCGTGCGTGAGACGCTGGCCGGAATGGCCGTTCTGCTGATCGTCAGCGGCCTTGCTGCTGTGGCGCTGGCACGGCTCGCGGGCATGTCGCTGGGGGCTGGCATCACGCGCGGTGGAAATCTGGCCGGCGGCGGCATCGGTCAGCGCGCTATCTTCTGGAAATTGTTCGCAGTCTTCTTCCTGGCCGCGGCGGCCGGGCTCATGGTTCTGGGACAGGCGGCCGGCATCGTCGCCGCCTACGGCGGGGAGACCGCGCTGGCCTATGCCGCCACGACGGGGCTGACCGCGGCGATCGCGGCGGCGCGGCTGGGCGGCGGCTCGCTCGTCGACCGGTTGTCCGTTCCCGGCGTCATGGCGGGAGCTCAGTTCATCGCCTGCCTGGGGGCGATCGCGGTCACCGTGGTCCCGACCGCCCACGTTTCCATCGCAGCGCTCGTGGCCATCGGCATGGGTTACGGCGTCATCTCGGGAGCGACGGCGGCGGGCATAGCGGACTACTGGCGACGCGACCTTTTCGGCCGCGTCGCCGCCAAGGTCTATATCGCGTGGTGCGCTGCCGCCGTGACACTGCCGATCCTCGCCGCCCGTCTGTTCGACCTGACGGGCGGCTATCACACGGCTTTCATCATCGCCGGCGCCGCCAACCTCGCGGCGGCCATCGTGGCCCTGACGCTGCCGCGTCAGGGCGGATAGGCCGCTACGCGAGCACCTCGCGGATGCCCGCGACGATGCGGTTGCGGTCCGGGAAGACGAAGTCTTCCATCACGGGGCTGTAGGGGATCGGCACGTTGTGGGCGCAGACGCGCTTCACGGGGGCCTTGAGGCAGCGGAACGTGTCGGGATCCTCGCTCACGACCGCCGCCACCTCGGCGGAGAAGCCAGCCGTCGGCCCGGCTTCGTCCGTGACGACGAGGCGGCCCGTTTTGCGTGCGGATGCCCGGATCGCCTCGACATCGAGCGGCACCAGCGTGCGCGGATCGACGACCTCGACCGAGATCCCCTCCTTGGCCAATTCCTCGGCGGCGGCCAGCGCCTCGTGCACGAGCCAGGCGATCGCGACGACGGTGACGTCGCTGCCTTGCCGCTTCACGTCCGCCTTGCCGATGGGAATGGTGTAATCGTCCTCGGGCACCGGTCCCTTCATGGTCAGAAGACGGTTCGACTCGAAGGAAATGACGGGATTGTTGTCGCGGATCGCCGACTTCAGCAGGCCCTTGAGGTCATAAGGCGTCGAGGGCAGAAACATCTTCAGCCCGCTCAAGTTCATGAACATCGAGTACGGGCACTGGCAATGCTGGGCGGCCAATCGCGTACCGCCGCCGACGTTGGCACGGAACGTGATCGGGAATGTCCGCTGGCCGCCGAACATGTAGTGGATCTTCGCCGCCTGATTGGCGATCTGATCCATGGCGACGAACGAGAACGTCACCTGCCGCCAGTCCACGATCGGGCGATAGCCCGAACCGGCGGCGCCGATCCCCATGCCCGTGAACGCGCCTTCCGCGATGGGCGTCGCCTTGATGCGGCCGTCGCCGAATTCCTTCAGCAGCGGCATGATGGCGTCCGTCGACATGTAGAATGTCTTGGGATCGCGCCGCATTTCCTGGGCCACCGCCTCGACGCCGGCCTGAGCGTAGGTCAACTCGCGCATGTTCTTCTCTCCCCCTCAGGCCGCGAATACGTCTTCGAGTGCCTGCTCGGGCTTCGGAAACGGGCTGGCGTCGGCGAAGGCCACTGCATTCTCGATGTCGGCGAGCACCGACCTCTCCATTGCGGCCAAGGCGTCGTCGGTCAGGTTGCCCTGCGCCTTCAGGGTCTCCACCAGGCGCTTGATCGGATCCTTCGCCATCCAGGAGGCGATCTCGTCCTTCGTCCGGAAATCTGGCTGCCCCTTTCGCTCGGTATGGGCCCGCCAGCGGAACGTTTTGCATTCGATGAGCGTGGGGCCCTCTCCCGCCCGGGCACGCTCAACCGCGCGAGCCGCTTCCCGGTAGACCGCGAAGATATCATTACCGTCGACGACGACGCCGGGGATGCCATAGCCGGCGGCCCGTCCCGCGACATCGGGCATGGCGTGCGTAGCGGCCGCCGCCGTCTGTGCGGCGTAGCTGTTGTTCTCGCAGATGTAGATCATCGGCAGCTTCCAGGCCGCCGCGATGTTCAGGCACTCGTGGAACGGACCGGCGTTCGATGCGCCGTCGCCGAAAAAGGAGACCGCGACGCGGCCCTGGCCGTCCATCTGGGCGGCGAGCCCCGCGCCCGTGACGATGGAGATGCCGCCTGCGACGATGCCGTTGGCGCCGAGCATGCCGATGTCGAAATCGGCGATATGCATGGAGCCGCCCTTGCCCTTGCAGTAACCGTCGACGCGTCCGTAGAGCTCGGCCATCATGCGGTTGAGATCGGCCCCCTTGGCGATGCAGTGGCCGTGCCCTCGATGGGTGGAAATGATGCGGTCGCCTTGCTCCAGAGCGCTGCAGACGCCCACGGCAACAGCCTCCTCGCCGATGTAGCAGTGCACGACGCCATAGATCTTGCCGGCGTGATAGTCGTCCGACGCCCGCTCCTCGAATTTGCGGATCACCTGCATCTGACGCAGCATTTCGAGCTGCTTGTCAGGAGATAGATTCATGAGCCTCGCTCCCTGAACGCGTTTCCTCGGGGATGCATGGTGAGGGCATCGCCTCGCCAAGGCAACAGCCGGTGGCTGCGCCGCGTGTGGACGCGTCGGCGCAGGCGGCGCGTCGCAAATCCAGAATACGGACGGACATTGCACGTCCCATCGGGATGCTTGGCAGCGCGACAATTTGGCGAATATACTGGTTTTCCCAGCGTTCCGGTGGCGTTAGGGGGGATGCTTCGCGGCACGCGCTTTGGATTGCTCGAAAGAGGCGCGTCCAGGTCATGTTCAAGCCCCTCTCAATTGCGCTCGGTCGCATCACCCGTCACGGCAATCTCACGATCCTCACGAGCGACGGCGTCCGGCATCGCTTCGGCGACGGCAGCGGCATGCCCATCCTCGTCGAACTCACCGACAAACGTCTGGAGTGGCAACTCGCGCTCAATCCGCAACTCGCCGCAGGAGAGGCCTACATGGACGGCCGCCTGATCGTTCGCGAGGGAGATATCTACGGATTTCTCGAGATCGTCATGCGCGGCATGGCCGAGGCGGGACTGCCCTCCTGGTCGCTATGGCTCGAGCACGGGCGCTATCTGACGCGTCGGGTTGCGCAGTTCAATCCGGCAAATCGCGCACGCCGCAACGTAGCGCATCACTACGACATCGACGGCAGCATCTATGACCTCTTCCTCGACAGCCACCGGCAATATTCCTGCGCCTATTTCTCGACGCCCGACGCGGATCTCGAGGAGGCGCAGGAGGCCAAACTCGACCACATCGCGGCAAAACTGGCGCTCGAGGACGGCCAGCGCATTCTCGACATCGGCTCGGGCTGGGGCGGACTTGCCGTGCATCTGGCCAAGCAGGCGAATGCGCGCGTCGATGGCGTGACGCTCTCCACCGAGCAATTGAAGGGTGCGCAGGCCCGCGCGGCCCGCAACGGCCTGTCGGATGCGGTGCGCTTCCATCTGCAGGACTACCGCGCGCTCCAGGGGACGTACGACCGCATCGTGTCGGTTGGCATGTTCGAGCACGTCGGCATCAATCATTTCGGCCAGTTCTTCGGCAAGGTTCGGGATCTGCTCGCGCCGGGCGGCGTCGCGCTGATCCACACGATCGGCCGCTCGGGACCGCCGTGTGCCTCCAATCGCTTCGTCACCAAGTACATTTTCCCGGGCGGCTACATTCCCGCCCTCTCTGAGATCACGGCGGCGACCGAGCGGCAGGGGCTCGTCGTTACGGACGTTGAAGTGCTGCGGCTTCATTACGCCGAGACGCTGCGTCACTGGCGCGCGCGTTTCCGGGCGGGCTGGAACGAGGCGCGCCGCCTGCGCGGCGAGCGCTTCTGCCGGATGTGGGAGTTCTATCTGGCGGGCTCGGAATGTTCGTTCCGCCACCAGGGCATCGTGGTGTTCCAGATCCAGCTCACCAAACGCCTGGATGCACTGCCGGTGACGCGCGACTACATGGTCGACACCGAGCGTGCGATCCGCGCCGGGACGGCTTGGCCAGGCGCGATCGAGCAGCCCCGGATCGCCGGCGAATGATATTTCGCCGGTCGCGATTCGCAGGCGATGGCAAGGGGCAGCCGCGCCGGGCTGTGCATAACGGGGACGCCCCGGGAGAGCGGGCGTTGGATCTGCGACGCGGCCCGGGCGAATCGCCTAGCGTCGCGCGCATGGCACAAGAACAGCCTCCCCAGCGCAGGACCCCGGCGGGTGCGGAATCGCACGACTCTGCACCGCTGCGCGCCGCGCCACACAACATCGAAGCCGAGCAAGCTCTGCTCGGCGCGATACTCGTCAACAACGAGGCGCAAGACCGGGTTTCCGGCTTCCTGCTGCCCGAGCATTTCTTCGATCCCCTGCACGCCCAGATCTACGAGACCGCGTCCAAGCTGATCGCGGCCGGCAAGCAGGCGACACCGATCACGCTGCGGACCTATTTTGAGAACGCAGAACCGATCGACCAGTCCACGACCGTGCCGCAATATCTGGGCCGGCTCGCCGTCAACGCCACGACGATCATCAACGTCTACGACTACGGCCGCACCATCTACGATCTCGCCATCCGGCGACGCCTGATCCTCATCGGCGAGGACATGGTCAACACGGCTTACGACAGCCCGATCGACGTGGCGCCGGAGGACCAGATCGAGGAAGCGGAGAACCGCCTCTTCACGCTGGCCGAGACCGGCAAGTACGGCCAGGGGTTCATGGGCTTCAACACGGCGCTGACCCACGCCATCGAGGTGGCCAACAACGCCTATCAGCGCGCCGGTGGCCTGTCGGGCATCGCCACGGGCCTGCGCGATCTCGACGCCAAGATGGGTGGCTTGCAGCAGTCGGACCTCATCATCCTCGCGGGTCGTCCCTCCATGGGCAAAACGGCCCTCGTGACCAACATCGCCTTCAACGTGGCCAAGGCCTACCGGGCGGAGCGTCAGCCGGACGGAACGGAAAAGGCGATCGACGGCGCGGTTGTCGGCTTCTTCTCGCTGGAAATGTCGGCGGAACAGCTCGCCACACGTATTCTGTCGGAGCAAGCGGAGCTGCCGTCCGAGAAGATCCGCCGCGGCATGATCGACGAACAGGAGTTCAAGCGGCTCGTGCAGGTCTCCCAGGAGATGGCGCACATCCCGCTCTACATCGATCAGACCGGCGGCATCACGATCGCCCAGCTCGCCGCCCGCGCGCGTAAGCTCAAGCGTCAGCGGGGCCTCGGGTTGCTGATCGTCGACTACCTCCAGCTGCTGTCGGGATCGGGCAAGCGCAGCTCGGACAGCCGCGTTCAGGAAATCACGGAGATCACCACGGGCCTCAAAGCGCTGGCCAAGGAGTTGCAGGTGCCGATCATTGCGCTCTCGCAGCTCTCGCGTCAGGTCGAACAACGCGAGGACAAGCGACCCCAGCTCTCGGATCTGCGCGAATCGGGCTCCATCGAGCAGGACGCCGACGTCGTCATGTTCGTGTTCCGCGAGGAGTATTACGTCGAGCGCGCAAAGCCGAGCGAGGGCAGCGACAAGTTCCTGGAGTGGCAGGAGAAGATGATCCAGGTGAGTGGCAAGGGCGAGGTCATCATCGGCAAGCAGCGCCACGGTCCCGTCGGCACCGTGACGCTCGCCTTCGAGGGAAGCTACACGCGCTTCTCCGATCTCGCGCACACCGAGTATCTCCCCGAGCGGCACGAGTAAGGTATCGCCAGGACTCGCCGCGCGCGGCGGGTCCTACTTCTTGTTACCGAACAGGTGCTGGCGCAGGTCGCTGGCCTTGGTGGAGAGCGCACGTTGTTCCGGTCGCCCCTTGACGACGGGTACGACATGGCCATCGAGCCCCATTTCCTTGATGCGCTCGGCGCGTTCCTCCAGTTCGCGTTCGATGGCGGCCGCGACGCCGCCGCTCAGGAACTGGACTCCGACGATCTGCCCCTTCTGGTGACGCACCTCGCAGATCGCTTCGACGCCCTTCGCCTCGATGCGCAACTTGAAGGAAAGAGGCGTCTTGATCGGCTCGAGGAGTTCGAGTTCCGCGCCACCTTCGGAGAAGTTGTTCACGATGCAGTGAACCGGCGCGCGGCCGGCGATGAGCACGACGGCCTTCACGCAGCTTTGGCGGCGTCCGAATGACCGTCTTTCGATGCGCTTCAATGCGGGACGCATGGCAGCTCTCCCAATTCCGCGACGTGACTTGCGCTCGAGCAAGACGCCACTTTACGCTTCAATTCTTTCAAAGCTGGTTTCAGCAACGATGCGCATTGTAACCGATCGAGATTAATCAAATCTGTTAACCATCGCAGATCGCCCCGGCTGCGTCGTCGCGCCGGGTCGTCGTCCAGGAGCGCTCTCGCCGCGAGACCCGATCTGGTATCCTGATGCGTAAAGACAGGAGCCCTCTCGTGATTCGAGATCACCATGCCATCCCGCCCAACGCCCGGGCGGTTCTGACGATCGATCTTGGTGCGCTGCGGCGCAATTGGGCCGCGCTCAACGCGGCCTCCGGGCGCGCGGAATGCGCGGGCGTGATCAAAGCGAATGCCTATGGACTGGGGATCGAGCCCGTGGTGCAAGCGCTGATCGACGGAGGCTGCCGCACGTTCTTCGTCGCGACGCTGGCAGAGGCGCGCATCGTGCGCGACGCGGAAGCCGGCGCCGCCATCTATGTCCTCGACGGCTTGTTGCCGGGCGCCTGCCCGCACTATGCGGGTTTCGATCTGAGGCCCGCGCTGTCGAGCCTCGAGCAGATCCGGGAATGGGCGGCGTACTGCGACGCCGTCGGCCGCCGTCTACCTGCCGCCATCCACATCGACACCGGCATGAGCCGCCTCGGGCTGACAGAGGACGAGGTGGCGCATCTGGCCGGACCGGACCGCGGGCTCTTCGACAAAATCGACTGCGCGCTGGTCATGAGCCATCTTGCCTGCGCGGACGAACCCGCACATCCCATGAACGCCGCACAGAAAGAGAAATTCGACGCTTTGCGCGCGCAACTCCCCAGCGCGCCAGCAAGCCTGGCGAACTCCGGCGGCACGTTCCTCGGTCCGGACTACCACTACGATCTCGTGCGACCGGGCATCTCACTCTACGGCGGGCGCGCTTTCGTCGGCGCTCCCAATCCCATGGACTGGGTGGTGCGGTTGCAGGCGCGCATCCTGCAGGTGCGGCAGATTCCGGCGGGTACGCCGATCGGCTACGGGGCCACCTATCGCACGGAGCGCGCTTCCAGGATCGCGACGCTCGCGTGCGGCTATGCGGACGGGTTCCTGCGAGCCCTGTCCGGGCCGAGCGGGACGCCCGGCCCGGTGGGCCATATCGGCGAGCATCCCGTGCCCGTCGTCGGCCGCGTGTCCATGGATCTCATCACCGTCGACGTGACCGATGTGCCGGAACGCGAGGCCTTGCGGGGCGCTTGGGTGGAGGTCATGGGGGCCCGCACGACCATCGACGACCTGACCGACCGGGCGGGCACGATCGGATATGAATTGCTGACACGTCTCGGCCAGCGCGTGATGCGCGTCTACCGTGACGGCCCGCGCGAGGAGGCCACCTGATGGCGAAGCCCCAGCGCGCCAGCTTCGTTTGCCAGAACTGCGGCGGCAGCACCAACCGCTGGGTAGGTAAGTGCCCGGCCTGCGGGGAATGGAACACCCTCGTCGAGGAGACGGACGCGGGGCCGCCGCCCGGCTCCGGCATCACCCGCACGACGCGGGGGCGCGCCGTGGCCCTCGAGAGTCTCGCGGCCCGCGGTGAGGCGCCGCCACGCATCCCCACGGGCATGCCGGAACTCGACCGGGTGACCGGCGGCGGGATCGTGCCGGGCTCGGCCTTGCTCATCGGCGGCGAACCCGGAATCGGCAAGTCGACACTGCTGCTGCAGCTCTCGGCGGCCTTCGCCAACGCCGGCCGGCGCACCCTTTATTTCTCGGGCGAGGAAGCCACGGCGCAGGTCCGGCTCCGTGCCGAGCGCCTGGGGCTCTCGTCGGCACCGGTGGCGCTTGCCAGCGAGACCAGCCTCGCCAACATCCTGGCGACGCTGGCCGACGGAAAGCCGCCGGCACTCATCGTCATCGACTCGATCCAGACCTTGTGGACCGACACGCTCGACGCGGCGCCCGGTACCGTGTCCCAGGTCCGGGCTGCGACCCAGACGCTCATTCGCTTCGCCAAGCAGACGGGATCGGCGCTGCTGCTCGTCGGCCACGTCACGAAAGAAGGGCAAATCGCCGGCCCGAAAGTGATCGAGCACATGGTGGATACGGTGCTCTACTTCGAAGGCGATCGCGGACATCCCTTCCGGATCCTGCGCTCGGTCAAGAACCGCTTCGGGGCGACGGACGAGATCGGCGTGTTCGAAATGGTGGCCTCCGGTCTGCGCGAAGTCGCCAATCCGTCGGAGTTGTTTCTCGGCGATCGCGATTCCAAGGCTCCCGGCGCGGCCGTGTTCGCGGGCGTCGAGGGGTCGCGCCCGCTGCTGGTGGAGTTCCAGGCCCTGGTCGCTCCCACATCGCTCGGCACACCACGCAGGGCCGCGGTGGGCTGGGACGCCAACCGCCTTTCGATGTTGCTGGCCGTCCTCGATGCCCGCTGCGGGGTCGGATTCGGGCAGCATGACGTCTACCTCAACGTGGCGGGCGGTCTGAAGGTAACGGAACCCGCCGCCGACCTCGCCGCTGCCGCCGCACTTCTGTCGTCATTGTCCGGTGAAGTTCTTCCTGCGGATCGGGTCTTCTTCGGCGAGATCAGCCTCTCGGGGGCCGTCAGGGCGGCGGGACACATGTCGTTACGACTGAAAGAGGCGCAGAAGCTCGGATTTGCGCAAGCCGTTCTGCCTCAGGCCGGAGACATCGATACGGCCGGCCTCAAGCTTTCTCTTCAACGGATTTCGCACCTCAAGGAGCTTGCGGACATGGCAGGTCCATGTCACTGAACCTCGATAATCCGAAGGACGCCGAGGCACGACCAAGTGCATCTCGCCGCCAGCCAGGGACGAATTGAGAATGCTCGGGCCCCTCACCTATCTCGATGCCGCATTGATCGCCATTGCGCTGCTGGCCGGCCTCCTCGCGATGTACCGGGGCTTCACACGGGAAATTCTGTCCATCCTGTCCTGGATCGTCGCCGCGGGCGCCACGGGCTACTTCATCTACGCGTCGCGGCCCGAAGGGGGTTTGCGCGTACAGATCGAGTTGCTGGAGAAGAAATTCTCGGTCCAGCCGGTCGTCGTGCAGATCGCGCTCGGCGCCATCATCTTCCTGGTTGCGCTGACGATAGTTCACCTGATCACGACCCGGATTTCAGATTCGGTTCTCGACAGTAACGTCGGGATGATTGACCGTGTCCTCGGGTTCGTGTTCGGGGCGGTGCGCGGCTTCGTGCTGGTGCTCATTCCCTTCATGTTCTACCAGCAGTTCTTCCCCAACCCCGAACAACAATATGATTGGGTGAAGCAAGCCCGGGCGCGTCCTCTGTTGGAAAGCTCGGCCAAGACGCTGCAGCCGGTGCTCGAACGGATCATAGAGAAGGCACCGAAGCGCGCCGAGCAACCACAGAGGGGATGACGCGGCGAGCCATGCACAATCGCAGGAATGTATTTCCTCTGGCGACGATATGCAGTGATGGCCAACTCTGTTTTTTGCGTCTAAGAGACTTCCGAAATCGATGACGCGGGTGTGACGGCACCCGGGTCGCTGTGTGCATTGGTGCGCAACGGCGTCGCAAGCGGAGCAAAACCCATGTCGAGCGGGCAGACACGGGCCGACCGGCTTCTGGACGGTGAGGGCGAGCGCGGCATCGGAATACCCGGTGAGAACCGCTACGGCGACGATCGGCTGCGCGAGGAATGCGGCGTGTTCGGCGTGTTCGGCCATGACGATGCGGCCGCGCTGACGGCGCTGGGACTGCACGCACTTCAGCATCGCGGCCAGGAGGGCTGCGGCATCGTCACCTTCGACGGCGAGCGTTTCAACCAGGAACGCCGACTGGGCCTCGTAGGCGATAATTTCAACCGCAAGGAAGTTATCGAGCGGTTGCAGGGGCGCATGGCGCTCGGCCACAACCGCTACTCGACCACCGGCGATGTCGTGTTGCGCAACGTGCAACCGCTCTTTGCTGATCTCGACCAGGGCGGTTTTGCGGTCGCGCACAATGGCAACCTCACCAACGCCCTCACGCTGCGGCGCGAGTTGATCCAGTCGGGGGCCATCTGCCAGTCGACCTCGGATACCGAGGTGATCCTGCATCTGACCGCACGCTCCAAGAAGAACCGGATCGTCGACCGGTTCGTCGATGCGCTCATGCAGATCGAAGGGGCCTTCGCGCTCGTCTGCCTCACGAACGGCATGCTGATCGGCGCGCGCGATCCCGTCGGCATTCGCCCGCTCGTGCTCGGCCGCCTCGGCGAGGCCTACGTCCTCACGTCCGAGACGTGCGCTCTCGATATCGTGGGCGCCGAATTCGTGCGCGAGATCGAAAATGGCGAAGTCGTCGTGATCACGGAAGAAGGCATCGAAAGCTATCGCCCGTTCCCGCGTCGTCCGGCCCGTCCGTGCATCTTCGAGTACATCTATTTCGCCCGTCCCGACAGTGTCGTGGGCGGGCGCAGTGTCTATGAGATCCGAAAGGCGATGGGTGCCGAACTGGCGCGCGAATCCGCCGTGCCGGCAGACGTCGTGGTGCCGATCCCCGATTCTGGGGTCCCGGCGGCCATCGGTTATGCGAGCTTTTCCGGGCTGCCCTTCGAGTTGGGCATCATCCGGAATCACTACGTCGGCCGCACATTCATCGAGCCGGAGCAACAGATCCGCGCGCTCGGCGTCAAGCTCAAGCACTCGGCGAACCCCGGCGTAATCAAGGGGGCGCGCGTCGTGCTCATCGACGACAGCGTCGTACGCGGCACGACGTCCAAGAAGATCGTGACCATGCTCAAGGAGGCCGGCGCGCGGGAGGTGCACATGCGCATCTCGAGCCCTCCGATCACTCATCCCGACTTCTATGGCATCGACACGCCCAAGACCGAGGATCTGCTCGCGGCGAACATGACGGTCGAGCAGATGCGCAAATATATGGGTGCGGACAGCCTCGCCTTCATCTCGGTCAACGGCATCTATCGCGCCATGGGTTACGATCATCGGGATTCGGAAGCTCCGCAATTCACGGATCATTGCTTCACGGGAGACTATCCCACGCGTCTCGTGGATCGGCACAATGCCTCGGGACCGCAGCTTTCACTGCTCGAGAACGTCGAATAGACGCCCCTCATCCGGCTTCCCGCTGGCGCCGCAGTACATGTGCCACGGCGCCCGGAGTTTGCCAGAAGCCCGAAAATCCGATCGTAACGGCGCCGGGCCCACACCCAGCGCCGTGAGTTTTTAGACGTCACGCCACCGCGAAGCGCTTCAAGGCCGTGCGGTCGACTTCTATGCCGAGCCCCGGCGCGTCGGGAATGCGCACGATGCCGCCTTCGTGTTCCAATGGATCGGTCAAGACCGCCTGCCGGAAGGGATGCTCCGAGCGGTCGAATTCCAGCATCGGCTCGAGCGGAGTGTGCCGCGGCGGCGAATGCGGCAGCACGGCGAGGAGTTGCAGTGCCGCGGCAAGCCCGATGCCCGTCCCCCAGACGTGCGGCAGATAGCGCACACCGAACGCGGTCGCCATGTCCGCGATCTTCTTACACTCTGACAGACCACCCGCCGCGCAGGTGTCGGGCTGGATGATGTCGATGGCACGCCGGGTCAACACCTCACGAAACCCCCAACGCGTGAACTCGCACTCGCCGCCGGCGACCGGAATGGGCTGGCCGCGCCTGACCTCGACATACGAATCGAGATCGTCCGGGACGACGGGCTCTTCGAACCAGCCGATATCTAGATGAGCTACCTTGCGGCCGAGTTCGATAGCCTCCACCGCGTCGAAGCCATGGTTTGCGTCGAGCATCAGGCCGATGCGCGGACCGATCGCCTCGCGTGTCGCGGCGATCAAAGCGGCATCCTCGGCGACGCCGAATCCGATCTTCAGCTTCACAGCCGAGAACCCCTCGCGCACATAGCCCCGGACCTCTTCGGCGATGTAGTCGCGGGGATCGCCGGTGCCACGCCGGTAGGTCCCGGTTGCATACGCCTTGACCTCGCGGCGCAACGGACCACCCATCAGGCGGTGCACCGGCTGCCCGAGGAGCCGTCCCTTCAGGTCCCAAAGGGCTATGTCGACCCCCGACAGCGCCGTGACCACCAACCCCTTCTGGCCCTGGTCCCGATGTGTGTTGTAGATCGTCTGCCAATGCAGGTCGGTTGCCAGCGCATCCTTACCGACCAGAAGCGGGCGGAAGGCTTCAACGACGGCTGCGTTGAGCCGGGACGGCCCGAAGCATTCGCCCCACCCGCTGACCCCGCACTCCGAAACAACTTCGACGATGCACGATCCGCGTGTCGCCGTCCGGTTGAACGACCACGCGAAAGGCTCGCTCAGCGGCGCCTCCAGCACGTGCGTCTTCACTTCTGCGATGCGCATGCATCACCTTTCCTGTGTTCTGGCGTGACCTTCCGGGCGGAGGTTGCCGCACTTTGCCGAATCGTAGCAACTAGCCGTAATGGGACTCCGACCGACGGGGGATAGCTGCATATGAATGTCATGACACCGCCGGCGCAAATCGAGAAGCATGAGCTTGAACTCATTGCGAATGCCACGACCGAGGCCTGCCTCGCGACGCGCGTTCGCCAGCTCAGCCGTATCGTGACGCGCATTTATGACGACGCCCTGCGGCCACACAAGATCACCGCCAGCCAGTTCACGCTGCTGACCCAACTCGCTCAGACGGACGGCATCACCGCGGCCGAGATCGGTCTCGAGCTCGATATCGAGAAATCGACTTTGTCGCGCAACTTGAAGCGTCTTCTGGCACTCGGCCACATCGTCATGGACCCGCCGGCGGGTCGTCGTGGTCGCGGCCTGCACCTGACGCCGCGCGGCCGGGCCGTCATCCGTGACGCCTATCCGGTGTGGCAGGCGACCCAGCGCCGTGCGACGGAGATCATGGGTCGCGAATGCCGCGAGACACTGGA
>VFQT010000605.1_pt1 | contig 51071 bp, 34 predicted proteins | sample 3512381 | NCBI WGS metagenome assembly VFQT01 (sample SAMN10412376, study PRJNA504923) | tailings metagenome | isolation source: Relicate 2 Philex TSF3 active mining site | place: Philippines: Tuba, Benguet | collected 2017-08-29 | reverse complement strand
TAGCACCAGAACCGTTTACGATGCTGTAGCTCTTTGCTTTAGCAGATGGGTGAGCGATAATCGCATCAATTACATTAGACCTAACTGGGTTATTCATTACCCTAACATCTGTTGCAATGATACCAGATTTTTCACTAACATTTACATGATTGATCGCAAGTACAAATCTGTCTTCCTCTTTTGTGGTATTCATAGTGAACTCATAGTTCAACTTGTTACCAGCCAAAGGAATTGTTTTACCTTCTTTCTTATCAATCAAATAAACTTTATTGAGACTATTCCAGGTACCTTCTACAGCTAGATCAAGCTGAGTTTTACCTGCAGATGGAACAGTTACAGTAAGTGGATAGTATCTCTTCTCTTTTCCGATCTCTGTGATAGGCCTATCGAATTGAACTGCAAGGTCATCATTGTTGCTTCTCACTGCAACTGAAGCACCTGTACTTCTTCCTCTGCTGTATGCATCATAACGATCATCATAAGCTGCAGTTGCATCTTGCTGAGAAAGTCCGATGAATGCTTCTGCTGGGATAGGGTTACCCGGACCACTTGCCTTCAATCTTAAACCAGATAAAGTTGTTTTAGCCCTTGTTCCAACAGCTTGCTGAGTCATGCCCAAGCTAAAGTTGTTTTTCCCAAATTGATTCAAACCAGAGTTTATAGCAATTTTTGCACTTTGACCAAATACAATACTTGAAGATGTATTAACCTTTACAAAGAAAGCTGAACCAGATTCTACAAACTCATCACCACCACCAGTTGAAGCCAATGTGGTTCTGTTGAAAGTTGTCCATGTGCCTGCCTGTGGATCCCATCTGTAAATAGTTGGAGATACCCCTGCAGGAAAAGTTACGCCAGCACTCATTAAGTCAATAGTGGCAGCAAACGGATTGGAAATCAAATTCCATCCTTGATCAGCTTGTGTTGCTGGGAAACCAAAATTGGTGACATTCTTTGTTACAGTCGCACCATCCTCATTTAACTCCCCGGTAGTCGACATTGTTTGACCACCAGTTAAAGTTCCAGTACCGGGATCACCAACAATATCGTATATGAATGCAGCAACACCTTCACCAGGGGCAATTGTATTTCCAGGTACTAAACTTTGGTAACCGCCATTTCTTGCACCACCAGAAGTTCCTGAATACTTACCATCATTAAGTATTTCAAGAAACCTCATGATAGAAGTACTGGCTGGAGAACTAACAAATGTGTTGATACCTGAAATATTACCTACATCAACGTTTGTTTTGTAAGGGAACCCTACAAATCTCCATTGCTTATTTCTACCTGTTGCAAAATGTCTCTGTACATTAACTAGTCCGTTAATTGAACCAGCTCCAGTATGGCTTGCTACAGCAGCAGTACCAGTTGAAGTTGATGCAAGTGTTAAATACGCATTAGCAGTAGAATTTAAAACGCCAGAAAGAGGATTCACTGTACCAAAAATTTGAAGATTTGAACCAAGATCAACTACACCAACACCGCCAGTTGCAACATCTACTGTCAGGTCCTTCAATTGGTTTTGGGTTCCCGTTTGTGCAAAATTCAATGTACCAGATGTTACACGCTGCCCAATTTTAATATTATCTATTGTTGAATATCCTACCAAGATTGATCCTGGCCCACATGCCACCAATGGAGTGATTTTAATTTCTTGAATTGGCTTCTGCGAAGTGAATCCAATATTTCTTGAAGTTCCCATTGCCTGTACTTCAAAGCTAGTTCCATCATTTAAGGTAACTAATATCAACATCGCACTATAGGTTACAGGCTGTCTTGGAGTCGGATTAGGATTAGGTTGACCATTATCTAAAAACTCGTCATTATCTGTATCAATCAATTTACCAACGTACATTTGAGTACCATCGAAATCAGTAATAGAAAAATCTGCGCTTACATTATATACAGCTTGATTCAAGCCTTTTACCAAATCAATAAAAGAAATAACCAATGGATCTCTTTCAACTTTGGTTGATAGCCTATCGAATGGATTTGGTGCTGTTGTATCGGAAATACCATAAATACCCCCCGGTTGAGCTCTTGCTACAAACTGGTATGGTGTTACTGGTATTGGTCCTCCTGGTGTTGTAGGCAACGGGAATAAAGTACCAGGAACAACTGTTGGCACTGGACCACCTTGTAAATCAGCGGTTGTAATGCTACTAAAATTTTCTAAATAGGTAGGACCAGAAAAAGTTGCATCATGTGCAGCATCATTATGATAGAAACCAACGTCACTATGACCGGCTACTGTTAAAGATGATGTAGCACTACCAACTAAATTACCACCACCAGTAATGATTCCGTTTATAACTAGTGTCTGTCCATTTAAATTCAATGTTGCACCAGTTGCAATGTCAAGGTTAGAAATTGCATAAGACGTAAAAGGAGTTGGTAATAACCTAGGATTATTTGGCGTACCAGCTGGAATCACAACATCAACCTGCGCAGAAGTTGTGGCAGTTGCTCCAATATTGGGGTACTTCTGTGGAATTGGAGTTGGAATAAGAGGCAAAGCAACTCTTTGCACAAGAGTTGTATCCCAGTTGCCTGGCTCAGCCCATCTGTCATTAACGGCTCCGGTCCATGTGTACTTTGCAATGTACTGTAACGCGACAGGAGGAACAGGCTCTACCTGGGCAAAAACGCTATTTGCAAGGGTTGAGCACAGCAAAAACATAAAGAGTTTAATCTGTTTCATAAGTGTCAGTCTGTTAAAAAAGAGTATTAATCGCCACTAAATTAACATATAATTAGACATTTGCAAGTTTTTGTAAACATTTATTTTTAAACTACTTAGGTGAAGGTTTAATTCTTAATCCCCATCTAATCAATTGAGTATAAAACTTAGTCAAAATGGACAACCTGCCTTTGTTTAAGTTTCCCTACCTTCAAGTCATGTTAAAACGATTGTTTTTACCATTTATTCTTTCCCTTCCATTTTGGGGCATTGCATCAGAAAAATTGGATACCCTGGGCAGTAATAGCCTATTATACAATGGAACCGAATACATAAAACAGTTCGACCAAACCAAGGGTACACCTTTCTTCCCAACAGAAAAAACCAATGGATCGGTGCTTTATTTTGGAAACTGGTACGAAAACCTCGACCTGCTTTATGATATACAAGACGATGTGGTGATCACAAGAGATATTCAGGGGGTGTTAAAAATGCGACTCACCCGTGAAAAATTAGAGGAATTCAAGTTAGATGGACATCATTTCGTAAAAATTAAGCTCACTACCCCCTCAGGTGAGTTCTATGAGCAATTTTACAAGGGTCAACGCTCACTTTTGATGCAATGGAGAAAAGTGACAGAATCAGATGATCCGCAAAATCAAAAGTTTCTCCTTAGAAAGACGCTTTTTGTACTGGATAAAGGGGAAATTATCCCCTTAAGCAGGACATCCGACCTGTTTAGCATCGATCCTAAACACCAAAAAGAACTAAAAAAAGTTTACCGAGAGCAAAAACTCTCGTTCAAAAAAGACCCCATCAATGCCGCAAAGGCCATCATTAACGAAATAGAACAAAAAGGCTGGTGAAAAAAATAACCACAATGTTGGCAGTGATCTTGATCTCACAAGGTCTGCTGGCACAACAAAAAGCTCCCTTCGATAGTCTTGTGAACGTGCTGGAAAAACAGTTTTCAGTCGTTTTTTACTACGACAAATCCCAAACAGACGGACTTAGTATTCCTTCAGCCGAAGGCAAATTAGAGGATATCCTGAAAATCACCTTAGAAGGGACGGGGCTCAATTTCTTTCGGGATTACAACAACAGGGTGTTTATTTCCAGAGGAAGCAGTTTGTTTACACCACTTGCAAAAGATTATTTTTCAACCACCAGCGAAAAAAAAGACACCATCTTGCCGATAATTGTTGAAGAAGCTCCTGTGGCAAGGGTTGATAATAAAGTATATATCATCGGGACAAAAAGCGGGACAGGTACCACAGCAGTTGTTTCAGGTTATGTACGTGACGCCAGAAACGGTGAACCTTTAAGCTCAACCTCCATCACCCTGGAAGGTAGTACTTCAGGCGTATCCACCGATGCCTTCGGATTTTTTTCAATCACCATCCCAAAAGGCCGACAAGCCATTCGCATCAGCAGCATCGGTATGAGGGAAATCATCCGTCAACTCAATGTCCAAGGAAACGGAAGCCTCAATATTGAAATGCAGGAAGAAGTTAAAAGCCTCAAGGCAGCTGTAATCGTTGCCCAAAAACAATCTAACGTCAGGGGTATGCAAATGGGCGTTGAACGTTTAAGCATTCGTGCCATTAAAAATATTCCGGCAGTATTGGGGGAAACAGATATCCTTCGCTCCTTACAAACCTTACCAGGTGTAACCACTGTTGGTGAAGGAACCGCAGGTTATAATGTTAGAGGTGGTGCAGCTGATCAGAATTTGATTTTGCTGAACGACATGACGATTTATAACCCCACTCATCTTTTTGGATTTTTCTCAGCCGTCGATCCAGAAGTAGTTAGAGGATTAGAGTTATACAAGAGTGCAATTCCAGAGCGACTTGGTGGAAGAATTTCTTCGATTATGGACATCAGCACCAAAGATGGCAACTCCAAAAAAGTGACTGCTTCTGCTGGTATTGGTCCGCTTACCAGTAAATTCAGCGCAGAGGGTCCACTAGCTAAATCGAAAAAAACAACATTCCTGGTTGGCGGTAGAACAACCTACTCCAATTGGTTCCTCAAATATTTACCTGACGCAACTTTCAAAGACAGTAAAGTGGGCTTCAGTGATTTGATGATTCATCTCTCTCATGAGATCAGTGAAAAAGACCACATCTACCTTTCTGGATACATCAGCAATGATATGTTTCGTTTGAATGCGGATTCTACTTACTCCTATGCGAATCAAAATGTAAGGTTCAAGTGGAAACACAATTTCAACAATAAATTTTACAATGTGTTTTCTGTTGGCGTTGACCAATATGATTATTCAGTAAAAGGCAGAAACAACCCACAAGACGCATTCGACCTCGGATTTGGCATCAAACAGTGGAGCGCAAAAAGTGATTTCAAATATGCAACCAGCAACAAGAATGAAGTCAATTTTGGTATTCAATATATCTTGTACGACCTCAACCCTGGATCAAAAAATCCAAGAGGCGATTCATCACTGGTTAGATCAAAACAACTTCAAACAGAAAAAGCATCAGAAGCTACCTTGTATTTAGGTGATCAGCTTCGTGTCAACAACAAACTTTCTTTTCAAGGGGGGATTCGCTACAGCTTTTACACAACAAGCGGGCCAAGAAAATCTTATATCTATGCAGATGGCAAACCTAGAAACGCAGAGAATGTAGTTGACTCAATTTTATATGGTGCTGGTGAAAATATACAAACCTATCATGGTCCTGAGTTCAGGGTCTCTGCACGTTATCTCATCTCACCAAGAGTATCATTAAAGTTCAGCTACAATACCTTGAGGCAGTATATTCACATGATTACGAATACAACTGCTATTGCACCGACCGACACTTGGAAGTTGAGTGATCAGTTCATTAAGCCTCAAGTGGGACAACAAATTTCATTGGGACTTTACACACAACCAGGTGATAAAGGAGATGAGTTTTCTATTGAAGCCTATTACAAAACAAGCAACAACTACCTCGATTACAAAAGTGGTGCCAATTTACTGTTGAATGATAATCTTGAAAGAGATGTTATTCGAACAAGAGGTAAAGCCTATGGTGTTGAAGTCTTGTACAAAAAACCAAATGGCAAATTGAATGGATGGATCAGTTATACCTACTTAAGATCATTGCTGCAGGTAGATGATCCGATTGCTGGCGAGACCGTTAATAATGGAAACTTTTATCCTTCGAATTTCGACAAACCACACATTGCAAGCTTGGTGGCTAATTATAAATTCAACCAGCGCGTAAGCATCTCTTTGACCTCCTCCTATAGTACTGGTCGTCCTGTTACTTATCCTCTAGGTGTATTCAATATGGGTGGCGCTCAACGCGTTTATTATTCTGAAAGAAATGCATTCAGAATTCCTGATTTCTTTAGAACAGATGTCTCCATGATTGTTGAAAATAACCACAAGCTTACACAACTCTTGCATGGCTCATGGACTTTCGGCATATATAATATTACTGGAAGAGACAACCCTTATTCAGTATATTTTGTGACAGACGGAAGACAAGTGAAAGGCTATCAATTGTCGGTCTTCGCAACACCGATACCTTTTGTAACTTTTAATTTGAAGATCAGATGAGAACGATATCAAAATTCTTATTCATCATACTAGTTGCTTCAGGTTGCACAAAAGCACTTGAACTTCCGGATACAGCACCGGACAATTCTATTTTGGTAGTTGAAGGTGATATAAAAACGGGAACAAATTCTGAGAATATTTTCAAACTAAGTAGACTAAAACCATTGTTTGAAGTAGACGAAGTACCTGAACTCAATGCTACAGTTGAAATAGTAGCAGAAAATGGCAACAAATGGCCACTGGTTGATAACCGAAATGGCACTTATAGTGCATCCCCCCTTCTGCCAACAAATATCCCATTGGCATTAAGGATCCAAACAAGAGATGGTAAAACATATGAATCTCCATTTCAAACATCACTATTATCGCCAAGTATAGATAGTGTCACCTTTAAACAAGAAGAAGAAGGAGTAAGACTTTATGTACACGCAAGCAATACATCAGCCAGCTCAAATAATTACAGATGGACATACACTGAAACTTGGGAAAGCAGATCACGTTACGAGACTTATCATGATTTTATCAATGGTGATATTGTAACTAGGCCTGTAGGCGACCAGATTTACCGTTGCTGGAAAACTGAAGCTGAAAGAAATGTTATCGTAAACAACACCAATGAACTGGGACAAGATGTAATTAGCTACCAGCCTATTGCTTTCATTCCAAATCTTAATGAGCGATTATACACACGTTATAGCATTAACGTACAACAAATTGCACTTTCAAAAGATGCTTATGATTTCTGGGATATTCTTAGGAAGAATACAGAACTAACTGGATCTCTGTTTGATCCACAGCCATCAAAAATGCCAACCAATATCAAGTGCACAAACGATCCTACCCGTGTTGCGGTCGGCTTTGTTTCAGTCGCCCAAATCAGTGAGAAAAGATTATTCATCTTGAATTCTGAATTGAATTTATGGCCTTCCCGGAATGAATTTGCAAGTTGTGACGCCTTTGAATTTCCAAGATTTCAAGCTGAAAGATTCTTGAGCCAAAATAGAGGATTTCTTCCTGCCTATTTGGTAACAGCGGGTGGTGGCTTTGGGGTAGCGCCAAGCGGATGTGTAGATTGCAGATTGAGTGGTGGTATAAATGTTCAACCTAGTTTTTGGTAAACCATGAAAATGAATTTAAAATACATAATTGGATTTTGGTTGTTGCTAAGTGCTACATCAACAAAAGCACAACTAAATAATGAATTAAACATTCATGTTTGGGCGGATCAAAAAGTTGCTATAACTGGAGAAGAAATATGGGTGGATGGCTATTTTAATCAACCCTTAAACAATGTCAAAACAATCACACTTAGGCTGGTCGACAGAAATGGACAAACCAAATCTGAAGTCGATGTAATCCCTCAACGCAACAGCTTCTCTGGTTTTCTAAGTATTCCTGAAAGTCTAGTCAGTGATTATTATTTTCTTGATTGCTTTGCAACAGGCCTGTCATCCATTTCCAAGCTGCAGCCAGTTATGGTGATAAATCCAAGAATTGCTCCACAAGGAGTTTGTCAGACTAATGCAATATCATCTCCGTTAAACAACATTAATCAAATCAACATCAAGACTACAAAAGAAACATTTGCTCCTAGATCAATTGTTAGGTTAGAATTGGGACTACCATCTGCACTTGAAAACATTACTATCTCTGCTGTAATGCATGATCAATTGTCAGCAAAAATGGATTCACTTACTCAAAGCTATCCTATTTCCTTTTCACACAACAGCAGTGGAGCATTGGAAAATGAGGGTCAAGTAATTTCTGTAACTGCAACAAGCAAAGGTTTAGCTTTAAAAAATACCAAGTTGATGATTGCTTTAAAAGGAAACAAAGCGATTATTGCTACCAGCATAACCAATGAAAATGGGATTGCAAAATTCATCTTGCCCCTTACCTATGAAGCAAGAACATTAGTAGTTAGTAAACTGGGCGATACTAAAGAAAAAGTCAACTTTACTATTGGGAAAACAGTGGGCGACCAGCAACTCATACAATTCCCTTGTTTGCAATTGGATGAATCCATGAGAACCAGTATTGAAGCAAGAATATTCAACAGCAGGGTTACCAATAGGTTTTTTGGTGCGAATACCAAAACAATTGAAACAATTGAACGAGACACCACTGATTTCTATGGGAAGCCTGATGTTGTTTTTCAGCTGGATGACTATGTGAGGTTCCCAAACATGGAAGAAGTCATTAGCGAAATCATTCCACAGCTAAGGGTGAAAAAGAACAAGGAGGAAATGATCTTACAAGTATTGAATGCTCCGTATAAAACATTCTTTGAACAAGAAGCACTTGTTTTATTGGATGGCGTTCCGGTTAGCAACGCAAAATTATTGATTGAGTCTGATCCCCTCCTTATTAAATCAATAGAGATAATAGCTAGAAAATACCTTCAAGGCAATACCGAATATAATGGCGTTGTTCATTTTAAAACCTACCGTGGAGACCTGGCGAATATTCAACTGAATACTATTGAAGGCAACTTCACCTTAAACGGTATTCAAGAAGCTGCCACCTATCAAAATTCAGATCATTCAAAACAAAAAGACAGATTACCTGATTTGAGAAATTTGTTGTGGAGAGAGATCAATATCAGCAACGATCAAATTAAGTCGGGCTTAAAATATTTTACCTCAGATGCAGAAGGCAGTTTCAAAATTATTGCCAGAGGTATCAATGCCAACAAAGAGTTGGTTATTGGTCAAAAGATCATAACTGTTGCTCAACAGTGACCATTGGCTTATTGAAGTCCAAGTAGCTGGATGAACTGTTTGATTGGTTCTACCAGTTTTAATTCAGTATAGCCAACCTCCTTTTGCGCCTCCTTAAGTTTTCCTAACCTTTGGGGATTCAAAAATTTACTTTTTGCAGACTTTAGTTTAAACTTTTGAATTGCGTCTAATCCTATAAATGACAATGCCTCCAATGAATGAGCATGTGCGATAAAATCATAAAGAGCAGGTATTTGTTCTGCATCCTTTTTTATTTGACCTGCATCATATTGCCATCTTAAAAATAAAGCTTCAACATTGTCTAGTTGACTTGAATCATACAATAGACTTGAGTCTAATAATTGACGCGATAATATCCTAACTGCTCTTTGATCGGGTACGGCTATATCTGCCATCAAACTATAAGGAGAAAATCTGGTAAAATTGTCCGCCCTGTTCCTTCTGTAACCCTGGACAGGTTCAACATATTGAACAAGATTACTGAATGATGAAACATCTTCCTTACCCAATAACCTACGCAACATCATGTCTCTATTTTTGATATGTGTAAGCCCTAAGGACTCCAATTGAACGGAAACAACATCCATCCTTCTATACATATCATCTACATTTCTAATAGTTGCAGGCGACCATAATCTTTCTGCAATTGCTGTTGTCCTTGGCCATACCCTTGAATCAAATGTCTCTGCACTTACATGTTCTGTCCACATTGTTGCCTCTCCTCCTAGAATTAACTTTTCTTCTTCGGCGGATAAGAGTTTTTCACCTTGTTGGATTTTTTTTATGATATCAGATTCAAATCGATCAAAATTGGCTTCACTATCAGGAATAATCACTTCATTTCTAAACGGAATGGGATCAGTCAAGTAATGATAAGATGCTGGCTGAACAAGGTCAATATAGTAGCCTTTGGATAAAATACTTTTATAGCCATTTTTAGCAGACGATAACAAAGCTTCTATTCCTCTCCATGATTGTATAACCATATCTTTTGGCACATCTGTCTCGATGAGTTTATTATACTGCCCGTCTAAAAAATATTGTTTCGCTTCTTTAGCATTCACTTCTTTCATCAACACTTCATCCCATCCAATAGCAATTTTACGGTTTCGTTGTAGGATAGCTTGTATTTTTCTGTTGAAATAATTTTGAAGAGCAAGGGTTGATTTGAATCCGTTTTCTTTCATGAATGCTTGAATAGCAGGATTTCTTTTCCAATCTCGGCCTGTATTTTCATCACCACCAATATGAAAATATTGATCTGGAAAAAGCGATGCAACTTCTGTTAATAAAGAATCTAGAAAAGAATACGTCGATGCTTTAGTTGGATCTAAAGTTGGATCAAAAACACCCCAGTGATCCTGCAATGCATAATCGCGATCTACAGAAGCAAGATGCGGATAGGCATAAATCATGGCAGTCGAATGACCGGGGACATCAATTTCAGGAACAATTCTAATGCCTCGCTGATGAGCATATTCAATCATTTCACGCACCTGCTCATGTGTAAAATACAAACCTTCGGATGCAACTTGATGCAGCCTTGGATATACTTTTGATTCAATACGGTATCCCTGATCATCACTGATATAAAAATGGAGTACATTCATTTTCACTGCCGCCATAGCATCCAATGTTCGTTTAATAACATCCATCGGCATGAAGTGATAGGGCTGTGATATAAGCAGGCCTCTCCATGGAAATCGCGGTTGATCTCTTACAATAATCCCTTTGAAATAATATCCTTTTTCATCAGAGGTGATAAGTTGCAAAAGTGTTTCTAATGCCCTTATTGCACCGACAGTTTCATTCGCATCAATTGTGATTTGTTCTTGCCCTACATTCAACTGATAAGATTCGTCCATGCCCAATACAATTTCTCCTTTTGACTTAATCTTGATTAGCAGCCCTTTTGTATTTATTTTATTTTTTGAAGTAACTATCCATGATTTGAAAAAAATTCCAGTCCTCTCCGATAAGCGCTGAAAAAAACGAGAGGCTTCCCTGTAAATACTCGTATCTGCAGCTCCAACTATTTCAATATTAAATAAAGAATTTATTTCAAGCTTCTGTTCTGTAAGTGTATAGTTGGCAGGCAATGGCATTAGATCTGGTGTTTGTGAAAAACCAATGCTTGTCGGCACAATAAAAAGTATTAGCAACAACAACCTCATGATAAAACCAGTTTTGCTAATGCTTGCCAGAATGCAGGATAACCATCCCAATAAACAAAATTGCAACCCCAATGCGGACTAGGATCAGAGGTATACGCAAGGACTTTGCCTACACCTGTATGTTTAATAATGATGGCAGGATCACCGGTTTCTTTAAAACGGGCAATTACAACAGCATCGTCTAGCGCGATGGTCTGGTTATAGCCTAAAATAGGGGGACAACCATCCAGGTTTAAATCTGGACATAATTGTTTGCCTTCTTCAGTTACTTCCATGTAAAAGCCTTCAGTCGTTTCAATCAAATCCTCATAATCCAGGCATCTGACAGGCAACATTTCTTTCAACCTGGTTCTGCCCCATCCCCCTTTACCCAACTCACCAGTAAATGAATACCAACCTCCTAAGAACATATACCGGCCTCCCCGGTTTGCATGCTCTACGGAAAGACGAATTCGATCAGGGAACGTGAGTATCTCTTTGCCAAACTTAGTGCGGTCGAAAAATTTAGGAGACAATTGAAACAGCTTAGCATCCACATCACTAAAAATGATGAGATCGTAATCAGTTAAAATTTGCTCATAATCACCCGGGCCAAGGTTATTGTAAAAGTCCCATGCAGAAACTGAATTTACCTCATACTCAGGATCCTTTTCAAGAGCGTCCTTAAGCCAGACACCATAATTAAAAATTTCCAAACCCTTTGGACTATGGTGAAAGGGAGTTTCGGCAAAGACAGGACCAGTCAAAATAGCCCAGTCGCCAACATAATAAACTTTTTTCATGACAAGAATTTGTCTACTAAATTTATTGAATTATCGGATAGGCTTTGCTTTCCTTATCTTTGCCTACTATGAAATTGTATAACTTTTATATCAAATACCGCTTCATTATCGGTATTGTGACCTTGGCGCTGGCTATTGTGGCGAATATTTTATGGGGCTTCTGGCCATCATTGACACTTTATATAATTGCAGTCTTGTCCATTTTTACCCATTTCTTCATTGGTCCACTCCGACTGATTCAAGAGTACCTGGAGGAAGGCGACTTTGAAGGCGCTGAAAAAATCTTGAATGATATTCAATATCCCAACTTGCTCTATAAGCCCATTAGATCTGTTTACTATACCCTCAAGGGTAATATTGCCATGACTAAACAGGATTTCGACTCCGCTGAAAAGCACATGAGAAAAAGTCTTGATCTTGGTTTGCCAATGAAAGAAGCGGAAGGTGCAAATAAATTACAATTGGGCATGATGGCCATGCAAAAAGGAAACATGAAAGAAGGCGAAAGCCTGATCAGACAAGCCCTTCGTGCTGGTATCCCAGATAAAGAAAGTGCTGCTATGGCTTATTTGCAAATGTGCCAAATCATGATGCAAAAAAGAGAATTCAGAGCGGCTAAAGATTTCTTTAAAAAAGCAAAAGCACAGAAACCTACTACCGCTCAAGTGGTTGATCAGATCAAGCAGATTGAGAAGTATATTTCGAGGATGCCGGGGTAAGTACCACCCCTCGCGATTCCACCACAGCGGAATCGCGAGCCCCTCCTAACCTAGGAGGGGAGTAGTTAGCCGAAGAGCTCAATAACCTTCTTCTTCCTGAATTCGAAGATGCCTTCTAATTGTTTTTTGATGAACAAAGCAACTGCTATGTCCCCCAGAAAGCCTAGTGGCGCTTTATAATGTATTAAGTCAGTCATCTCTACCCCACCTTCGACTTCTTTAAAATGATGCTGGTGGTGCCAAAGTGCATAAGGTCCGAAACGCTGTTCATCGACAAAAAACTTTTTGGGTTCCACATGGGTAATTTCAGTCATCCAAAACATGGGGATGCCCAAAATTGGTTTCACGTTATAGGTCATTACCTGCCCCTGATACATTTCTTCCCCATATAACTCATTGGTGAATTTCAAGTTCAAATACTCAGGTGTCATCACCGCCAGATTCTTAGGGTGAGAAAAAAAATCCCATGCTTCATCCAGGCTGACTGGAATAAACTGTGTCTTCTGTAATTTATAAACTGCCATACTCCGGATTAACATCTAATTAGGTGGAGTTGTTCTATCTTGTATCACTAATTTTGATCACCACCGAACAGTACATGGAAAACATTTTCGAGAAAGAATACGCCTCTTTAAATCCTGCTCAAAGGCAGGCTGTTGATACCACTGAAGGTCCCGTTATGGTCATAGCCGGACCAGGAACAGGGAAGACCCAAATTTTAGCTATCAGAATTGGCAAGATCTTACTGGATACAGATACACGTCCGGAAAATATTCTTTGCATGACTTTCACCGATTCAGGTGCAATCGCTATGCGCAAACGCCTGATCAAAATGATTGGTCCGGATGCGTATAAAGTCAACATCCACACTTATCATTCCTTCTGCAACCAGGTCATACAAGACAACCTATCCCATTTCGATAAAAACAGCATGGATCCTATTTCAGAACTGGAATCCATTGCATTGGTGCGTGAACTGATTGACAATTTTAAAAAAGGAAACCCTTTAAAAAGATACAGAGGCGACGTCTATTATGAAGCCAAACACCTGCTCTATTTTTTCAGTATTATGAAAAGAGAGGGATGGTCGCCAGAATTAATTAAAGAAGCTATTACCGATTATTTAGATAGCCTGCCAACAAGAGAAGAATTTGTTTACAAAGTAAAAAGGGGGCAAAATAATCCAGGTGATCTCAAAGAAGATAAGGTTAATGCAGAGAAAGTTAAAATGGCCAAACTCAATGCGGCTGTTGAAGAATTTGAGCTGTACCAAAAGAAAATGATTGATCGAAAAAGATATGATTTCGACGACATGATCAATTGGGTGATAAAAGCTTTTGAGGAAAAAAGAGAACTGCTGGCACAATACCAGGAACAATTCCAATATGTGTTGGTGGATGAATACCAAGACACCAGTGGAACACAAAATAAACTCGTAGAGCTGCTGGTCAGCTATTGGGATGAACCAAATTTATTTGTGGTGGGTGATGATGACCAATCCATCTTTAGGTTTCAAGGGGCAAGTATAGATAACATGCTTCGCTTTCTGAAGAAATATCCCAACATCAAGACCATTATGCTGACTGAAAATTACAGATCCATTCAGCCCATTCTTGATGTATCAAAATCTTTGATAGACGCCAACAAAGAACGATTGATTAAACACATTCAGGGTTTATCAAAAGTGTTGACAGCCGGGAAAAAGGAATTGCAAAGCATATCCGACTTTCCAGTTATCAAAGTATACAAAACACCAAGAGAAGAAATGATTGGCATTACCCAATCGATTGAAACACTTATACAGCGGGGTGTTGAGCCAAAAAGAATTGCGGTTATTTATAGAGAAAATAAATATGGAGAAGAAATCGCAGAATTTCTTCAATGCAAGAAAATCAATTATTTCAGTAAACGCAACCTCGATCTTTTATCACTTCCGCTCATTAAAAAAATCATCCTCTTCTTTGAATACCTCGATGCTGAAATGGACATGCCCTTTAGCGGCGACGAAATGCTATTCGAGATTTTGCATTTCGATTGGTTCGGCATAAAACCTTTGGAAATAGCCAAACTCAGTATTGAAAATAATGAGCGGTTGTATAAAAAAGAAGGAGCAGGATTCAGAAAATTGATTGATGAAAAAACGAATCAGGTCGCCGGTTCTCTTTTTGAAAAAAATATTTCTGATGAACTTGCCCAAACAGGTAAGCTAATCGAATCTATTATCGGATCAATTCCCAACATCACGCTCCAGCAATTACTTGAAAACGTTATCAGAGATACAGGCTTATTGGGAGTAATCATGCGTGCCCAAGATCATCATTGGCAATTGCAAGTACTGACGGCCTTTTTTGATTTCATGAAAAATGAAACCAAAAAAGACCATACACTGGATTTGAAAAAACTGGTGAAGGTCATTAAGATGATGAAGGCAGAGGACATTAAATTGCCCATTGTACAAGTAGGTGGCAGTGAAAAAGGAGTTAACCTGCTTACAGCCCATGGATCGAAAGGTTTGGAATACGAGCATGTATTTGTTGCTGGTTGTAACGCATCCTACTGGGAAAAGAAAAAAGCAAGTAGTCGCGGTTATACACTACCCGACACCCTTTTCCTTTCAAATGAGGAAGTCGACAAAAACGAAGAACAACGAAGATTATTCTATGTTGCTTTAACCCGAGCAGAAAAACACCTCACCATTTCTTACGCTAAATTCAAGGAGGATGGAAAAGAATTAGAGGCAAGTATGTTTATTGAAGAACTAAAGGCCAATCATCCTTTCACAGAAGAACAAGTAATACTTCAGGATGAAGAAATCGCTACTTTCAATCTTGTCAGATTACTATCATCGCATGAACCGGTAATCGACAAAATGGAGTCAGACATCATCGACAAAGCATTGGATAAATTCACAATGAATGTTACGGCATTGAACAACTATTTGAGTTGTCCGCTTGAATTCTACTACCGTAACCTCATCAGAATACCTTCCCCTAAGAATGAAACATTAGAATTTGGCTCAGCTGTTCACTTTGCGCTGGAGATGATGTTTAGCAGAATGAAGGATCACCCCAACAAAGATTTTCCAAAACAGGAAATTGTAATTGACGACTTCATCAATTATATGTACAGACACCGTGAATCCTTTACCAAAGAAGAATTTGCGAGAAGACTGGAATATGGGAAAGAGGTACTTGCCCAATACTATACAAAAAGAGTGAATGGCTTTAACAAGATTGTATCGGTCGAACGTAACATCAGAAACGTAATGGTCGATGGTGTTCCATTGAAAGGTAAAATCGACAAAATGGAGTTTGATGGACATTATGTCAATGTGGTGGATTACAAAACAGGGAACCCTGATAATGCAAGTAAAAAAATGAAGAACCCTGAGTTGGATCCTCCAAATGGTGGCGACTATTGGAGACAGGCTGTGTTTTATAAAATTTTAATTGACAACAGCGAACAAGGCAAATACCAGGTAAGGAGTACAGAGTTCGACTTTATTGAACCCAATACCAAAAAAGAAATCAAATCGCAGAAAGTCGATATTACCAAAGAAGACACCGATCTGGTAAGAGCACAAATAACAAGTGTTTGGGAGAAAATTCAAGCCCGTGAGTTTTATAAAGGTTGTGGAAAAGAAGATTGTCACTGGTGTAATTTTGTCAAGTCCAATAAATTGGAAGTTGTAGAAACCGAAGAAGAGACAGATTTGATTTAACCTTACTAAGGTGTGAACTGAATAGGAATCATTTAACTTTGCGTTGCGATGAATAAAATTATTTGGATATTGATTGGTGCGGTTTTCCTGGTTTCATGCGGACAACAAGTTGCCCCTACAGGCGGTCCCAAAGATTCTCTTCCACCCAAATTGGTTATGGCAGTCCCTGGTATCAATGCCACTAATTTTAAATCCGATCGCATTACGCTTTATTTTGATGAATACGTAACGCTGGATAATCCTTTTGAAAAAATCACCTACTCCCCCATACCTAAAGTCAATCCAAATACAGATGGAAAGCTCAGGACAATTACCATCAAAATAAAAGACACATTAGAACCAAACACAACTTACTCCATTGATTTTGGTGAGTCAATTAAAGACATTAACGAAGGCAATATCCTCAAGAATTTTAACTATGCTTTTTCGACTGGAGAATACATTGATTCTGCTTTCCTAACCGGACAAGTTTTTATTGCAGAAACTGGTTTGACCGACAGCACTCTGGTAGCGGTACTACATAATAACCTTGATGACTCGGCGGTTGTCAAATTTAAGCCTCGGTACTTCGCAAGACTAAAAGGAGATGGCAGCTTTTTATTCAGAAATCTTAAGCCAGGCAGCTATAATCTCTTTGCTATCAAAGACCAGAATGGTGATAGAAAATATGATCAGTCCAGTGAGTTGATTGCATTCATGAACAACACCATCACAATTGGAAGCGACACCAGCGTATTGCTTTTTGCATTTGAAGCAGCAAGAACTGATTCTACAGTTATCAAAAAGCCAGCAGCAAAAGCTAGTGATAAGAAAAAAGAAGACAGAAGATTGCGTTTTTCCAACAACTTCGATGGTGGTCGACAAGATCTTTTATCAGACTTGATTTTCACATCTGAACATCCATTGAAAACGTTTGACAGCACTAAGCTTAGGCTAACGGACTTAAGTTATCAAGATTTGCCCTTTTCTGTAGAAAAAGACTCAACAAATAAAAAGATCACACTTAAAACAACATGGAAAGAGGGCGCAAAATATAACCTCATCATTGAAAAAGATTTTGCCTCCGATACATTAGACAATGCCACTCTCAAAACAGATACCCTTTCTTTCAATGCAAAAAAAGAGTCAGATTATGGTAGCATTGATTTAAAAATTGAAAATATTGACTCTACCCTTCACCCCATAGTCTTCTTGAATAAAAATTCAAAAACCTTTTTAAAGCAAGCCCTTGAAAAGTCGAGGTACCGCATCAAACTTTTTGACCCAGGAGACTACGAAGTGAAAATCCTATTTGATGTGAACAATAATGGTAAATGGGATACTGGAGACTATTGGAAAAAACTACAACCTGAGAAAGTCGTGGCCAGAAAAAAACCAATCAATATAAGGGCTAACTGGGATAATGAAATACTGATTGACCTAAACCAGATTAACGAACAATAACTATTGGATATAACTGTCGACTGGCAATCTATTTCTTATACTTTTTGCCAAGGTCATTTCATCAGCATACTCCAATTCACCCCCAAACGCAATCCCTCTCGCAATGGTAGTAAACCTTAAATTAGGTTTGTTCAACTTCTTTCTGATATAGTAAATGGTGGTATCCCCCTGTATAGTTGGACTCAATGCAAAGACCACTTCATTAATACCTTCATTCTCCACCCTTTCAGCAAGTGAAGCAATGGTCAGCTGATCCGGACCAACCCCGTCTAATGGTGAGATGACACCACCCAATACATGGTACAACCCATTATATTGTTCTGTCGATTCAATAGCAATTACATCCCTAATGCTTTCCACTACACAAACCATATCCCTTTTCCTAGAAGAATTCTTGCATATTGAACATTGATCCTGATCAGAGATATTGAAACATGTTGAGCAGAACTTGATTTCTTCCCTCATTCGGGCTATGGTTTCACTAAATTCTGTGACTTCTACTTTATCCTGCTTCAATAAATGCAATACCAACCTCAATGCTGTTTTCTTACCAATACCCGGCAATTTGCTGAACTCTTTAACAGCTGCTTCCAATAGATGAGAAGAAAGATTCATATTACTGCAAATATATCGAAAACCAAGCTTCTTTATCTGCTGAAAGCCTTGCCTGGCCACTCATTTATACTATCTTTGCAGCTCTTAAGCATAACATGAAAGACATTGCAACCTTACTCAAGGAAAGAATCCTGGTCATTGATGGAGCGATGGGCACCATGATCCAGCGACATAAATTACAGGAGGCCGACTACAGAGGTAAAAGATTTGCTGATTGGCAAAGTGATTTAAAGGGGAACAACGACCTTCTTTGTATAACACAACCTCAAATTATACAAGAAATACATCTACAATACTTAGATGCTGGTGCCGATATAATTGAAACCAACACTTTCAATGCACAAGCCGTTTCATTGGCAGATTACAACATGAGCGACTTGGCCTATGAAATTAATTTGGCAGCAGCGAAATGTGCCAGGGCAGCAGTAGATGAATTTAAACAAAAACATCCTGAACGTGCAGCTGAAGGAGGACCTTATGTAGCAGGTGCAATTGGACCGATGAACAAAACATTGTCTTTATCCCCTGATGTAAATAATCCAGGTTTCAGAGGCATTAGTTTTGATGAAGTGGCTTCTGCTTATTATGAACAAGTTAAAGCATTGGTTGAAGGTGGTGTCGATCTTTTATTGGTTGAAACTATATTCGACACCCTCAATGCAAAGGCAGCCATTTTTGCCATCAAAAAATTCTTTAGAGATCATCAACTTCCAGAACTTCCGCTGATGATCAGCGGTACCATTACTGATGCTTCTGGTAGAACGTTAAGTGGACAAACACTGGAAGCATTTTATACGAGCGTTGAACATGCAAAGCCTTTAAGCATTGGCCTGAATTGTGCATTGGGTGCAAATCAAATGAGAGCACATATTGAAGAGCTTTCACAAATAGCGAGCTGTTTTACTTCAGCCTATCCTAATGCAGGTCTGCCCAATGCCATGGGTGAATATGATGAAGAGCCACATGAAACAGCTCACTTTATTGAAGAATGGGCCAAGAATGGTTTTGTCAATATAGTAGGTGGATGCTGCGGCACTACACCAGACCACATTGAACATATTGCAAATCATGTAAAAAAACTTCAACCCAGATTGCTTCCCGTAGTTGAAACCAGTTTAGAAAACCACGAGCAGTAAACATGAGCAACACCAGATACCATATTAAACCCTATATGCGATTGGCAGGCTTGGAACCTTTGGTAATAAGACCTGAAACCAATTTTGTGAATGTTGGAGAAAGAACCAACGTGACTGGTTCTAAAAAATTTGCCCGATTAATTAAAGAAGAGAAGTACGAAGAAGCATTGTCCGTCGCTCGCCAACAAGTAGAAAACGGTGCACAGATCCTAGATGTCAATATGGATGATGCCCTATTGGATGGCGAAGCGGAGATGGTCAAGTTTTTAAACCTCTTGCAAAGCGAACCGGATATAGCAAAGATTCCGATCATGATCGACTCTTCAAAGTTCTCGATCATTGAAGCAGGATTGAAATGCGTACAGGGTAAATGTATTGTAAACTCCATTTCATTAAAAGAAGGGGAAGAAAAATTTATAGAACAAGCAGTCATCTGTAGAAGTTTTGGGGCAGCTGTCATTGTGATGGCGTTTGATGAACAGGGACAAGCAGATACTTATGAGCGTAAAGTAAATATTGGCAAACGCGCTTATGAGATTCTTACTAAACAGGTAGGCTTTCCTCCACAGGATATTATTTTCGACCTGAATATTTTTGCCGTAGCTACTGGACTCGAAGAACACAACAATTATGGTGTAGACTTCATTGAAGCTACCAGAACATTAAAACAAATGTTTCCATTAGCAAAGGTGTCTGGTGGTGTTAGTAATCTTTCTTTTTCGTTCAGAGGAAATGAACATGTAAGAGAAGCCATGCACAGTGTATTTCTTTACCATGCTATCAAGGCTGGTATGGATATGGGCATTGTGAATGCGGGACAACTGGTGGTATACGATGAAATAGAGCCTGAATTAAGGGACTTATGTGAAGATGTTATTCTGAACAGAAACAATGACAACAACGAAGCGACAGAAAAACTAATTGCGTTTGCTGAAACGGTTAAAGAAAAGGGACAAGGAACAAAAGAGCGATCTGAAGAGTGGAGAAAGGGTAGTGTAGAAGAACGACTTAAGCACGCACTGATTAATGGCATTACTGAATATATTGACGCCGACACAGAAGAGGCCAGACAAAAATATCCAAAACCACTGGATGTAATCGAAGGTCCATTGATGGACGGCATGAATGTTGTGGGTGATTTATTCGGTTTAGGAAAAATGTTTTTGCCGCAGGTAGTTAAAAGCGCCCGCGTGATGAAAAAAAGTGTGGCTGTTTTAACCCCCTACATTGAAGCAGAAAAACAAAATGCTTCTTCAGCAGGTAAAATATTATTGGCGACTGTGAAAGGAGATGTACATGATATCGGAAAAAATATTGTGGGTGTAGTACTGGGATGTAATGGATATGAAATCATAGACCTTGGTGTTATGGTTGCAGCTGATAAGATTTTGAATGAAGCTGAAAAACACCAAGCAGATATTATTGGCTTAAGTGGATTAATTACTCCTTCGCTTGACGAGATGGTTCATGTTGCTTCTGAAATGAAAAGACGTGGCATGAAGCAGCCTTTATTAATTGGCGGTGCTACCACATCCAGGATGCATACTGCTTTGAAAATAGCAGAACAGTATGACAATGGTGTTATACATGTATTAGATGCTTCAAGAAGTGTATCGGTAGCTGGGTCATTGTTAAACAAAAACAAAGAGGAGCTTCTTGGAAACATCAAAATTGAATATGCTAAACTTCGTGAAGAGTTTAACAACAAGAAGAACAGCAAGGAATTGCTAACCTATGAGCAGTCGGTCACAAATAAATTCAACATTGACTGGAGCAATACTACATTGAAAACACCAAGCTTCACTGGATATAAGCAGATTGAGGAATTGGATATAGATAAACTAATACCGTACATCGACTGGACACCATTCTTCATTGCTTGGGAAATGCATGGCAAGTTTCCTGCTATTTTAAAAGATGAAGTAATTGGACAGGAAGCAAGTAAGTTATATGATGATGCCAATCGTATGCTTTCCAAAATAGTTGTAGAAAAATGGCTGAGTCCGAAAGCAGTCATTGGATTCTGGCCAGCAAACAGTGATGGTCGTGATAGCGTGCATGTTATAGACGAAAAACAAGGAAACGAATTTCAACTGCAGTTCTTGCGTCAGCAAATGAAAAAAGCTGCAAATCAGCCTAATTTATCTTTGGCAGACTTTATTGCACCTAGCGAATGCAAAAAACAAGACCATATTGGTGCATTTGCAGTAACCATTCAAGGTATAGAACCTCACATCAAACGTTTTGAACAAGAGCATGACGACTACAACAAAATCATGTTGCAGGCATTGGCAGATCGTTTGGCTGAAGCACTTGCAGAATACCTTCATGCAGAAGTCAGAACAACATACTGGGGATACGCTGTAGATGAAAATTTATCAAACGAAGAGTTGATCAAAGAAAAATATACAGGTATCAGGCCAGCACCTGGGTACCCAGCTTGTCCCGATCATACTGAAAAACACAAACTGTTCAAGCTTTTAAATGCAACTGCTACAACAGGCATTGAGCTAACGGAATCATTAGCCATGTATCCTGCATCCTCAGTCTGCGGTTGGTATTTTTCACACCCTGAATCAAAATATTTTGGTGTGGGCAAAATCACCCAAGATCAATTGAAGCATTATGCAGACAGAAAAGCTATAGCTATAGCTGAGGCAGAAAAATGGTTGAGACCAATCTTAGACTAAAAGATTTCTATGCGTATCATTTCCTATAATGTAAATGGCATTAGAGCAGCAATCAAAAAAGGATTTATTGATTGGCTTAAAACAGATCCTGCAGATATAATTTGTATACAGGAAACAAAAGCAAAAAAAGAGGATGTTGATGTATCAGCAATTAATGCATTAGGTTACCACGATTACTGGTTCAGTGCCAGCTCAAAAAAAGGATATAGCGGTGTTGCAGTTTTTACAAAGCAAGAACCGGACAAAGTAGTATATGGAAATGGCCACCAACAAAGTGATGATGAAGGAAGGGTTATCCAGTTGACTTTTGGAAAACTATTACTTATCAATGCCTATTTCCCATCAGGCACATCTGGGGATGAAAGACAGTCCTTTAAAATGGAGTGGCTCCGTGAATTACTTCCCTATTTGAATAAGATCAAAAAGAAATGCGAAGGGGTTATACTTTGTGGTGATTACAACATTGCACACAAAGAAATTGATATTCACGATCCTAAAGGAAATAAAAATACAACTGGATTTCTCCCTGAAGAAAGAGCATGGATGGATGATTTTTTTGCATCAGGATGGACAGATTCATTCAGAGCAATACATCCAGAACCACATCGTTATTCCTGGTGGAGTCAGCGTTTCCCAAGTGTTCGATTAAATAACAAGGGTTGGAGGATAGACTACATCAATGTTACTAATGAGCTTAGTTCAAAAATCAAAGACGCTGAAATTTATCCAGATGTAAAACACAGCGATCATTGTCCCGTTTACCTAAAGCTTGATTTATAATTCATCTTTCACATGATTCTTTACAACATCACCTATATGGTTTCTCATGCTATTCATGATGAGTGGCTAACATGGATGAAAACAGAACACATGCCTGAAATTATGTCTAGCGGCCTGTTTGAGCGAAATCAATTGCTCAAACTATTAGAAGTTGATGAACAAGAAGGGGTGACTTATGCTGCACAATTTTATACCACCTCAATTCAAGAATACAATACATATACCACCAAGTATGCGCCAGCACTACGTTTGCAAGCAAATCAAAAATGGGGTGATCAAGTGTTAGGCTATAGGACAATTATGGAGATTGTGCAATAAGTGTGGAAAAATAGGAGCTAAATAATGGCTAAAATGCAGTGTAGGACTGCTTTTTAGCGGAAAAATACCAAGAAAAAAATTTTTGTTTATTAAAAAAGCGTCTAAATTTGTTTCATACAAACCAATTAAATTTTCTTTTATGAACAAAGCTGAATTGATCGCGAAACTCGCTGATGATGCGGGTATCACAAAGACACAAGCAAATGCTGCTCTTGATTCTTTTATCAGTGCAATTACCAAAACTTTGAAAGGTGGTGGTAAAGTTACACTTGTTGGTTTCGGTACTTTCTCTGTAACCAAGAGAGCTGCTCGCAATGGTCGTAACCCACAAACTGGCGCAGTTATCAAGATCAAAGCGAAGAAGGTTGCACGCTTCAAGGCTGGTAAGGAGCTTTCTGCGAAGATCTAATTGCATCAAAAAAATTAAAAAAGCAAGACGCTTGCGTGTCTTGCTTTTTTTTTCGATTAACTAAATTAAACTATATACAATGGGAAGAGGCGACAAAAAAACCAAGAAAGGAAAGATTTTCAAAGGATCATTTGGAAAAGCTAGACCAGCAAAAACAACAAAAAAAGCTGCTCCTGCCAAGAAGGCATAAGTTCGGATTAGTAATTAGTATATAGTATGTATGCTATTGCTAATTACTAATTTCATTTAGTCTCTAATAAGATTAAGGTGCAAGTCGGCATACCTGCCAATTATCATCAACTAGTTCGTACAAAATTCTGTCGTGTAGCCTGCTGCTTCTACCCTGCCAGAACTCAATACGTACAGGCTTTACACGGTATCCACCCCAATGTGGTGGACGTGGAATTGGCGTTTGACTATACTCAGCAGTAATTTTTTCTAAAGCCTGTTCTAATACAGATCGATCTGTAATCTTTTGACTTTGTGGAGATGCCCATGCTCCAAGTTGGCTACCGACCGGCCTGCTTTTAAAATAGGCATCACTCTCTTCATCTGCAACTTTATTTGAAATTCCCTCAATGCGCACTTGCCTTTCTAACTCTTTCCAAAAAAATAACAAAGAAACAAACTGTTGCTGTTCCATTTGCTTTCCCTTATCGCTATTGTAGTTAGTAAAAAAAACAAAACCTCGCTCATCAAAACCTTTCAGTAAAACAATCCTTGACGAGGGTCTTCCTTCTGCTGAAACAGTAGATAATGCCATAGCATTCACTTCATCTATAGCAGAACCCACAGCTTCATCCCACCATGTAGCAAATTGAGCAAGTGGATTTTTAGCTACTTCAGTTTCGGTAAGTGATTTTAATTGATAATCTTTTCGAATATCGGCAATTGACATGTGCTATTCTTGTATTTATTGAACAAGCGTTCCAACTTTCTCTCCACAAACTAAACGCTTGAGATTTCCTTCCTCATTCATGTCAAACACAATAATGGGTAGTTTGTTTTCCATGCATAACGTAAACGCTGTCATATCCATGATCTTGAGGTTCTTATCGATACACTCTTTAAAAGAGATGTTATCATACTTAACAGCGGTAGGATCCTTTTCAGGATCTGCAGTGTAAATGCCATTAACGCGGGTGCCTTTCAAAATGACATCTGCTTCAATTTCGATAGCACGAAGTGAGCCAGCAGTATCTGTGGTAAAATAAGGGTTACCCGTACCAGCACCAAAAATAACGACACGGTGCTTTTCCAGGTGTCGGATGGCTCTTCTTCTAATATAGGGTTCTGCAACCTGCTCCATCTTGATGGCACTCAATAAACGTGTATACATGCCTTGCTTTTCAAGCATGGCCTGAATAGCCATTCCGTTGATAACGGTTGCCAACATTCCCATATAATCTCCATGAGCTCTTTCAATACCAGTCTCAGACTCATTCATACCCCTATAGATATTACCACCACCAATAACGATAGCGACTTCAACACCTAAATCGACAATACTCTTGATTTCCCTAGCATAGCGATTAACCATAGCAGGGTCTATTCCAAAGCTGTTATCTCCCATGAGAGATTCTCCCGATAACTTAAGCAGGATTCGTTTGTATACAGGTTGCATAGTGCGAATATACAAAAAGGGTCTTCATGATGAAGACCCTTTTCTGTTTATTGGAAAACCAATTAAAAATTATCCTAAAGCTACACGCTTGAATGAAACTACTTTCAGGTCGCTGTCTTTTGACTTGATGTAATCACCGACAGACATACCGCCATCCTTAACAAAAGCTTGGGCAGTTAGTGTGCTCTCTTTAAAGAAAGCATTCATTTTGCCTTCAGCAATTTTAGCAAGCATTTCTTCTGGTTTACCGGCCATTTTTGGATCAGCCTTGATAACATCTAAAACAATTGCCCTTTCTCTGTCAATTACTTCCTGAGATACAGAAGAAGCATCTACTGCTACAGGGTTCATGGCAGCAATTTGCATTGCGATATCTTTTCCAACTTCAGCGTTTGGCTTGTTGAATCCTACCAATACACCCATTCTGTTTGCACCATGGATATAAGATGAAACGAATTCAGCATCAATACGCTCAAATTTAGAAACACCAATTTTTTCACCGATACTGGCCAACTTATCGTTTACCAAATCAGCAATTTTTACACCATTGATAGCCACTGCATTCAATTCATCAACTGATGTAACATTGTTAGCGATAGCAGCATCAATAATGCTTTCAGCAAAAGCGATAAAGTCGGTATTCTTACTTACGAAATCAGTTTCGCAACTTACGCAAAGAGAGATACCAGTTTTGTTATCTGCAGTTGTTTTTGCAAAAACTACACCTTCCTTTGCATCACGATCGCCACGAAGAGCAGCAACTTTCTGACCTTTCTTTCTCAACCAATCAATTGCCTCTTCAAAATCGCCGTTGGTTTCTGTGAGTGCCTTGCGACAATCCATCATACCTGCACCTGTCATCTGACGCAGCTTGTTGATTTCAGCTGCTGTGATATTTACTGTTGACATATTTAATCTCCGGCTTTGCAATCATTACTGATGCAAAACACTGTGTTTATTGTTAATTAAATAATAAGACAAGATTACTTCTTCTGAGCTGGCTTTCTACCACCGGTTCCTGCAGAAGGAATTCTACGCTTTGGCGCACTTTTTCCTTTCTTACCACCTTCAGCATCACCATCTTCATCCACAGAGAACTTCACTGTTTGCTCGTTAGATTCTTCTGCTTCATCTTCTTCAGACTTTTCAGCCTGACGCTCAGCTAAACCTTCAGCAATTGCAGCAGTGATGTAATTGGCGATGATGGCAATTGACTTTGTTGCATCATCGTTCGCTGGAACTGGGAAGTCAACTTTGTTTGGATCACAATTGGTATCTACCATTCCAAATGTAGTAATACCCAAACGCTTAGCTTCAGCCATAGCGATGTGCTCATGTCCAATATCAATGATGAACAAAGCAGCGGGGATACGGCCCAATTGAGCAATACCACCCAATACTTTTTCCATTTTGTCCTTATCGCGAGACAACTGTAATCTCTCTTTCTTAGTGATGCTGTCGAAGCTTCCATCATTCAACATCTTTTCGATGCTCTGCATTTTCTTTACAGACTTACGAACAGTGTTGAAGTTGGTAAGCATACCACCTAACCAACGCTCGGTTACGTAAGGCATGTTGACTTTCTTCGCACATTCAGTCACGATTTCTTTGGCTTGCTTCTTTGTTCCTACGAACATGATCTTCTTACCACTTTTCGCGATGTTCTTTAGCGCAAGAGCTGTTTCCTGCAAGCATTCTACAGTCTTGTTCAAGTCGATAATGTGAATGCCTTTCTTCTCAGCATAGATGTAAGGCAACATTTTTGGATTCCACTTTTTACGGAGGTGACCAAAGTGAACACCGGCTTCAAGAAGTTGCTGCTGCAGTGTAGTATTATTTTCCATTGTATAAAGTATGTTTTTATTCTTGATTGGGAATAGCTGTTAACGCTTGCTGAACTGGTAGCTTCTTCTTGCTTTCTTCTTACCGAATTTCTTCCTTTCAACACCTCTTGGATCCCTTGTAAGTAAGCCTACAGCTTTCAAAGCTGGCTTGAACTCAGGATTGAGGTTGATCAGAGCACGGGCAATACCCAACTTCGATGCTTCAGCCTGGCCTTTTTTACCACCACCTGCTGCATTAATTTTGATATCGTATTTACCTACGCCATCAACTGTGATGATGGGAAGTTCCACCTGGTTCTGTAAGTATACCTGTGGAAAATATACTTTATAATCATGGTCGTTAATAGTGATGTTACCATCCCCTTTGCTGAGGAATACCCTGGTAACCGCTTCTTTTCTGCGACCAAGTCCGTTTTTTTGTTTTTCCATTATTGTTGAATTGAAATGGTTTGTGAATTAGAATTTGAAAGGTGTTGGTTGCTGTGCAGCATGCGGATGCTCAGCACCAGCGTACACAAACAATTTCTTAAACATCTTGCGACCCAGTCTGTTCTTTGGCAACATGCCCTTTACAGCCCTTTCTACAATTTGCTCAGGACGACGCTTGATCAAATCCTTTGCAATTTCAATTTTCTGACCTCCAGGATAACCAGTTACGTGCTGGTATTCTTTGTCGTTGAACTTGTTACCAGTGAAGATAACTTTCTCAGCATTGATCACGATAACGAAGTCTCCGCAATCAACATGGGGCGAATAATACGCTTTGTTTTTCCCGCGTAATACTGAAGCAATTTTGCTACAGATTCGTCCCACAGTTTGATTGGTCCCGTCAACAACGTGCCATTTACGTTGCACGGAAGCTGCATTTGCATGCTTTGTGGTGAAATGTAATTTACTCATGTGTTGTTTTTTTTGGAGCCATGCTCCTGTTATAAAATAAGTCCCCGCCATCCCGGAGACTACCCATATTTGATTATGGGAGTGCAAAGTTAGTAAAGAAGGAGACCAAAAACGAAGAAAAAGGCCTCTTTTTTCAAAGAGGCCTTCATAATTAATTGATTTTCAATAAATATTTTGATGCAAAATAAATATTCATCAAAAAACAGGGTAAGAAATGCGGGCTTTGACCACCTGAGAGTCGGCAAAACCATAACCGGGACTCATAAACTTGATGAAAGGAATGGCCATACTGACGAGCGTATTGTATCTTTTATAGTCTTCCAGCACTGAAAAAAGCTCCTTGCTTTTACCATAGGGCCCCTCATAATCCATGATCAAGAGTTTTTTACCATAGGGCATCATTTTGTATTGAATTTTTTCACTCGGACCAGTCGGCGTGTAATTGTTAACCCCTACTGAAGCAAACAAGGCGACTTCATTCTGATTAACGCGCTGTGTGTAGAAAATACGTACTCCATTATAATCAGCCTTTCTCTTTTCGGCATAGGCAATCAACTCATCAAATATTTTTTTTGTCTCTTCCGCTTCATTAGCTTTTGCAACAACTTTAGATTGGAAAAGAAAAGAACTATCCGTTACTGTTGTGGTAAGAATATTGTAACCATAAACGTAGGTAGTCGTTTTTAATTTTTCACCTAAATCTGTAATAGCAGTTGCAGCAGTCACAGCAAGATCATCTCCAGGAATAGGTAAACGGGACTGCTCATAGCGATAAACAATTTTAGTGAGCTTAGAATCAGTGGTATCAGGACTCACAACAATGTGTAAGGGTATTGTTTTATTTTCTTTGGTATGTACAAATATGAACTCAAATGGATTTGCCTTTTCAATACTAAGCGTATAACCTTGTTCTTTTTTAGGAGTATACCATTGATCGACCTTCTCCATTTGTTCAAATTCCATCATTACTCTTTCAATGGGCAAGGGTACTTTCACAACCAATTCTTTTTGTGCAGGAACGACTGCAAAAATTACTGCTAGCAATACAACCAAACCAATAACCAAAAATTTCAGCTTGCTTTTCATGTTCACTTTTTTTACTTGTTTATGGAATGTATAATTGTTGCTTTATCATTATTTCTAATCACCCAAATTTTTTCTTTATCTGCATGCAATTTTCTGACTTGTCCTTTCAAACTTAAACCAGGCAACAGGTGATGTACAAATTTCGTGCCACCTTTATTGATAAGTAACGACCCAAAATCAGCATCGTTTCTGCCCAACTGTACATTGTTCTCATAAAAATTTCCAGCCAAAACTATATCTGGTAAACCATCAAGATTTAGATCTTGCACAACGCCAGTTTTTAAAGGTGATAGCTGTAATTGCCAAGGCAGCCGAAGATTGGTAAAATTACCTTCCCCCTCATTTATGAATAACATACTACGCATCTCTGTGGCTATCCACTTTTGAGCATCCGCTAATTTTTCACTGGTAAATATTTCCTGTAAAGATGCTTTTGCAAAATCTTCAGCATATAAAAACTTTTTCTTCAGCTGCGGCATTTGTCGTTCTAAGTCTGACTTCACAGCAAAACATATTTCTTTGCCAGTAACATAATAGGTAACAATCTGCTCTTTTACACCATTGTTGTCGAAATCATTGAAGTACATACTGACAGGTTGATTGGCACTTGCTTTTAACCTGCTGTTTTCACCCAGATTACCTGCCACCAAATCCATATCGCCATCATTATCAATGTCCACTGGCAAAACAAAATTCCACCAACCATTATCTGAAACCGACTTCCCTTTAAACTGATTACCTTCCGCATACATTATAGTTACTGCACCCCACTCTTTTGCCAACACCAAATCAAGTTGTTGGTCTCCGTTCATATCTGCCCACACTCCATCTGTCACCATCCCTGCATCAACCAACTCAGGCGCATAAGTAGTAGTCACGTCTTTAAACCGCCCACTACCATCATTCAACAATAATTTAGAAGACACAGTTTGTCCGTATGCAAATGGCATGTCTCTTGCACCTACAAACAAATCGATTTTACCATCTTTGTTGAAATCATTTGCACTGATGCAGGAAACTGTAAAATCAAATACCGGAAACGCATCTGCCAGCTTTGAAAACGCTTTACCATTTTTATTCAAGTAGACTCTTGGCGTCAAATAAGGTGTAACGCCATAATATTCATTACCTCCAGATGCAACGACTAAATCTTTCCAGCCATCATTGTTGAGATCAACAAAAAGTGCATCAATATCTTCGTAGGTGCTATCATTATCTAAATCAGGAATGTGAAACGAGTTCCACTGAGCTTTATCAGCAATCAGTAATTTACTTTTTTTACCCTTAGAGGAACCAAAAAATAAATCATCTACACCATCATTATTAATGTCTCCCATGGCAAAGGCAGGCCCTTCGGTCGACAACATATGCGGCAACAAAGGCTCACGATCAAATTCATTAAATCTGTTTTCTTCATGATTCAACAAATCAACAGGTGATTCAACCCATTGCTCATAATGATCAACTGAACTATCCCCCCACTTTTTATAATCATAGTTAGCCAACCCTTTCTGATAAACAAGTTGTATCATAGACTGATTTAATCCGGTTATAATAGTTTGATAAGTATTATCCGGCCAAATTACTTGTATAGAATCAATATTATTGTTACCAAATCCAATATGCAAAGGAAGCTCCATACTCGATTGAAATCCCCTCACTGGAAATTTCTCATACATCGATCTTTCTGATTGATAATAGACAATAGCTTTTGCACCAATAGCATTTTTGTTTCTTGCATCACCTTTCAATTGCAATTGAATTGAACGATGTGCTGTATCGCCGCTGTTATTCTTATAGACAAGTGGTGCATCATCAATATTATTAACGATAATATCTAAGTCGCCATCATTATCAAAATCAGCATAGGCCGCTCCATTAGAAAAAGTCTCTTTGTCATTTTGAATAGCAGCACCAATATCTTTGAACTTCAATTCATCCTGGTTCTGGAAAAACTTGTTTTTTAATTTTATCTGTGGGAATTTTTCAATGATTTGCATTTCTTTTTCAGACATTTCTCCTGCACGAATCTTCGACTGTATATCATCGTTAGAAATGAAATTAACATAGTCGATATCATTCAACCTTCTTGGGATACCGTTAGAAACAAACAAGTCCTTTTTCCCATCATTATCAAAATCAACCCATAATGGCGCCCAAGACCAATCCGTAGCATGCACACTAGCGTATACACCAACTTCACTGAACAACCCATTTCCACGATTCAATTGCAAATTATTTCTGGCGTATTGGTGGTTATACCCATAACGCAATTTCATGTTAAACAGGTTGTATTCATCTTCTCCTAATGAACGCTTTAAGATATAAGGATCTTCGGGAAGCATATCCATGGAAACAATTTCAGGCAAACCATCATTGTTCACATCAGCAGCATCAACACCCATAGAAAATTGGGATGTGTGCATGATTGCCGAATCTAGTGTCTCTATGAAACCACCTTTCTTGTTGTTGATGTAGAGATAATCATTCTCGTGAAAGTCGTTACCAATATAAAGATCTGGATATCCATCCAAGTTGATATCAGAAACAACAATTCCTAAACCGTATCCAATCACTGACGAATTAATACCAGCAGCCTGAGTCTCGTTTATGAATTTACCATTTACATTTCGATAGAACCGATCTCCAGAAAGACTATCGTAGCTATTGACATAAGAGGGGCGTGCATTAAATGTGCTGTTGTATCGCAATGAGTGATTCAAAAGGTACATGTCTAAGTCGCCATCCAAGTCTTGATCAAAAAAGGCAGCCTGCGTGCTAAATCCATTGAAGGACAAACCATAGGCATTCGCTTCTTCTGCATAAACAGGAATACCATCAGCATTTATTCCTTTACAAACTAGCAATTGATTTCCTTGCTGAAGGTTTTCATAATTACCAACACGACAAACATAAAGATCAAGTAAGCCATCCTGATTGATATCAACAACTGAAACGCCAGTCGACCAACCACCATCTTGAGGAATTTTCGCAGCCTTTGTTACATCTTTAAAGTGAATATCTCCTTCGTTCAAAAAAAGTTTGTTCTCACCTTGGTTCGCACTAAAAAACACATCAATTTTCCCATCGTTATTAAAATCCGCTGTTGCAACACCCGCACCATTGTAGAAATACATATAAGTGAGCATATTCACTTTTGCATTGGGCTTCAGGTTATTCGCAAAATAGAGACCTGTTTTTTCTTTTTCCAATACTTCAAACAATGGTTTCGCTTGTTGCTTACAGCCATAAGCAAAAAGAATAGAGAATACAAGCAGTTTAGAAAAATTGCTCATTTGTTGTTGTATTGATAGATGATTGGCAGACTGTTATTTTGCACAAACAGAAAAGAAGGTTTACCGTTAAGCTGAATAGGCTTGATATCTCTAGTTTCACCAATAATTTTGATGCCTGATTGCGCTGTCTGCATGAAACTGAAACTCCTTTTCCCGTTATTCACTAATACTCCTCCATAACCTGCATCCATTCTAGAGAATTGCGGGAGCCAGTCGTACTGATTAAAACCCAACAACAAATCGATTTTACCATCTGCATTAACATCAGCTGTTTGAATAGCAGTTATTGATGAAACCTGTGCGTCAAAAGGTAAAACCTGCACGGTAAACTTACCACCACCTTCGTTCCAGGCAATACAAGAAGATGAATAATTATAGACAGCTACCTGACTTGACTTGATTAATTCAGGACTAAACAATTCCTGAATAGATTTGTCTGCATACGCATCATGTCTAAGATTCTGTTTCTTCAATGAAGGTATCTGGTCAGTCAGTTCTTTTTTTAGAAATACAGGAACATCCTTATTGTTGATGGTTCTGGTAAAGATAACCTGCCGATTAGCAGATTGATCAAACTGATTCACCCACATCTTTACAGGATGCTTTTCATCTGGTCTTAAATAATGATTACCTCCATTGTTGCCCAACACCAAATCAAGATCACCATCACCATCTAAATCAGCTGTTGTGACAGCTCTCCACCAACCCATATAGGACGATAGGTTTGAATTCATAGGTGTATATACCCCAGATTTAAATTCATAGATCTCAATACCTGTCCATTCCCCTACCAACACCAATTCATCTTGCTTGTCACCATTAACATCTGCATAAACTGCACTGGTATACATGCCAGGCTTAACCTGTGCAATAACTTTTTGCTGCACTGAAAAATTACCTTGGCCGTCGTTACTATAAAAAGCGACTTCCGGCATAAGTCCATATTGCACTGGAACCGAACAACTGGCTGTAAATATATCTTCATCGCCATCTCCATCAACATCCTTTATCAATACAATACTTGTATTACCAATAGCTGGAGGGAAAGCATTTTCTTTCTTAGAAAAATTTCCCTTGCCATCGTTTAGATAAAGACGGTGGGTCATGGGTTTAGATAAAGTTGGTCGGTTATTTCCACCAGAGCCTACAAATAAATCCAAATCTCCATCGTTGTCAACATCAAAAAAAGTTGCTGCAACATCTTCCGGTTCCCTTTCCTGTTGAAAAAATTCTTCATTGGTTTTCTTAAAACCGTTAGTGGTTTGCACATATAATTTTGCTGCATGAGATGTAGCGCCTCCAATAAAAACATCATCACGACCATCACCGTTAACATCTGCAACTGCAGCACGCGGACCTTCTCTTGAAATCAAACGCGGAATATTTCTTTCCTGATAAATGTCAACATAATTATCTTCTTCTGGCACCTCTAATGCTCCTTCAAGAACTGATGTAAATAAGGATGGAGTTGAAATTGATTGTTGAATAGCTTGATCATCTTTTGAAGGAGAGAATAGATATACAGAATCAGCTTTTAAATTCGTGATGGTTCTGTAGGTTGAATTCGGCCAATAAATTTTTATAGAATCGACTTTAGGATTTTGGCCCAAGCCAAATAAGATTTTTAAATCGACAGAAGATTGAAATCCTCTGTTAGGGATCAGTTCTCGTGTCTGTTTGTTTCCATTCTGGTAGAGCTCCACTTTTGAACCAATGGCAAAACGATTTGGTGTATCGGCAGATAGTTGAATACCAATGTAATGGTGATTATAAATTTCTCTACTATTATTTTTATAAATAAATGCAGGCTGATTCAAATTATTAACAACCAAGTCAAGGTCGCCATCATTATCCAAATCACCATAGGCAGCACCATTAGAGAATGATGTGGTGGTTATACCAGTTGAATCACCAGCATCATCAAACTTAAATTCGCCTTTATTTAAGAACAGTTTATTTTTAATGGGGCGCGAAGGCATTTTTTTAATCACTTCTTCAACTTCCTCTTTTTCTCCTGTTACAACCATTCTTTGTACAACTTCATCCGCAAAGAAGTCGATAAAGTCCTGATCCGTCAAATCATGATAGATCCCATTACACACATAAATATCTTTCAAACCATCATTATCTACATCAAACAACAAAGCGCCCCAGCTCCAATCAGATGCAGCAACACCACCATAGTGAGCAACATCACTGAACACACCATTGCCATTGTTTTTTTGCAAGGTATTTTGCATATACTGGTAATAGAAGTCGGACTTTATCTTGTATTTAAACACATCATAACTTTCAAACGATGTGGTCATTTTTAGTCGTTTGTCGTCATCTGGGAGCATTTCAGTAACAAAGATTTCATTTGCCCCATCATTGTTCAAATCTGCCATATCAGCACCCATAGAGGAATGACTGAGGTGTTGAACACGCTGTGTAAGCTCATCTTTGAATGTTCCATTTCCTTGGTTGATATACAAATAGTCTCTTTCAAAAAAATCGTTACTTACATAAATATCTGGTTTCAGGTCTCCATTTACATCACCTACTGTTACACCAAGTCCGAAACCAATCAAACTGCCATAGATACCAGCCTGTTCACTTACATCAACAAATTTTCCGCCATCATTTCTCAATAATTTATCACCTCCACCTTTGAGCTGTTCTGCAACCGGCCAGTCTTTTGCTCTCAGCTCTCGTTTATTAGAATAATTAAGTGTATTAACAGGAATAAAACTGTTATTCAAAATATAGCAATCTAAATCACCATCAGCATCATAATCAAAAAATGCAGCATGCGTTGTAAACCCATCATCATTTAAACCATAAGCTGCAGCTTGCTCAGTAAAATGCATTTTACCATCGTTGATCCATAATTCATTTTCGGTATCAACCCCCGACTGATAACCAGCATTACAAACATAAATATCAAGAAAGCCATCCTGGTTGATATCAACCATGGCTACTCCTGTGCTCCACTTTTTCTTTTCTTTAAAACCTGCAGCCAATGAGACATCCTCAAATTTCCAGTCCCCCTTATTCAGATATATTTTGTTTGATCCCATATTGGCAGTGAAGAAGACATCTGCAAGTCCATCATTATTTAAATCACCTATGGCAACGCCACCTCCATTGTAAAAATTTCTATAGTTAAAGATGTTAAACTCTTTGGTATTGACTGTTTTGTTTTCAAAATCAATACCTGTTTTCTTCATTTCCTCTAATAAAGGTGTTGAAGAATTATTGCAAGAGCAAATAAGTAGAACCAAAGCCAAAGTATAAATCCTAACCACGTTAAAATGATTTGTAATTACTTTTAGGAAGAGCACAAATTTACTTGATTAACTATTAAGACTTCCCTAAATAAAGAAAGGCCGTTGTACAACGGCCTTTCGAGTTATCAAGATTAGATTATATTAATAACCAGGATTTTGAGACAAGTTAGGGTTTACAGCGAGCTGCTCACTTGGAATAGCGAACAACAAACGCTCATCACCAGATGCTGGCTTTTCAGTCCATGCACCCAAGAACTTACCAAAACGAATCATGTCATTTCTTCTCCAACCTTCCCAGTACAACTCACGGCTTCTTTCATCAAGAAGATTGTCAAGTGTAAGAGAAGCGAAAGGAGTAGCCCCACGCTTGGTACGGATGATGTTAACGATTTCAAGACCTTCAGCAGCTTTACCTGTTCTGAGCAAAGCCTCAGCTTTCATCAACCATACGTCGGCGGCACGGAAGATTACGTATTCGTTTTCAGCTGGAAACTCAACTTGATAGTCAGGTGCGTATTTCACAACACGGATACCTGTGATTTCAAGATCGTTACCAGTTTCTTTTAATTTAACTGTTTTGGTATAAGACAGGTTGTTACCTTTTCTGTCTTTTAAAGCAGCACCTGTTTGGTCGAACTGTTGACCTTGAAGTAGACCAACTTTCAAACCTGAAACATCAGTTACACCAGGATAGTCAGCAGTCAAACGCTTATCACCTGCTTCAAAACGATCGTAAGTTTCAGCAACAGTTGTGAAACCATTCCAACCACTAGGACGCTGGTTGTAGTGCAAAGTGCAATACCAACGAGACTGGTTGTTACCACCACGAAGACCGTTTGTATTTTCAAGTGCGTAAATCATTTCTTTTGACTTGCTAGAGTTAGCTGGACCAAAAGCATCGAAGTAGTTGTCATCTAGCTGGTATCCGCTTGCCAAAATTTGATCAGCAAGTGTGATAACTTGATTCATGTCACCTGCATCAAATGTTGGAGTCTTTCTGCTTCCAGCATAAACACCTTTATTTAAGTACATTTTCATCATCAATGCACGAGCAGCATCTTTATTTGCTTTGATGGCAGAACCAACAGGCAAGTTAGGAAGTGCTTCAGTCAAGTCTTTCATGATGAAATCGAAAGCATCTTTGCCCTTTAATACTTCTGGAAGAACCGTTACTTTGTCGAGGTCAGTTCTCACAGGAACTTGATCCCAACCATCAAGGATACACCACATAGACAATGCGCGGATGAACTTAGCTTCAGCAGCTTGTTGAGCTGAAGGATTCAAAGCAAGCACGTTAGATGCAGCATACTGCGCTTGAAGCAATTCACGATACGTGTCGCGGAGGAAAAGGTGGTCAGCATCCCAGTTGTGGCTGTGCAATACACGCCATACACCGTTATCGTCCCAGTCCGGACCTCTTGTAGGGCCGATAGTTTCATCTGTTGTGTGCTGTGAAGCAGCCCAGAATCTTGATTGATCCTGGAATGGGTTGTTCAGCGCATTGTAAGCACCTTGAAGTACGTCCGCAACATTTACACCGCCTTCAGCAACTGCTTCTACGCCACCCCTGTATTTTTCTTCCAACTTGGAGCAAGATGCAAGCACTATAGCTCCAACGAAGAGGATCAGAAGTTGTTTGATATTCATAATCGTTTGTTTTTAATTTAATTATAGTCCAAATGAAACACCTAAGAGAATGGTTCTTGCTGTTGGATAAGGGCTGTATTCGATACCGAAAGAAGGAATACCATCAACTTGCTTGTCAACGTTTACTTCAGGATCGAAACCAGAGAACTTCGTAATTACGAAAAGGTTTTGACCAGTCAATGAAATGTTTACGTTACGGAAAGTCTTACCGATGTTACCAACATTATAAGACAAAGTAGCGTTAGCAAGCTTCAAGTAGTTACCACTTTCAAGGTAACGGGTTGAAGGTGCAATTGCATTAGAGATTGCTTCTTGGGTTTTACCATCAGCAACCAATGATTTTGCAATATTTCTTGTACCGAGGTTACCAATAGGAACAACGTCAGTCAATGTCTCATTGTAAATCATATGCCCGAATGCACCGTTCATATTGATAACAGCAGAGAACTTCTTATAGTTCAAATCTGTAGTAATACCTAACAAAGTAGTTGGGTTAGGGTTACCAGAGTAGAACAATTTGTTACCATCATTGGTATAAATGCTCTGACCGTTAGCATCGATTCCTTCGAATTGACGTAAGTAGAACACGTTAAGTGGTTGACCACTTACGAGACGCTGAACACGAGCACCAGATACACCCTGTCCACTCAAAGCACCAGTCTCGAAGAATTGGTTACCGAAGTCTCTAAGTTCATTCTTAAGGAATGAAGCATTAACACCCGCATTCCAAGAGAAGTCTTTTCCACGAACGATAGCAGCATTCAAAGCAAACTCAACACCAGTGTTGAAGATGTTACCTGGAAGGTTGATCCAGTACTTAGCAGAACCGGGAGGACCAGGTTGTGCAACGATTTGCTCGAACAATACTTTTGTAGATGTCTTTTGGAACCAATCGATAGTACCCCAAACGCGATCTTCGAATAATCCGAAGTCAGCACCAACGTTAATCATATCTGACTGCTCCCAAGTAAGATCTGGGTTACCGAAGTTAGAACGAGTTACGTCGTTAGGACCATTGATTTGATAACGGTTCAAAGAAGCTGCAGCAGGGAACTCCTGGTTACCAGTTCTACCCCAACCTGCACGAATCTTTAAGTTGTTAACCACTTTGCTGTTAGCAAGGAATTTCTCGTTTGAAAGGTTCCAAGCCAATGCAAAAGATGGGAAAACACCATATTTGTTGTTAGCACCAAATTTGCTAGATCCATCAGCACGTACTGTTCCAGTCAATACCAAACGGTCTTGCCAGTTGATAACGGCACGAGCAAAATAAGATTGCAATTCAGTAATTGGACCAGCTCCAGAACCGATACCACGACGAGCGTTTGGCGCATTCTGAAGATAGTTATAGTATGACAAACCTGGGAAATCAGCAAAATCAGAACCTGACATACCATAAGAAAGGTTGTCGTACTTCATGTACTCATAACCAGCAACTGCATTCAAGTTAATGTCTGAAGTGATTTGGTTATTGTAGCTCAAAGTATGTGTCAATTGTTGAGTGCTTTGCTCAGCTGTTCCAACTGAAGCAGAACCCAAGTTACCTTGGTAGTTCAAGAAACGCTTGATTTCGTTCTTTCTTACACCAACACCTTTACGTACTGAGTAAAGAAGACGATATTCAAAATTGTCGTTGAACTTATAGTATGGAGAAACACTTGCAAGTACTTCTGTAGTTGCAACGTTATCATCATACGCTTCAATCATTGACAAAGGATTGATACTTGTGTTACCGAACTGAGGAATTACAATTGGCGTACCATCTGCATTTCTCAATGGGTGAGTTGGGTTCCACTGTAAAGCATGACCTATCAAGCTACCCTGGAAACCAGCGTTGTTTGAAATTGGTGCAATATTTTCAGTGCTCTGAGCAGTAAAGAGGTTGAAATCTAATCCAAGCTTTTTGCTGTCTAAGAATTTATAAGAACCACTCAAGCTAGCAGTTGCTCTCTTAAGACCTGATTCTTTAATAATACCCTGTTGATCAGTTAATCCAACAGAAAGACGATATTTACCTGCATCGTTACCACCACTTACAGAAGCATTGTAATTCTGAGTGATTGCATTTTGCAAGATTGCACCAAGGGCATCTACATTATCACCGTAGTTACCGCTTGTTGCTCCATATTTTGTAAGAGCAGCTCTGTACTCATCACCATTCATAACTTCAAAACGCTTCATGATGCTAGCAACACCTACACCTGCGTTAAAGTCGATTTTTGGAGCACCAGCCTGACCTTTCTTGGTAGTGATCAAGATTACACCGTTAGCACCACGAGATCCGTAGATCGCTGCTGCGGATGCATCTTTCAAAATTTCCATTGAAGCAATATCGTTTGGATTGATAAAGTTCAACGGGTTTGCAGCTGGCATACCACCTAGTGTGTTGCCAAGACCTGGACGAGCATTGCTACCATCCAAAGGAACTCCGTCAACTACATAAAGAGGTTGGTTACTTGAACGAATAGAGGAGTTACCACGGATACGAACTGTTGTTCCACCACCTGGCGCACCTGAATTGTTAATAACCTGAACACCAGCAACCTTACCTTGGATCAACTGATCAGCAGCTGTAAGCACACCTTTGTTGAAATCCTTTGCTTTAACTTGAGCAACAGCACCGGTCTGGTCTTTCTTACGTGCAGAACCATAACCTACAACAACAACTTCGTTGAGGTTAGATCCAGATGAAGCAAGAACAACGTTCATGTTGTCTGTGATGTTAACCTCGACAGTACCGAAGCCAACAGAAGATACAACCAATACTTTAGCATTGGCTGGCACACTGAGCTGGAACGATCCATCAGCTGCAGTTGAAGTTCCTGTAGTGGTACCTTTGGCTGCAACAGAAGCACCAGCAACTGGTGATCCATCTTTGCCATCTGTTACCTTACCAGAAACAGTTTTGTTCTGCGCAACAGCAACCTGAAATGCAAAAAGCATTACCACAGGAAGCAACATTGCTTTGAGTAAACGTTTTGGGGTCATATACAGTGGTTTAAAAGTTTTAGTCTTGCAAAATATGTATTTTTTACATATCCAAACATTCTCGTTTAAATTTTTATAAATTTTCCTTGATTAAAAAGCTAATTAGAAAATTCAATAAAAATTAAACAAAAGGTGTTTTAATTACTAGATACCATCATATAACATTGTAAATGAGGAATTTATAATTTTTATGATGTGTCCAGCCACCCAAAGACAATCATAAATCAAAAATTGCTGCATTGAAAAATTTAAAAATTATTGAAAAAATGATTTTCATATATTGCAAACGTTTGCGAAAATATTTGTTGTTTACAACTAATAAAAAGCCATTTAATTCATGAACAATGGGCTTAGTTGTTATTTTATTTCCAAAACCAAAGTGGACTTTGATGGTACTTCAAAAAAATTGGTTATATCTATTGTGCATGAAGAAAAAATATCAATGCCTTGGGTATTAGCTCCAATAATTTCAGCAAAACGTTTTGGATCTACCGTTGTTATTTTTTCATTCCTATTCATAATCACCATTATTTTTTCACCTTCTGCATATCTAAAATAAACGTAGATATCATTGAATGGAGCAAAGTGTAAGGTCTTCCCTGAAGTCACCGCCTTCGAACTCTTTCTCCAGTTCAATAACTTTTTCATATACACTTGCATGCTGACTTGATCCTGGCTCAATGATTTTGTCTCAAATGCATTCACATCATCTCCATTCCATCCTCCTGGCATATCAGCTCTAATGAATCCGTGATCACCGGGATGCTTTGAATTATCGAGTAATACTTCTGTTCCGTAATACACTTGAGGAATTCCTCTTAATGTCAACAAACATGTCATAGCCATTTTTGTCAGTGCCAGATCATTACCAAGCTGTGTATAGATACGATCCATGTCATGGTTATCTCCAAAAACCAATAATTGATTAGGATTGGCATAAACAAAGTCATTTGCCAGGGATTCATATAAAATATTAAGTCCCTTACCCCAAATTGTTCTATCCTTTTGTTTCAATGCTTCAACCAAAGCTGATTGTACCGGAAAATCCATTGTTGAACCCAAACAACCAGTATAACCATCATGATTCTTCTTACCGGATTGCCAATAAGATGTAATCAGAGGATTTAAACTCCATTCTTCACCAACAATATTAAAATTGGGATACTCTTTCATTATTCTGCATGTCCAATCGTCAAGTAGTTTTTTCATGCTATAGCCATAAGTGTCTAATCGAATCCCTCCTAACTGAAGTGTTTCAATCCACCATATTGTATTTTGAATCAAGTAAGTAGATAAATAAGGATTTGCTCCATTCAAATCAGGCATCGTTTCTACAAACCACCCACGGGTCATCAAATCCCTATCATATTGAGAAGCATTGGGGTCTTGATTTACAGTTCTTGCATGGGTTGTTTGCAACTTAGTATCTGGATAATTAAGCCAATCTTTGAATGGCAAGTCATTCATCCACCAATGACTAGAACCAATATGGTTTAAAACTGCATCAAAAATGAGCTTAATGCCTTTTGATTTAGCCTTTTGAGATAGTTCAATATACTCATCGATTGTCCCAAACCTTGGATCGACTTTATAATGATTGGTTATTGCATAACCATGGTATGAATAAGAGGGCATATCATTTTCAAGTAGAGGTTGGGGCCAAATAGCAGTATATCCCATTTCTTTTAAATAATCCAGCTGATTGATCATGCCTCTAATATCACCACCATGTCTTCCACCTTGATTTGAACGATTGGTCGTTTTTTCTAACATCCCTGAAACTACATCATTGGATGTATCACCATTTGCAAACCGATCAGGCGTAATCAAACAAATCACGTCTTGGCTATCAAACCCTTTTATTAAAGAGGGAAGACTAGCTCTGGATTTTAATTCATAGGGAAAAGTCTGGATGGTTTTCCCATTTTTTAAAAATGAAATAAAAAATTTACCCGGTTTTGTTTTAGCATCTATAAGTAAATTGATAAATAGATAATTGTCTGAATCACCTTTTTTAAACTCAGTAATACGAACTCCTGGATAATTGATTACTGGAATGGTTTTGCCCATTTCTTCTCCATTCACCATAAGTTGGAGTGATGGATCTTTCATGCCAATCCACCAATTCATAGGCTCTAAATGTTTTATTTGTGAATGAATACTTTGATGTAATAAAACACAGCATAATAGGCTAAAGAATACACGAAACATATGCATCTATTTTGAGTAAAGTATAGGATTTAAATGAGTATTTATAATCTCCCCAACTTGAGCTCCCGGGCACCAAGTATTCCAGTCATTGATTTGATTTTCATTTTTTGGAGACGCAAGTTTCATATCTCTATCCATATAAATAATTGTCATCACTTGCCTCATCGTTTTTGTAGTGTTGGCACCAGCTCTGTGAAAAACCCATCCTGAATGAAAACTCACTTCACCCAAATCAAATTTTTCTACTACATGTTTAAAATCTGTCACCTTTAATTTTTGTGCAATCCTAGCTTCACTCTCATCACTAATGGCTAGCTCTCTTCCTTCAACGATAACATGACTACCTGCACTGAACTCAAGTGGTCCCATTTCAATTGGAGTTTCTTGTAAAGGAATCCATGCAGTAACTGTTTTATCAGTAGCCAATGGCCAATAGTATTGATCCGCATGCCAGGGGGTATACCCACCACCAGGTTCTTTAAACAATGCTTGGTCGTGGTACAACCTAACGCCATCGGTTTGCATGAGCGCTGTTGCAATTGCAGCAAGCCGCTTACTAAATACTAACTCACGGATAATGTCATCTTCTTTCCATAAATTGAAAATTTGCAAAAATGCCATGCCATAAGTATCTCTTTGATCAATCGCTTTTTTTTCCTCACTTAGTTCCTCAACCTTTTTATTAATGTGATCAGAAAAAAAGGAAATTGTTTCTTCATTAAGCACTTGTTTTAATTTTATAAATTTATTTCGGGCATAAAAATCAATTTCATCTTGACAAACAACATAATGTTGATTCAAAAATGATGTGATTGTAGATGGAATTAAAGACATAAGCTATATTTTAAATATTAGAAAGTCAAATGCCCCTCATAAGAGGGGCATATTGAATACTAAACTTTAAAAGCACTATTGTTTGATGATTTTATAGGTATAATAACCAGGATTGGTCAAATCAAGTATTATTTTATAAGTACCCGCTTCAGGTAATACTAAATTAGCACCATTGTATTCCAATGAGTTATCGGCATCATTATCTCCTAGATTAATTCCCCAATCACTATTGGCTCTGAATTTAAACTCCTCTCTTCCACCAACAGTAACTGTACCTTCCCATATTCCATTATTGAGGTTCATGCTGATATCACTTGACCAACCTGTAAGACTTCCAATGATTGCCCAGGTTGTTTGCGTAATTGAGAAGGTATTGTCTGTAGTATTAGCATTGATTCTGAAAAAGCCACCTGTACCGGGGAACTTCAAATTACCTCCAGAAGTACTAAGTGAACCGCCACCACCATCACCATAGTTTGTACCATTCCAATCTGCTTGAGAGGTCAACTTAAATTCATAAGAACCTCCAGTATTCACTTGAACAAACCCTTCATGGTTTCCATCATTTTTTGGTGACGCAATCTGTGGAGCATTTCCAGGATTCCATCCTTGATAGTCACCTGCAACCCAAAGTAAACCATACAACTGAATTGGAGTTACCGTGAATTTTCCTGCCTGAAAATCTAACCTGATTTTATATAATCCAGTTTTACTTGGGCCAGGGAAATTATCTGAAAGATTAAATCCAAAATCACCTCCGTTACTTAAACCCACTGCATTGTTATCTTTTACTGAGTATTTTGTACTCCAATCACCATTAACTGGCAGGCATAAATATTGCTGGCCACCTTTCATATAGAAAGTACCCTCATATGTTACAGAGTCAATTCTGGTAAATTCTTGCGATGGTGTAGGAACTGGATTGTTCCAACCACCTGCTGTTGCACTACCAACAAGAAACAATTTATTTGATGCTGGTATTGTCACCTTTGGAGGTGTTACGTAAGGTGTATATTTCAGCGAAATGGCATTTGACAATAATCTTTCATTGTTATTGGCATGAGAAGAGATTATTCTGACTTCCATGTTATACGCCACATTAAATGCAAAACCAAAGCCCAATGCAATTGAGTTCAACTCTTTTGCTGTGAAAGATGCTGAGAGCTTTCCAGATACTTCTTTCTCAGCAGCCTTTGAAAAATTCCTACCAGCAGAATCCACCTGAATAAGGTATTTAACTGTGCTGGAATCTACAGAATAACTGGGGTTGGTCCAGTTAAGCGTTAGCACAGTTTTATTTGAATCAGCAACCACAGGTGCAACAGTAGAAGCTGTTGCAGTCAAGGTTGAGGCAGTTCCTGGTCCATAAATTTCTAATGGGTCAATTTTTTCACAGGACCAAAGACCGGCAATCATGAGCATGATTGCGAAAGCATTTTTTATTGATTGTAAATTCTTTTTCATATTGTTTTATTTACAGCTTATTGTTTGGTAACAGTGAAAACACCATCTTGGAAGTTCACAACTATTTTATAAGAACCGGGAGTAGAGGGACCAACAAACGCGGGGTCAGCATCCTTCTTTTCAAATGTACCGCCGTTAGCATCTCCTTGCACCATATGATATTGAGTTCCCCAAACACCATTATCTTGTAACATTTTGTAAGCTCCACCACCCTTAAAATTAACCACCAACTCATACAAAGTTTCACTCACTTTTGTAAACTTCTGTGTATTAACAAATGGATCTGGCAAAGGATTGTTCCAGCCTGACTCAAATGCATCACCAATTACCCAAAGGTTTCCTTGAGCTGGTATAGGCACTTTAGGAGGAGGTGCAAATGGAGTTACGTTAAAGCGAATTGTATTTGATGTAAGCTTGGTTGCATCCGAACCAAGAGATGCACTGATTCTTGTTTCAATTGCAGCAGATTGACCGAGTGGCAATTTCAAATCACTGAGTACAATATTGAATTCTCTCTGAGAGTACTGAACACTTAAATTGTTGCTAATTGAAATTGATTTCTTATTTGGTCCAGCAAAATTTTTACCAGCCTCATCAATTTCTAATAGATAAGTAACATTCTGTGAACTAATCCCAGAGGCAAATTCAAAATCAGGGTTTGTCCATGAAAACTTTACCGCAGGATTATCTTGTGTTGCAAAAGAAAGAGGTATTGAACCTGACACAGAAGCCGACAAGACTGGTGACTTACCACCAAGAAAAATTTCTTTATTCTCTGCTTTTTCACAAGAGGAAAGCAAAACAACTGCCGTAATTAAAGCGCTGAGTTGCAGAATAAAACGTTTCATAAAAATCATTTAAATGTAATTGATTAATAACCTGAATTCTGTGTAAGATTAGGATTCGAAGAAACATCTGCTGATGGAAGCGGATAAAGGTTTCTGAAAGACGCAACGCCAGTTCCACCTTTAACACCTCCCTTCCATGGCCACAAATAGGTTCCTTCTGTAAATTTGCCATATCGAATCAAGTCAGTTCTTCTATGTCCTTCCCAGTACAATTCTCTTGCCCGCTCATCTAATACAAAATCAGCAGTTAACGCCTCTACTGCTATGTTACCACTACTGTTACCGTAAGCACGCTGACGTAAAAGATTAATATAGTTCACTGCATTTGTTTTTTCAGTAGCTGAGCCGGAACGAGCAGCAGCTTCTGCATATATCAAATACATTTCAGCCAGACGGAAAATTGGGAAATCAATATCAACCCAAGTCAAATTTGAACCTGGAGCATTATTTGATTTAATATTACGGTACTTAGTGATAGCATACCCATCCTTGAAATTAGTAAGATCATTGATTTCTCTGTTTTGTCCCTGTGTAAAAAACTGAGAACGTTTATCAGCACTACCATTCACATCTGGGAACATCTCTACCATTCTGCTTGTTGTTCTAAGACCAAACCAACCACCATCAACTCCAAAATCAGCAGCAACCATATCACCACCAACTGCAGCATGAGTAAGGAAAGTAGTTCCTCCCCAGTTCTGGGTTTTAAGTCCATCATAGTTAATAGTGAAAATAAATTCACTTGTATTGGTATTGTTATCTGCGCGCATCAATCTTGAATAGTCGGCTATCAATGTATACCCACCATCAATCACTTTCTTTGCATAGGTCAAGGCATCTGCATAACGTGCTGAACCAGTATATACACCTGCGTTAAGGTATAAACGAGCAAGTAACGCTTGTGCTGCTGCTTTATCAGCTCGACCATATTCATTACCCTTAGCTGAAGGCAACTCGTTTTCAATTGCTTTCAACTCGTCTTCTACATATTTGAATAAATCAGCACGACTAATCTGCTTTGGAGTGAATGAACCTAAAGCTTGTTCATCTGTAGCAAAAGGAACATTACCGAAAAGATCCATCAATACCCAATACTGGTAAGCACGAAGAAAACGTGCTTCTGGTTTGTATTTTCTGATTTGTTCTGCATCAGCTCCAGCTATTCCGCGTGTTGACAGGTTTTCATCTGTAGCCTGACGCAAAAAGTCATTACACAATGTAATCTGATAATAAGAACGATAGTACAAACCAGTCAGCATCGGATTGCTCTCTGACCAGTTCATGTTGTGAAAATCCTGGATACCTGGATCTCCCCAAGCAACTACAGCTTCATCAGTACTTAGCTCTTGTGCTTTCCAATAAAGTCGCAAGAAATCAGAAGTACCTTCATCAAGGCCTTGTATGTCGCCATTACCAGCCGGTCCATTATTCCCTGTTGTTGCAAAACTACCGTACAATTTTGCAAAGGCTTGTTTATACCCCTCAGGTGTACTGTATACCTGTTCTGAGGTAATGTCGTTAAGTGGCAACAGATCCAGCTGCTTTGAGCAAGAAACCAGCAGTACGCTGCTCAATGCAAGTAGGCACGCTGTGTTTACAATATTTCTTTTCATAAAACTATTTTGATCGTATTACAAATTAAAAATCAAGATTAAGACCTAAAACAAACGTACGTGGGCGTGGATAGAAATTATTATCAATGCCACCATTAATTTCAGGATCTACGCCTGTGTACTTGGTTACCACTAAGGCATTCTGCACATTGGCAGAAATTCTGAGATTAGCTTTGTTCCTCATAACACTTCCAAGGTTATAACCAACATTAATATTGTCAACTCTTAGGAATGAAGCATTCTGAATATAATAATCAGATAAATAATAGTTAGAACCATTACCACTAAATCCACTAACTAAAACATCTCTAGAACCGTTATTGATATACCCAATTGGATTCAGGATATTTCGAACTGTTCCAGTACTTGATGCAACGTTGTTATACATGTAGTTACCTACGTTGGCCCTAGCTACCAATCCTGCATTCCATTTTCCAGTACTGATATTGGTACTGAATCCAAAGAACATTCTTGGATCAACCCCCTTATATTGGTAAAGATCCCTTTCATTAATTATACCATCTCGGTTTCTATCAGCAAATAGATTGTCAATAGGTTTACCGGTTTGGTCATATACTTGCTTATAAACAAAGAAAGCACCTCTGTTGTATCCAACGGAATGAATCATGATTGTATTACCCGTACCACCTGAAATTCCACCAAATCTTGCTCCAGCATAGTTAGGATCTTCAGAAATGGTAAGACGAGTGATTTCATTTTCGTTATAAGTTGCATTGAAAGATACATCCCATGTAAGTTTTGAATTTCTGATTGGCTGAAGGTTTAGGGTAAATTCCACTCCTCTGTTTTCCATACTACCCACATTAGCAACAATCTTGTTGGAGAAGTTGGTACCAGCAGGCTGATTGATTTCATTTAACAAGTCCTTTGTTTCACGCTTGTATAATTCCACAGTACCTGAAATTCTTCCATCGAAAAGCCCAAAATCCAATGCCAAGTTTGTAGTTGCAGTCTGTTCCCATCTTCTGTTGAAATAATATCCACCAGGTCTAAACATTTGATAGAAATTATTACCAAACTGGTATTGAGCAGTAATTGAACTCAAATTATAGTAAGAGATATAGTCATAGTATCCAATGCCATCTTGTTGACCTGTTACACCATAACCAAACCTTAATTTCAAATCAGATATTGTTTTTGAATTCTTCAAGAATGACTCTTCGCTAATTTTCCAAGCAAGTGCCGCTGATGGGAAAATACCAAAACGATTGTCCCCATTAAACTTTGAAGATCCATCCTGACGAACAGAAGCGGTGATAAGGTATTTATCCATCACGTTTAAATTTGCTCTTCCCAAAGCTGAAGCCAATCTGTATTGTGGTTTATCAAACTCAAAATTGGGAGTAGTAACAATTGTACCGTTAAATGTCCTGTCCGGGAAATTATAATTTGTAGTCAAATAATCCTGAAACTCATAGCCTGCTGTAAGATCAAGTTTTGATTTAATCGCTTTCAAATCTGCTCCATAGTTTAAATACGCATTCAAATAAGAATTTTGTCTCTTCTGACGGTATTCATTGTTTACACCACTGTGAAATACGTTGTTAGCATCTTTAAAACGCATAAATGTGCTTGCTGCCTGCTCAGGAACTATAATTGTTCCTTTACCATCAGCTACATCTACCCCAGCATTAACTACCGCCCTTAAAGCAGGTAGAAAATGAAACTTGTAATCAACCACCACATTGGCTACATGACGCATCACATCACTTTGATCTTCACGCTGCAAAAGAATTCCCAATGGATTTCTTGGAGCCAAAGCTTTTAGTCCGGTTGCAGAAGCCGGATCTAGCCATTCCCAATAACCACCATACTCTTGCTTTGCAGAGTAAACAGGTTGGGTTGGATCAAAATTAACTGCAGATCCGATAGCCCCTTCGTTTGCAAATTTGTTCTTACTCAATGAAGACTTAACATTCAAGTCAACTTTCAAATGATTCTTAAAGAACGTTGGGTTCAAATTTATCCCTGCAGTATAACGTGTAAGGTTCCCTGTTTTCAGGATACCATTCTGATTCAAATAGCCAAGTGATACACGATAAGGAAGATTTTTAACTGACCCTCTAACACTGATATTATTATCACTACTTATTGCATTCTGGTAAATCTGATTCTGCCAGTCTGTATTTTCTGCACCCAACAATGCTTTTAAGGATGTATTTCCATTTGCATTAACAAATGACCTTATTTCATCTCCAGTAAGCACATCAGCTTTCTTTGCAATAACACCAACAGAAAGTTGTGAATTGAAATTTACTAGTGGACGACCTCTTGATCCTTTTTTAGTGACGATCATTATAACACCATTTGATGCCCTAGAACCGTAGATTGCGGCAGCAGATGCATCTTTCAAAATGGTGAAACTCTCTATGTCGTTTGGATTGATCAAGGCCAATGGATTAGCCTGACCAGCTATACCACCATTGTCTAATGGCATACCATCCAATACAATCAAAGGATCGTTACTTGCATTGAGTGAAGACCCTCCACGAATTCTAATTGTACTTCCTGCTCCAGGAGCTCCACTGTTTGATGTTATCTGAACACCAGCAACCTTGCCTTGAATCAATTGCTCGGGTGTAGTTAAAGCACCCTTTACAAAATCTTTGGTAGACAAAGTAGCAACACTACCTGTCAGGTCTTTTTTTCTTGATGTGCCGTAACCAATTACAACTACATCAGCAAGCGATGATGAACTAACTGAAAGCTTCACTTCAAGTTTATCACTTGAAATTTTGACATCAGTTGTTTCATAACCAGAATAAGAAATGGTTAATTCCGTTGCTCCAGTGGGTACAGTTATTGTAAACCGGCCTGTTGCATTTGTCAACACACCAATTTCAGTACCCTTTACAGCAACTGAAGCTCCAACCAAAGGGGTTCCACTTACATTATCCAAAACCCTACCTTCAACAGTTTTTTGTTGTGCTAAAGTAGAAATGGAAAATAAAAGCCCAACCATAATTAATGTAAAATGGTTGAACCAGATTTTTAATTTCATATGCATAAACATTATTTTTTTATGTGAATTTTTACGGTTGTGTAAAAATTACACGACTTGAAATTATGTGTATTTTTTACATAACAATAAATAAATTGAAAAATATTTTTGATTTTTTTTATCAGCAAAACTCCAAACTTCAACTACATTGCAAAGGTTTGCGAAAATGTTTTCGGCTAATTATTGAACAAAATGAACACAAAGGCTACCCTCAAAAATATTGCTAACATACTGGGAATCAGTATATCAACTGTTTCAAGAGCTCTTAAAGACCATCCAGATATCTCACTTGAGACAAAGAAAAAAGTAAGAGAATTGGCTGATCTTATGGATTATGAACCCAACGCTTTTGCAGTTTACCTTAGAACTAACGAAAGCAAGGTACTTGGGTTGATTGTCCCAGAAATATCAAATTACTTTTATCACTCTTTTGTTGCAGCAGTAGAACAAGAAGCCAGAAAAAAAGGATACAGTCTTATCATCTTACAATCTGCAAATGATGCAGCTGTTGAAGAAGCCAATCTCAAATTGTGTAAACTCAATCGTGTTGCAGGAATATTTGTAGCCTTAACATCTGAAACTAGAGATATGGCTACATTCGATAGAATAAAAGCATCTGGTATACCAATTGTTTTTTTTGATA
>VFQT010000604.1_pt1 | contig 51125 bp, 42 predicted proteins | sample 3512381 | NCBI WGS metagenome assembly VFQT01 (sample SAMN10412376, study PRJNA504923) | tailings metagenome | isolation source: Relicate 2 Philex TSF3 active mining site | place: Philippines: Tuba, Benguet | collected 2017-08-29 | reverse complement strand
CAAGCGATGGGCTCAACACGCTCGAGGTCGATGAGATCGAGGCGCTGCTGAACCAGAGCGGGGAACAGAGCGCGAAGGAAATCAGCGATCTGCTGATCGACACGGTTCGAGACCGACGCGCGGACCGGCAAGACAACACCGCCGTCGTGGTCGCACGTATCGAGGCTCTGCCCGCGCCGATGTCGCGCGCAGATGCGACCGCGGTGACCGCGAAGGCCAATTCACCGTTCGCGAAGGACGCGGAACAAGGATCGGAGCTGCCGCGCGACGACGGCAGCGTGCCCACGCTTCGTGTCCAGTTGCAGCAGCCCTCCGCCATGACAGGCGTGACGTTGCCCACCGTGCCCGCGTCACCCACAACGGCCGGAGCTGCTGCGCCCATTCAAAACCATGCGGGGCCGTATCCCGAGCCCCCCGAGTCAGGCGCGGTCCGTAACGCCGCACAAACCGCGTCGACGTCCGCGGCGACTGCCTCGCCGGTACCGCGGAAGGCGCAGCCTTCGCTTTCGCCAGCGGCCCCGCGCGAGGCAAGCGCCTCGTCCGCGCCGGGCCGCTCGACAGGCGACGGTGCGGTGAGAGGCCCCTCGGGATCGCAGCCCGCCGCACGCGTCCGCCCTCCACCGGCCAGGCCCGCCAAGTCGCGGAACAAGACATCGGCAGGATTGGTCCTCGCAATTCTCGCCGGACTGGGGATTGTCGCCGCCGCCACCTACGTGCTGCTGACATGGCGCTCGACGGACGCAGAGCCGGCCGCGATCGAGGCGATGCCTCAGGCCGCGCCGCCCGCCTTACCCGCCAAATCCACGCCGCCGCCATCTGCGCCTGCGGCGAGCGCTCCCCCGTCCGCTCGGCAGCCGGAAGCGGTCGCGCCGCCGAAGCAACTGCCGCCCGCGGCCGGCACCCAGTCTTCTGCGCCGACGCCGGTTCTCGTATCCCCACCGCAGCCGGTTCCGAGACCGTCGACCGCACCGCAACAAGATGCACCGGCGCCCAAGGGTGGCAGCCCACCGGCGCCGGCGCCGACACTGACACCGGGCGCGGACGATCCCGCCCCGCCCGGCAAGGGCGCCGGCACCGGGATCGGTGGACGCGCGGCGGTACGTTGATCACGTCCGTGACGCTGCTTGCCGACCCGTCCTGGAACCGCCCCGCAGCAGCCACGCACCATGCGCGCGTGGCCTCGCTCGCCTCGCATGCGCGGCTCTTTATCGGCAATCGAGAGCGACTGCCGATCCGGGCGCGGCACCGGGTTGCATCGTCGACGGCGGCTGGATCTTCGATGTGGCGCCGATACGGAAACATCCCCCCGACGATCGTCGTCGCCGGGGGAAGCGGTGGCATCCGGCGGCCGTGTCAGCGAATCGGATGCCGCCCCAGTTCGCCACCCTTGAAACGCCAGCGCACGAGGAAGATCTGAAACATCCCGAGGATCGCAAGGAACGACAACACGAACACGAACGTGAAATGCCACACGGCTGTCGAGAACGGAATGTAGCCGTCCGGAAACAGCGGGTAGACGTAGTCGAGGACGCCGTAGTCCATCAGATAGAATACGATGAAGAATTCCAGGATCGAAAAGAATGCCTGATACGCGAAGGGCCAGTCCTGGTCCCAGTGGAAGCGCTGGATCTGCATGTAGATCACATCGAGAGCCAGCCCGAGGATCAGAATCAGCGTGATGAACAGGAAGGGATAGTAGAACACCGACTGCGTCAGTGGTGGTGGCCACTGCCAAGCCGAGAGATACATGGCATAGACGAACGTCACCGGCAGCCCGATGACGACGTACAGCAACAGTCTGGTGTGCCAGCGACCGAGCAGCGTTGGGATCATGTCCTGCCGAGCCTCTTCGAAAACATGGATCGTATCAGCGGCGCGAGATCGTTCATGGCACCTGCCCCAGGCACCACTTCATCCATTGGGTTGCCGATTTGAGCGGGCCGAAGCGTGAAACGCCCGGCGCACGCAACGCCCCTAGGTGATCCACGGATCTCAGGGCGGCATATTGGAGGCCCAGGAAACTGTCGACCGCCGCATAAGGGCCATTCGCGGTCACGACACCGGCCGCCCAGACATGGCCTCGGCCATTCTGCAGGCCGGCAATCTCGAACGCCGTATTCACCGCGATGCCGGACAACCGGAGTTCGGCTCCCTCTCCGGGGGCACGGTTGCGCGCGAGGTCGTAGGTCTTGATCAGGTCGGCCAGGAGCGGCGTCTCGTCGATGCGGGCGATCAGGCCCGTGCAATCGATGATGTAATCGGCGACGAGATCGACGTTTTCCTGATATTCGGCGGTCGACTCGAGCTTGGTGACGATCTTGCCGCCCTTTTCCGTCATCGTGGCGACGTTGCCATAAAAGATCTTGTACCAGCCTTCGCGCGTGCCCTGCTCGATGATCTGGTTCCAATCGTCACGATCGGCCGTGGTGGTGCCACCCCAATTGGCGAGAAGCCGCGCGCGTTCTTCCGGCGAAGCCCGTTCGAGGCGCGCGCGCAGCGTCCCGCCCCATGCCGACTTCGGCCAATTGAACGGCTGCTGCTCGACATCGTTGCGCACCGCGCGCCGCGCCAGATCGTACTTCACGCCCTGCTTCACGGGGCTACGCACGAGATGGAGCAGGCGAATGTCCTTGTTCTTGTTGCGCGCTTCCCAGATGCGCTGGATGACGCGCGAGGCGACGATGCCGCGCCCGCGAATGAGAACCGTGCCCCCCTTCTGCTCGAGTGCGCGATAGACTTCGTCGTGCGGCTCGTAGGCATTGACGACCGCATTGGTGTCTGGGTGTGCGTGGCGGAACTCCTGCAGATCGGGCAAGAAGTTCGACGCGGGATAGCCGGTGGCGATCTGCACGTAGCGCGCGATGACGAAGCGTTCGCGCTGCTCTGCGCTCTGGTCGGGAGCCTGCGAACTGGGCACGCGATAGGCCACGACGTACCGCTCGTCGTCCGTCTTGCGCAAGCCGACGACCTGGCCATGCAGGAACATGTCGTTCCAGCCGATCCGGTCGGCCTCCACGTCGAAGGACTTGTAGACGTCGCCGATCCGCGGCGTGTAGCTCTCCGTCAGCGCCGGTTCGCCGAAAACCTGGAGGACGTGTTTGAAGCCCACGAGGCGGCCATGCAGCAGGTCGCGCACCATTTCGCGGCTCGCATATCCAGGGAACCCCCAGATGTTGTCGGGCACCGATATCGAATTGGAGCGTATGCGCTCGTGATCGGGGATCTGCGAGTTCCGGCACAAGCGTCCCCATTTGGCGTAGGGCCGTTTGTCGTCGGCGACGCCGATCACGCGAATGTCGGAGACGGGGACGCCGAAGATGCGGAGATGATCCACCCAGCAGAAGCTTCCGCAGCCGCCACCGATCGCCACATAGTTGTATTCACCGCTTATTTTTCCGGTGGCACGGACCTCCGCCATCGGCACGATGCGATGATCGAACATGCGGCCGGGGAACGCACTGCGCGCTTGCGCGACCTGAGGACGTGCGACCGGGGCGGCCTGAACGGGCGCGCGATCATCCCGGGTTGCAGCTGCGATCGGGATTGGGCGTGGCGCAGCTGTCTCCACGAAGCGCAGCCGGAGAACGAACGGACCGATCCGGACGTCCTGATCGGGACTCCAGACGGTCGTCTGGGAGATGCGCTGGCCGCCGACAAAGGTTCCGTTCTGACTGCCGCGATCGGTGATCCGCACCGTGCGGCCATCGACTGTCACCTCGGCATGCGCCCGCGAAACCTGCGGATGCTCCAGCACGACCGTATTGCTGGACGAGCGGCCGAGTTGGAACGGGCCGTCACCTTCGAGAATGCGTCGTTGACCGCCCGAGCCATTGGCCGGCGTGCCGTACTCCTGCCAGGAAATTTCTATCGCCATCGGTGCCTAGGCCATGCATGAGTTCGAGTTGCGTGCGATCGGCCGCATCAGGGACGCTGCCTCTTTGCGGATGGACTCGCGCTACCGCTGCCGTCTTGCGGCAGCTCGGTGAAGAGAATGCGGGAGAAACCGCCGGAATTTGCCAAGTGTCGTCCGCAGAAGCGGCAGTTCGCCTCCAGTGGCGGCGGGTTGAGCAGGTGGCACCGCTCGTAGCCGCACACGATGCGGCTATCGTGCGGCAGCAGCAGCTCGAAGCGCCAGCCGTCGATCTCGAGGACGTCAAGAGAGGTGAGTGGCGTACGCGCCTGTACAATCGGCGACTTGTTGCGCAGGACCTTCGCGCTCGCGTCGGACGCCATGACCCAGACCGGCTGGTGGTCGATCACTTCGAACTTGCCGACCTGCGGCATCTCCCCCTCGATCCAGCGATTGAGGTCGAGGAGATGGAACAGCGGTTCACCGCGTTGCGCGCCGTGCGAGGCAACGCCCACGCCGCGCCCCGGCAGCAGTTCGATCGACTGCTGCACGACGAGGTCGGCGTCGGTCCCGATGATGACATAGGGCTCCACCTCGACCCTCGAGATGGTGTAGTTCTCTATCTCGATCTGGAACTGCGGCGAGAGACCGACCTGCGAATCGCGCACGACGAGCCCGCCGACCCGGCTGCCGTTGGCGCTCTGGTCGCGATAGACTAGGCCGCGCGACGATTTTTCGATGGTGCCGTGCACACGCGAAATCGTGGGGTAGCGCCAATCGAGGAGGATCTGGTTGTTCGCGTTCTTGTCGCGACCGATCTGAACGGGGAGCACGCACGCAGCCACATAGTAGTCTCCCGTGGTGTGGTTTCTCACGCCCAGGTAGATTTTATCCTGCATGGTGCCGGCCCCGCCGTTCGCTCAAAAAAGCGCAGAAAAGCTGACTTCATGCGGCCTCTGCGACATGACCGCACGGTGAAGCTTAAGTGAAACCCGACCTACGCGCCAAGTGTCTCGGGGCCATTCTCACTGAATTTTGATCAATGTTCACTTATTCGCACGCAGGACTAGCCTCGTCGGCGAGCGAAGCATGGGACAGCTGGGCCCGGGATACAATGTGCGCATTAAGACTAATCGTTCCGGGCTCGCCGACGCCAGCAACTCGAAATGTACGGCAAATCGACCGGAAAGAAGGTCGACGCATCGCGTGCGCGGGTCAAGCCTTTATGATGGCAGGCCGCAATATGATGTCAGGCCGGGATCGCGAGCCCCAGCAAGTCCCAAGACCGGCGCATGTGCTCGGGCAACGGGGCGGTGACATCCAGAGGTGCGTGGCCTTGGCGCGGATGCGGGATCACGAGCCGGCGTGCGTGCAAGTGGAGGCGAGGCTCGATCCCATCCAGCGGCAACTCCTTGTCGCCGTCGTACTTGTTGTCACCGACGATGGGATGTCCGATGAGCGCCATGTGAGCGCGAAGCTGGTGCTGGCGGCCGGTGACCGGCTTGAGCGAAACCCACGCCGCCTTCTGGCCGACGCGCTCGACGACGCTGTAGTGCGTCGTCGCGTGCATAGCCTGCTCCTGCTCGCACGGCTTGGCCTTGCGCACGCGGTCGCCCTCCGGTCCAGAGGCCTTGACGAGCGCGGCTTCGATCTTGCCCTGCGGCGGGCGCGGCACGCCGCGCACGAGGGCCCAGTACGTCTTTGCGGCACTGCGGGTCTGGAAAATGCGACCCAGCTTGGCCGCCGCATTCCGGTGCTTGGCGACAAGAAGTACGCCCGTCGTGTCGCGATCGAGACGGTGCACGAGACGCGGCCGCTCGCCGAAATGATCGGTCATGCCAGCGAGTAGCCCGTCGATATGCCGCCGCGTGCCTGTACCGCCCTGCACCGCGATGCCGAAGGGCTTGTTGAGAACGAGCACGTCCTCGTCCTCGTAGATCACAAGGCCCAGGATGAAATCGCGATCGGCCTTCGATAGGCCCATCGGAGGCTTCAGACTCGGTGCGGCGCCCTTGCTCTCAGGCGCCTTGCGGACGACCTTCGGCACCCGCACGCCCTGACCGGCCTCGAGGCGCGCATTGGCCTCCACGCGCTTGCTGTCAACACGCACCTGTCCCGTACGCAGCAACTTCTGGAGATAGCTGTAGGACACGTCGGGGAAATGAATCCGAAACCAGCGATCGAGCCTGAGGCCGGCCTCGTCGGACTTCACTTTGATCGTCTCGACCGCATCGGTCATGGCTTTTCTCGTCACTCCAGAATGGCGCGCACCGACAGGAGGCCCAGCCCCAGTGCCAAAACCGACAATGCCACGGACCCCACGACATAGAACATGAGCGTCAGCAGGCCCTGTTTCTCCGACAACTCGATGATGTCGAGCGCGAAGGCGGAAAACGTCGTGAAGCCGCCCAACAGGCCCGTGGCGAGAAATACCCGAAGAGCGGGCGAACCGCCCATCAAGGGCATCCAGGCCGCGACGACGACACCCATCAGGAACGAGCCGGTGACGTTCGCGGTGAACGTCGCCCAAGGAAACGACGCAGGAAACCACATGGCGCAGGCAACGCCGAGGAGATAACGCGCGGATGCGCCGATCGCCCCTCCCAGGCCCGCCAGCAACATCAACTTCATGCACGCCCCCGGACCTTGCAACGCAACGCGACCGCCTCCGGGCACCTCGCGTTCTCGTCCCACCTGGCGGATGCCAGCCCGACCATCGCCTCAGACGTCGAGATTGGCGACGTTGAGGGCGTTTTCCTGGATGAACTCGCGCCTGGGCTCCACCACGTCACCCATCAGCTTCGAGAAGATCTCGTCAGCCTCGTTCAGATCACCCACCTTAACCTGCAGAAGCGTACGCGCCTCCCGGTCGAGCGTCGTCTCCCAGAGCTGCTCGGGGTTCATCTCGCCCAGCCCCTTGTAACGCTGCAGCGATATACCCTTGCGGCCCGTCTCGTAGATCGCCTCGATCAAGGAGCGCGGACCGAAGATCGCGCGCTCCTCCTCCTTGCGCTTGAGCGTCGCGGGGGCATCGTAGATTTCCTTGAGATGCGCATGGCGCTCGGCGAGGCGACGGGCTTCCTGCGAACCCAGCAGAGCACGATCGAGCAGTTGCACCTCGGCGACGCCGCGCACTTCGCGGCGGAACATGAAGCCGTCGTTGCCGAAACGGCACGTCCAACCGCGCTCCGTCTCCTCGGCAATGGTGTCGAGACGCTTGGCGATCTGGTCGCCGACCTGCTGCGCGGCCTCTGCCGACAGCAGAAGCTTGGGATCGAAGGCGCCGCCGATGGCGGCCTGCTCCACCACCGCGCGCGAATAACGCGAATGCAGTTCGTCGATGAGGCGCGCGATGCCGCGGGCCTGCTCGGCGATGTCGCGCAGATCCTTGCCCGCGCGCGTCTCCCCCGTGCCCAGCATCAGCAGCACGCCGTCTAGACCGCTGTCGATCAGATAATCCTCCAGGGCGCGTTCGTCCTTGAGGTAGGTGCTCGATTTGCCGCGCGCGACCTTGTAGAGCGGCGGCTGCGCGATGAAGAGGTGCCCTTTCTCCACGAGTTCAGGCATCTGCCGGTAGAAGAAGGTCAACAGCAGCGTCCGGATGTGGGCGCCGTCGACGTCGGCGTCCGTCATGATGATGATCTTGTGATACCGGAGCTTGGCGATGTTGAACTCGTCGCGGCCGATGCCCGTACCCAGAGCGGCGATGATGTTCGTCACCTGCTCGGACGACAGCATCTTGTCGGTTCTTGCGCGTTCGACATTGAGGATCTTGCCGCGGATCGGCAGCACCGCCTGGTACTCGCGCTTGCGCGCCTGCTTTGCGGAACCGCCGGCCGAGTCGCCTTCGACGATGAACATTTCGGTGTTGCTGGCATCGCGATCCTGGCACTCGGCCAAGCCGCCCGGCAGGCGCAATCCGTCGAGCGCCCCCTTGCGGCGCGTGAGCTCTCTGGCCTTGCGTGCCGCCTCGCGGGCCAGCGCCGCTTCCACGATCTTGCCGACGATGATCTTGGCCTCGCGCGGATGCTCCTCGAACCAAGCCGAGAGTTCCTCGCCGACGAGATTTTCGACGACGGGTTTGACCTCGGACGACACCAGCTTGTCCTTCGTCTGGCTGGAGAACTTCGGATCGGGCACCTTGACGGACAACACGCAGGTGAGACCTTCACGGCTATCGTCGCCCGAAAGGTCGACCTTCTCCTTCTTGGCGATGCCGCTCTCGCTCGCGTACTTGTTGATGACGCGCGTCAGCGCCGCGCGGAAGCCCGCCAGATGCGTGCCGCCGTCACGTTGCGGGATGTTGTTGGTGAAGCACAGGACGTGCTCATGGTAACCGTCGTTCCACCAGAGCCCGACCTCGACGGAGATGCGGTCCCTCTCTCCGCGGATCATGATCGGCTCGCCGATCAGCGACGTGCGCGCGCGGTCGATGTAGCGCACGAAGGCCGAGACGCCGCCCTCGTAAATCATTTCCGAGGTCTTCACGTCGGCATGGCGGGCGTCGGTCAATACGATCTTTGCGCCGGAGTTGAGGAACGCCAGCTCACGTAGCCTGTGCTCGAGCGTGGCAAAGTCGAACTCCGTCTTGGTGAAGGTCTCGGGGCTCGGCAGGAAGCTCACCTCTGTGCCACGTTCGCCTTCCGCGACAGCGACGACGGCCAGCGGCGCGACGGGGTTGCCGTCGCGGAACTCGATGAAATGCTCCTTGTCGTAGCGCCAGATGCGCGCCTTCAGCCATGTCGACAGGGCATTCACCACCGACACGCCGACGCCATGCAGACCACCGGAGACCTTGTAGGCGTTCTGATTGAACTTGCCGCCGGCATGCAACTCCGTGAACACGATCTCAGCCGCCGAACGCTTCGGATCCTGGTCGTCGTCCTGCTTGATCCCCACGGGAATGCCGCGGCCGTTGTCGCGCACGGTTACCGATCCGTCGGCGTTCAGCACGACGTTGCACTCCGTCGCGTGGCCGGTAAGGATCTCGTCGATGGCGTTGTCCACCACCTCGTAGACCATGTGATGCAAGCCCGAGCCGTCGTCGGTGTCGCCGATGTACATGCCGGGGCGCTTGCGCACGGCATCGAGGCCCTTGAGCATCTTGATCGCATCGGCGCCGTAGTCCTCGGCGGAAGGCGGTGTCGCCGGCTGCTGGCTCATGTTCAGGCGTATCCCGGGTGGTTGTCTCGCTGTGCGCTCGTATCTAGCACGGATCGCCAAGACTCGCGTCGAAATTCGGCGATTCGAAGAAAGATTTCAGTCTATTTTTATGTCTTGAGATCAGTGGGTTGCGGCTCAACTTCGACACCCGCAGGCAGAAGCCGTGAAACGCGGCCGTCATCGGCCACGACGAGCCTCTGCGCATCCTGCCCCAACGCGTCGAACGCGATGGCATCGGTCCCTGTCATCCAGGCCTGCCCGCCGAGCCGCAGCAGTTCGCGGAAGAGCGCCGCACGCCGTCCCGCGTCGAGATGCGCGGCGATTTCGTCGAGCAAGAGGATCGGCGCCTCACCGCCTCCATGCCGGTCACGGAGCATCTCGGCGTGGGCGAGCACGAGCCCGATCAGCAACGCCTTCTGCTCGCCCGTGGAGGCCAGCGCGGCCGGCATTTCCTTGGGCCCATGTCCGACCACCAGATCGCTGCGATGCGGCCCCGCGAGCGTACGGCCGGCCGCGCGATCGCGCTCGCGGCCGGATGCCAATTGCCGCGCATAACGGTCTTCGACATCGACGGCCGGCTCGATGGCGACCGCCTCCTCCAATTCACCCTCGATGGCGATCGCCGCCCAGGGAAAGGCCGAGTCTGGCGCCCGCTCACGACGGGCGGAGATCACGCTTCGTAGCGCGACCACGGCCTGCTCGCGCGCGGCCGCGATGGCGACGCCAGTCTCAGCCATTACGGCTTCCAGACCGGCGAACTGGGCCGCGTCCCGGCTCCCCTCGTCGAGCAAGCGGTTACGTTGCCGCATCGCCCGCTCGAACTGGTTCGATCGCGTCGCGTGGGCTGGATCGAAGCACAGCACGAGGCGATCCAGAAAGCGGCGGCGGTCGCCGGCGGGGCCGGTGAACAGACCGTCCATCTGCGGCGTCAGCCAGAGGACTTCCACGTGTTCGGCGAGCGCGCCCGAACTCGCTTGCGTCTCGCCGTTGATGCGCACGACACGCCCGGCCCGCTCCGACCGCAATGCGCGCGCGTCGAGCCCCGTGCCGATGTCCACCGGCCCTGTGGTCGTATGCACGGAAGCGGCGACGGCCCAGCAGCCGTCACCACCGCGCAGGGCCAGATCAGCATACGCGGCGCGACGCATGCCTTGCCCGGCAGACAGGAGCGAGACGGCCTCGAGGAGATTCGTCTTGCCGGCGCCGTTCGCACCGAGCAGCACCACCGGCCGCGAATCAAGCATCAATTCGAGCCGCCGATGGTTACGGAACCCCGTCAGGACAAGTCTTTCTACCCACATGCTCGGTCTTCGATCGCGCCGTTAAACGCGCATCGGCATCAGGACGTACAGAGCGCGCTGGTTCTCGCCGTCCTTCACCATCGTCGGCGCCCCAGCGTCGGCCAGCTGGAAGCACAGCGTGTCGCCCTCGGCCTGGTTGCCGATGTCCATCAGATAGCGTGCGTTGAAACCGATCTCGAGCGGCCCGGAGTCGTAGTCCACCGGCAATTCCTCGGTCGCACTCCCGCCGTCGGGATTGGTGACGGACAATACCAGTTTATCCTGCGAAATGGCCAGCTTCACGGCACGCCCACGCTCGCTCGCGATGGTCGAAACGCGGTCGACGGCCGCCATGAACTGGGCGCTCGCCACGCGCATTTCCTTGTCGTTGTTCTGCGGGATGACGCGCTGGTAATCGGGGAAGCTGCCGTCGATCAGCTTCGACGTGAGCACGATCGGACCGATCTCGAAACGGATCTTGGCCGCGGACACCCCGACGCTGACCGTCGCCTGCGTGTCTTCGATCAGGCGATGCAGCTCGTGCACGGTCTTGCGCGGCACGATCACACCCGGCATCCCTTCGGCGCCGGCCGGCTGATCGAGGTCGATCTGGGCGAGACGATGCCCATCCGTCGCCACGGCCCGCAGCGTCGACGTCTTCCCGTGCTGGGCGACGTGGACATAGATGCCGTTGAGGTAGTAGCGCGTCTCCTCGCTGGAGATGGCGAACCTTGTCTTCTCGATCATCGTCTTGAGGTCGGCCGCCGGCACCTCGAACGTGTGCGTCATCTCACCGGCCGCCAGATCGGGAAAATCATCCGGCGGCAGCGTCTGCAGCGCGAAGCGCGACTGGCCTGCGGTGATCGTGAGGCGCTCTCGTTCGGCGTCGCGCGTGATCTCGACTTCGCTGCCGTCTGGCAGCTTGCGCACGATATCGTGCAGCATATGAGCGGGAACCGTGATCGCACCGGGCGTCTCGACCTTGGCGCGGGCGGCTTCCACCACTTCGCGCTCGAGATCGGTCGCCTTCAGTTGAACCTCGTCGCCCGTCGCGCGCAGCATGACGTTCGACAGGATCGGGATCGTCGTGCGGCGCTCAACGACGCTCGTCACGTGACCAAGCGCCCGCAAGAGCTCGCTCCGTTCGATCACCAGCCGCATGACCCACGCCTCTCGCCTGTCAGAACACCTATGTTCTCAATTCGAAACCGGGTGGCTCCGCCCCATCGCCTGCCGGATACACCCGAAAGACGCATGAACCCTCGGCACATTTTGAAGGGGAATCACCGGGTTCGGACCATGGCGTGCGCCGCCGCGAAATGGAAGCGGTTGCATGTCGAAGTGCGTCCGATCCGTTAATGTCGGCGCGCGCCACGTGACATCAAGAACACAATCAGAACATCGCGGGGTGAACGCGGTCTGGTGGCGTGTGGCCGTCCAGGAATGTCTTGATGTTGATGATGACCTTCTCGCCCATGTCGATGCGGCCTTCGATCGTGGCCGAGCCCATGTGCGGCAGGGCAACGACGCGACTGGATGCGAGAAGCTTGGGATTGATCGCAGGCTCGTTCTCGAAGACGTCGAGGCCAGCGCCTGCAATGGCGCCCGCTTCGAGCAGGCGCGCCAACTCGTTCTCGTCGATCACCTCGCCGCGCGCGGTATTGACCACATAAGCCGTCGGCTTCAGCAGTTTCAGGCGGCGCGCGGACAGCAGGTGATAGGTGGCAGGCGTATGCGGGCAATTGACCGACACGATGTCCATGCGCGCCAGCATCTGGTCGAGGCTGTCCCAATAGGTCGCCTCGTGCTCCTGCTCGACATCCTCGGGCAGGCGGCGACGATTGTGATAGTGGATCTGAAGACCGAAGGCGCGAGCACGGCGCGCGACGGCTTGTCCAATGCGCCCCATGCCGATGATGCCGAGACGTTTGCCATAGATGCGATGGCCCAGCATCCACGTCGGCGACCAGCCTTCCCAGTGGTTGCGGGGATCCTTGAGAAACGCGGCCCCCTCCGCCAACCGGCGCGGAACGGAGAGGATCAGCGCCATCGTCATGTCGGCGGTGTCTTCCGTCAGCACGCCCGGCGTGTTGGTCACGACGATGCCCTTGGCGCGAGCCGCATCGAGATCGATGTTGTCGACACCGGTACCGAAGTTGGCGACGAGCTTGAGCTGAGGACCTGCCTGCTGCAGCACCTGGGCGCTCAGCCGGTCCGTGACGGTCGGGACGATGACTTCCGCCACGCGCACAGCCTCGAGCAGGTCGGCCTGGGACATCGGCTTGTCTTCGACGTTGAGGCGCGCGTCGAACAGCTCGCGCATGCGGGTCTCGACGAGATCCGGCAGGCGGCGGGTCACGATCACCAGAGGGCGCTTGGCGGTGTTCGGCATGAGTTGTGGATCCGGCATTCTCGAAGACCGGCCACCAAGGCCGGTCTCGTGCAGGCAATGGGCAAGCCTTAACGGCTCGGCTGCGCTGCCGCAATGGTCTGAACATCAGCCATGCTGGACACACCGGGAGGCGTCCGCTGGAAATCGCCTGCAATTGGCCGTTGAAAAGTCAGGACAATCTAGAGGTCCGTCTTGCTGGCAACCATCGTATCGACCTAATTTCGACCGAAGACTTCCCGAGTCGGCACGCCTCACGTCACCGGAGCACCATGGTTCGCCCGCTGCGTCCCCTGTTTCTCGGCATTATCTGCGCCTGCGCCATTTGGTGGGTGAGCGGGGTGGCGTGGCTCGCCTTCGCGCAGGCTGCCTCCGATACTCCGGCCGCCACGCCAAGCGGTACCGGGTTGCCGATACCGCGCTACGTCAGCTTGAAGTCGGATAAGGTGTATCTGCGACAAGGGCCGGGCTTCGACCATCGCGTGCTCTGGGTGTTCCGCCGCGCGGGGTTGCCCGTGGAGGTTATTCGCGAGTTCGAGACCTGGCGGCAGGTCCGCGATGCGGAAGGCACCACCGGCTGGGTTTCGCATACGCTTGTATCGGGCCGGCGTACGGCGCTGGTCCTGCCATGGGATGCGAAGACCTCGCCGACGCCGCAGACGCCGCTACTCTCCAACGACAGCGAGCGCGCGCCGCACGTCGCCATCATCGAGGCCGGTGTCATCGCCAACATCCGCTCGTGCGATGGCACGTGGTGCTACGTCTCCATCGGCGAGCTTCGCGGCTATATCGCCCAGAAGAAGCTCTGGGGGGTCTACCCGAACGAAACGCTCAGGTAGTCCTCCCCGTCGCTGCACCGAGCATCACCAGGCCGTCGACCGCGACCACGCCCGTCCCTTCGTCGCGCACGATCACGGGATTTATTTCGGCTTCCTGTACCGCCACCCCCGCGGCCAGCGCCAGCAGCGAGACGGATGCGACAAGCTGCGCCAACGCGTCCAAATCCCCCTTCGGCAGGCCGCGGAAGCCGCGCAGCGGCGCAAAGCCCTTGACCTCCGCGACCATCTCGCGTGCCGTCGCGAGATCTACCGGAGCCGGCCTTACCGCCACGTCGCCGTAGACTTCGGCAAGCACCCCACCGACGCCGACCGCGACGACAGGGCCGACTTGCCCATCATGGCGGAAGCCCACGATCGCCTCGCCGCGGCCCTTTTCCATCTCCTGTACGATGACGCCGTCGATGCGGGCCCCCTTTGCGCGCTCGGGCACCTCGGTGAGGAGCGAGCGGGCCGCGTCCTCCAGCGCGGCGTTGTCGGCCAAACCCACCTTGACGCCACCGACGTCGCTCTTGTGCGCGATGTCGGCCGAGAGGATCTTGGCGACAACCGGGAATGTCAAATCGATCTCGCGCGAGTCTTCCGGCTTTTCGAGCACCGCCATGCGCGGTGTCGGAACACCCAAGGCCGCAAAAAGCGACAGCGCGTTCTGCTCGTTGAGGTGACTACCCGGACCGGCGGCAGACAGGATTTGCGCCGCCTCCTCGGGAAGCATCTCGACCTTGCGCGCCGTCATGGGACGCCAGCTCAAATAGGCACTCAGCGCATCGGCGCAGGCTTCGGGCGTGCGGAACGCGGGAATTCCGGCCTCCGCCAACAACGCCAGCGATTTGGGCGCGTTGGGCAGAAGGAACGCGACGAGCGGCTTCTTCGATTTCGCCCACTTCACCAGCGGTGCGACGGCCAGCTCCGGATAGTATTCCGACGAGGAGCCTACACCCATGATGACGGCATCGACGCGCGGGTCGTCCATGAACGAAGCCATCACGGCATCCACGATCTCGGGCTTGGTGCCCGCCATCGTCAGATCGATGATGGGGGCATCCTCGCCCACCTCGATGCGGCTCTTGGCGAGCGTGGCGCGCAGGTCCGGGTGAGCTGGCGCCACGGAGATCCCCGCTGACCCCAGATGATCGGCGACGAGGGCCGCCGCCCCGCCCGTGGTTGTGGCGATCGCGACCGTCCTGCCCGTCGCGGGCCTGCGGCCGCGCACAAGAGCCGGGGCCTCGATAAGACTCTCGAACAGCGCAAGGCGCATGATGCCGTTGGCGGCCAGGAAGGCGTCGAGCGCCTTCGCCTGGCCAACCATCGCGCCGGTGTGCGACTGGGCGAGCTTCTGCCCGAGTTCGGAGCGGCCAAGCGTATAGGCCAGCACCGGCTTGCCCGCCGCCTGGGCCTTCTCGGCCATGGCGCGCATCGCACCCGGCTCGCGCAACGTCTCGAGGAACAACAAGATGACGTCGGTTCCAGGATCGTCGACGAGCATGCCCGCGATCTCGCCCACCGAGAGGTCGCATTCGTTCCCCACGGAGACGAGGGCGGAGAACCCGAAATCACGCGCCTGGCCTCGCGAGACAAGCGCGCCCAACATGCCGCCGGACTGCGAAACGAGCGCTGTGCGCCCCTTGGGCAGCGTCTCGCGCTCGAGCACGGCGTTGGCCGAAAGGGTCAGTCCGATGCCGGTATTGATGACGCCGAGGCTGTTGGGGCCCAGCAGCCGCACGCCCATGGAGCGCGCGAGACGCACCAGTTCTTCCTGCTTGTGACGCCCTTCCGCGCCGCCTTCGGCAAAGCCGCCCGAGAAGATCGTGGCACAGGCGACGCCCGCCTCTCCGCATTCGCGGATCACACCCTCGATCGCGGCCGGCGGGACCATCACGTACGCATGATCGGCGGGATGGGGCGTATCCTTCAGCGCCGCATAGCAGGGCTCGCCGAACAGCTCCTTGTAACCGGGATTGATCGGGTAGATCTCGCCCGTGTAGCCGTGCTTGCGCAGATAGCGCTGCGGGCGCGAGTTGTTCTTCTTGAGATCGCCCGAGGCGCCGACGATGGCCACGCGCGCAGGGCGCAGGAGTTTGTCGGCGAGGCGTGCTGCATCGGCGGTCATGGTCGTTTCTCGTTCGTTCGTGTTGTCAGGCGGTGGCGTCGCGGACGCCGAAGCCAACCTCGCGCTCGTAGACGTCAGCGATGCCGAGCAGAAGATCTTCGGCGAGCGGGCGCGCGGCGAGTTGGAAGGCGAGCGGCATGCCGTTGGCGTCGATGCCGCAAGGCACGCTGACGGCCGGCAGGCCCAGATAATTGAATGTGCGCGTCAGCCGCGTGAAGGCCGCGATCAGCGGCAGCACCTCGCCCTCGGCCTCCCGCTTGGCGACTTCCGCGATCGTGGGCGTCTCGACGGCGACCGTGGGCAGCATGAGGGCATCGGCATCGCCCAACACGTCGGCAAGGAATCCCGCGCACACCTTGGCGCGCACCGACATCGCCTCGATGTAGCGCGTCGCGGGAATGAGGAAACCCGACAGCGAGCGGTCGTAGACGAGACGCGCGTAGGCTTGCGGTCGTTCCGTCATCCAGCGGCGATGCAGGGTGGCGGCTTCCGCTTTCGAAATGCAGTCGGCGAGGAGATGCAGCGGGGTCAGGTCCGGCAGGCGGACCGTGCGCACCTTGAAGCCGAGGCGCCGCAGCTCATCGGCCGCCGTGCCGACGGCCGCGACGATGGACGCCGCCGTTTCACCAAGCGTTTCGGGCTCCGCCAGCGCTATCGTCGTAGCGTTCGGCGTGACCGGCACGATGACGGGCGAGGGCGGGGCCGCGTCGAGCGCGGCAGCGTCGCGAGGGTCCGGTCCGGCGATCACCGACATCATCAGCGCCGCGTCGCGCGCGTGACGCGTCAGGGGGCCGACCGTGTCGAGTGAGAAGGCACGCGGCATCGTGCCATGCATCGAGTGACGGCCCTGCGTTGGCTTGAGGCCGACGAGGCCCTGCAGCGCGGCGGGAATGCGGATCGAGCCGCCCGTATCGGAGCCCAGCGCGCCCGGAACAAGTCCGGCGGCAACCGCCGTTCCCGATCCGCTCGAAGAGCCGCCGGGAATCCGGTTCGTATCGTGGGCGTTGCGGGCATAGCCGAAATGCTTGTTGGTGCCTGTCGGGCTCGCGGCGAACTCCGCCAGGTTGAGACGTCCGACGATCACGGCGCCGGCGGCCCGCAGACGCGCTATGGTCGTCGCTGTCTCGCCGGGCACGAAATCGAGCAGGATCTCGGAGCCGCCCGTCATGGGCTTGCCCGCCATCCAGAACATGTCCTTGACCGCGACGGGAACTCCCGCGAGTGGGCCCAACGGCTTGCCTGCCGCCCGCGCCTGGTCGACAGCGCGGGCCGCGCCGCGCGCTTCTTCCGCATCGACCGAGATGAAGGCGTTGAGCGTGGTGTCATGGGCGGCGACGGCATCGAGACAGGCCTCGACGGCGGCTTGCGCCGTCACCTCGCCTTGCGCGATAGCACGCGCGAGATCGGCAACGCCCAAACGGCGTAGCGTGGTGGCATCGCTCATTTTCCACCTCCGCGCATGAGCCGTGCGAAATCCGACGGGTTGTCCCAGAACGTGTAGAGCCGGTCGGCCGTCGCACGGGCATTGGCATTGATCCGATCGAGATCGCCCGCAGCAACGGCCGCCGACGAGGACTGGACAGCCATACGCTGCCATTCCAAAAGCACGCGCTCGATCTCGTCAGGGGACAGCGGCTCGCGTTCATCTCCGGTCATTGCACCAGGTCCTCGACGAGGCCGCGCAGGCTGCCTTCGGTTTCCAGGGTCCAGATGCGCTCGGCCAGACGCTTCGCGCGGACCTCGCCCAGTACCGGCGCGACGAGACCATGGAACTTCGCCGTCAGCGCGTCGTCCGGCAGCGGGTTCTCGGGTTCTCCATAGGGATAGGAGACGAGCCGCTCCAGTCGGCGGCCGTCGTTCGTCGTCACGATCACGCGCGAAGGACGCTGACGGGGATAATTGCCGTCGCATTCCGCATCGACGCTGGCCCCGATCTTGGCCGCCAGCGCTCTCAAGACGGGCGCCTCACGCAATTGCGGTGCGAAGTGTGCGAGGTCGGCGCCGCCATGGATCAAGGCCGTGGCCGTCACGCACGGAATCGACATCTGCGCCGTCGTGAAGCTGTCCCACTGCTTGATGTCGTGGGATGCCGCGACCTTGTAGCTGCCGACCGAGATGCTTTCGACCAGTTCGGCCGTGAGACCGTCCTTGGCGCGCATGTCGAGCACGGCGTCCACCGCTCCGTGGATGTGGCGGCAGGCCGCGTAGGGTTTGATGTAGCAATCCGTGATCGCATAGGGCTCGCCACGCCCGATCCTCAGGATGTCCAGGCCCTGATAACGCTCAGGCTCCACGTCGCCGCCGCCATAGGCCCACAGGAAGCCGTCGCGGCACTCGATCGCGCCGGGAGGACCCGTCAGTCCTTCCTCGGCGAGCATCGCGGCAAGCAGGCCGGAACGGGCGGCGAAGCCCGGATGCAGGCGCTTCACGTCGCCACCGAACATGAAGGTGAAGAGGCCGCTGGCGTTGGCCGCGGCACCTCCGAAGGCATGTTCGTGCCGGGCCGCATCGAAGCCCTGCAACGCACCCCAGACGGCCGACGCGCCGAACACGCCGGTGATCGAGGTGTTGTGGAACCCGCGCCAGCGCGAACGCGGATGCACGGCCGCAGCCAGCCGGCACATCACCTCGTATCCGGCCACCGTGGCCGCGATCGCCTTCTGGCCGTCGCAATCGAGCTGATGGCCCGCCGCCAGGAGTGCCGGCACCACCACCGTGCCGGGATGCACCGAGCCCGGCGTGTAGCCGTCGTCCAACTCGAGACCGTGGCCGCTGCCGCCCATGATCATCGCAGCGGACAGCGTGTCGAAGCGGCTGGCGCGGCCCGGAACCGGGACAGCGCCGCCGGCGCCGGCCTTGGCGAGCGTGCGCTCGGCGATCTCGGTGACTTCTTGCACACCGCCCGCGACGATGGCGCCGACCGTATCGAGGATGTGGTACTTCGCGCGATGCCGGGTGCGGGCATCGAGCGCGTCGTAGCTGATCCCGGAGACGGCACGCGCAAGTGTGCCGGTCACGCCAGGGGACGTTGCTTCAGGCTTCACCATGATGTTCATCGCAGGCTCCGCTCGTGGGGTCGTTCGGTGGTGAGAGACCATGGAGGCGTCCGCCCGCCGCGGTCAACAGGTCAGCATGCCTCGGCGGAGGCATGTCGAAGCTCATGCGCCCACGGCCGGAAAACACGCCGCCTCGAGCCGGTTGCCGTCGGGATCTCGAACGAAGGCCGCGTAGTACGCGGTCATGGTCGCGGTGCGCGGACCGGGCGCACCGTCGTCGGCGCCACCATTGGCGAGCGCCGCCGCATGGAAGGCCTGCACGGCCGTCTCTGTGCGACAGCGCAGGCAGATGTGAACGCCGGTATCGTCCGCGACCCTCGGCATGCCCGGGCGACGATTGATCCACAGCTCCGGATAGCGCTTGCCGAAGCCCGCCCGGTCGCCTCGAAAGACGATCTCCGTCATGCCGAGCGGACCGAGCACGGCCGCATAGAAGCGGCGGCTCGCTTCGAGATCCGAAACACCCAAGGAGACATGATCGATCATGACGGGCTTCCTCCTTGCCGCTCGTTCAGCCCAACTGGATGCGAAGCGCCGCCGCCGCCGCGATGGGACCGATCGCGAGAGAGGCGATGGAAATGGCCAGCAGGATGAGGAACGAGGCCTGCGCCCCGCCCGTGCCCAGAACGACGGCGCTCACGACCGAAACGCCGAAGATCAAAGTCGGCACGCACAGCGGCAGGACGAGCAACGCGATCAGCAGGCCGCCACGTCGCCCGCGCAGCGTTAGCGCCGCGCCGATCGCTCCCAGGAAACTGACGGCCGGCGAGCCGCCGAGCATACTGGCGAGCAGAACGGGCTGCACGGCGATGTCGAGATTGAGCAGCAGGCCCAGAACGGGCGCCATCAATGCCAGAGGGATGGCGGTCGTCAGCCAATGGGCGAGCGCCTTCGCGGCAACGACACCCTCCAACGGCACCCTGCCCGTCGCCAGCACCTCGAGCGAGCCATCCTCGAGATCGGCGTCGAAGATGCGCGGCAGCGACAGCAAGGCCGCGAGCAGAAGTCCGACCCACAACACCCCGGAGGCGACGCGCGCCAGGAGATTGAGATCCGGCCCCATGCCGAAGGGCAGCATGGCGACGACGACGAGATAGAAGCCCAGCGCCGTGCCGAGCGCCCCGCCTTCACGGACGGCGAGCCTCAAATCGCGTTTCAAGAGCGCCCAGAGCTGGCTCATGCGGCAACCCTCACGATCCCCATGCGCAATTCGCGGGTGCGGGACAACCCGAGGGGCACGTGCGTTGCCGCGAGCACCAGCCCGCCCGCCGACAGATGATCCTCGATGACGCCGGCGAATGTCGCGACCGAGGCGACATCGAGCGAAACGGTCGGCTCGTCCAGCAACCACACCGGCCGATGGGCGACGAGCAGCCGCGCAAGCGCGAGGCGGCGACGCTGTCCGGCCGAGAGATAGCCGGCAGGGGTCGCCGCCAGATGCAGGAGCCCGAAACGGTCGAGAGCGGCGTCGATGACGGCCTCGGGGTCATCCGTTCGCGCCTCCACGACCGTGCCGCCGAGGAACTCACGCCAAAATGATAAATTCTCCTCGACGCTGAGACGTGGCTTCACAGCGTTCAGGTGTCCGACGTAGTGGCAGTGTTCGGCGACGGCATCGGCTTCGGAAACGGTGGTCAGACGGATCGTTCCCGCAGTTGGGCGCAGAAAGCCGGCGATGGTGCGCAGGAGCGTGGTCTTGCCCGCACCGTTCGGTCCCGTCAGCAGAACCGCCTCGCCGGCTGTCACCGTCAGAGACAGCGCGTCGATGATCGTGCGTCCGCCGCGCTCGCAGGCCAGGCTCTCGATCTCTAGTTGCATGAACAGTTCGGCCAGCGCCCCTTTGCGGAGAAAGCAGGAGAACAATGCGTGCTTCCTCTTGGCGGAAGGCGCTAAGCGGCCTTATAAGGCGCCAGACCGCCCGGTGGCCAGCCCCATTCCGGCCGGCCCTCGCCGTGCACTCACGACCCGGGTCCCGACAACCGCCTCCAGCCGTACCGGTTCAAGGAGACAGCCCGCCATGGCCCTGACGCCAACTTCGCTCGATACGTTCAAATGCCGCAAGACTCTCACGGTCGGTTCCAAGACTTACGAATACTACTCGCTGCCCGACGCCGAGAAGAACGGGCTGCCCGGCATTTCCAATCTTCCCTATTCGCTCAAGGTGCTGCTTGAGAACCTGCTGCGCCACGAAGACGGCCGGTCGGTGAAAGCCGACGACATTCGCGCCATGGCCGAGTGGCTCAAGACGAAGACCTCCAAGGCAGAGATCGCCTACCGTCCAGCGCGCGTTCTGCTGCAGGATTTCACGGGCGTGCCGTGCGTGGTCGACCTCGCCGCGATGCGCGACGCCATGAAGGTGATGGGTGGCGATCCGTCCAAGATCAATCCGCTGGTGCCCGTCGATCTCGTCATCGACCACTCGGTGATGGTGGACTACTTCGGTACCGCCGACGCCTTCAAGAAGAACGTCGACGTCGAGTACGAGCGCAACAAGGAGCGCTACGAGTTCTTGCGCTGGGGCGGCTCGGCTTTCAACAACTTCCGCGTCGTGCCGCCGGGCACCGGTATCTGCCATCAGGTTAACCTCGAGTACCTCGCGCAGACCGTGTGGACCAAGCCGGGGACGAAGCACGAGGTGGCCTTCCCCGACACCTGCATCGGCACCGACAGCCACACCACGATGGTCAACGGCCTGGCGGTGCTGGGCTGGGGCGTGGGCGGAATCGAGGCCGAGGCGGCCATGCTTGGGCAGCCCGTCGCGATGGTGATCCCCGAGGTCATCGGCTTCCGCCTCAAGGGCAAGCTGAAGGAGGGCGTCACCGCCACCGACCTGGTTCTCACCTGCACGCAGATGCTGCGCAAGCGCGGCGTCGTCGAGAAGTTCGTCGAGTACTTCGGCGACGGTCTTGCCGAGCTGTCGCTCGAGGATCGCGCGACGATCGCCAACATGGCGCCCGAGTATGGCGCGACCTGCGGGTTCTTCCCCGTCGACGGCGACACCATCAAGTTCCTCAAGGCGACCGGCCGCGCGCCGGACCGCGTGGCGCTTGTGGAGGCTTACGCCAAGGCGCAGGGCATGTGGCGCGAAGCAGGCCACGAGCCGGTGTTCACGGACGTCCTCGAGCTCGACCTGTCCACGGTCGAGCCGTCGATGGCCGGTCCCAAGCGCCCGCAGGACCGCGTTGCGCTGAAGGACGCCAAGACGGGCTTCGCGAAGTCCCTGCCCGAGATCGTCAAGGGCGCGAGCCTCGACAAGAAGGTGCAGGTTCAGGGCCAGGACTACAAACTCGGCCATGGCGACGTGGTGATCGCCGCCATCACCTCGTGCACGAATACCTCGAACCCGTCGGTGCTGATCGGCGCCGGCCTCGTCGCCCGCAAGGCGCTGGCCAAGGGCCTGAAGGTGAAGCCGTGGGTCAAGACCAGCTTCGCGCCCGGTTCCCAGGTCGTCACCGACTACATGAACAAGGCCGGCCTGCAGGCCGATCTCGATGCGATGGGCTTCAACCTGACGGGCTACGGCTGCACGGTGTGCATCGGTAACACCGGCCCGCTGCCCGAGCACGTCTCGCGCGCCATCTACGACGGCGATCTCGTCGCGGCCGCGGTGCTCTCGGGCAACCGTAACTTCGAAGGCCGCGTGCACGCGGAAGTGAAGGCGAACTACCTCGCCTCGCCGCCGCTGGTCGTCGCCTACGCCATCGCCGGCACGATGAACCTCGACCTGACGAGCGAGCCGCTCGGCAAGGACAGCGACGGCCGGGACGTCTACCTCAAGGACATCTGGCCGACCTCGCAGGAGATCGCGGAGATCATCCGCACGTGCGTCACGCCCGACACCTTCGCCCAGCGCTACTCCGACGTCTTCAAGGGCGACGAGAAGTGGCAGGGCATGGGCAAGGCGCGCGCCAGCCTCACCTACGGCTGGAACTCGGTCTCCACCTACGTCGCCAACCCGCCCTATTTCGACGGCATCACGATGGAGCCGGCTCCGGTTCAGGACATCGTCGACGCCAAGATCCTCGGCCTGTTCGGCGACTCGATCACGACGGACCACATATCGCCTGCCGGCTCGATCAAGAAGGACGGCCCTGCCGGTACCTACCTGATCGAGCGCCAGGTGCGCCCGGCCGAGTTCAACTCCTACGGCGCGCGTCGCGGCAACCATGAGGTCATGATGCGCGGCACGTTCGCCAACATCCGCATCAAGAACCTCATGCTGGGCGGCAAGGAAGGCGGCAACACCATCTACGCGCCGTCCGGCCAGGAGATGTCGATCTACGACGCGGCCATGAAGTACAAGGCCGACGGCACGCCGCTCGTCATCTTCGCCGGCAAGGAGTACGGCACGGGCTCGAGTCGCGATTGGGCGGCGAAGGGGACGCGTCTGCTCGGCGTCAGTGCCGTGGTGGCGCAATCCTTCGAGCGCATCCATCGCTCCAATCTCGTGGGCATGGGCGTTCTGCCGCTCGTCTTCAAGGATGGCGGCTCGATCTCGGACCTCGGCCTGACAGGCAAGGAGACGGTGACCATTCGCGGTCTCGGCGAGTTGAAGCCGCGCCAGGAGATGATCGTCGACATCGTCTATGCCGACGGCTCAAAGCGCGAGGTCCCGGTGCTCTGCCGCATCGATACCGAGGATGAGCTGAGCTACTACCGCAACGGCGGTATCCTGCCCTACGTGCTGCGCAATCTCGCGGCGGCCTGAAGACGGCAGTGATGCCATCATCTGGGAGGGCCGGGGATATCCCCGGCCCTCCGCCTGTCTGAAAGCGACCGTCACCCATTCGTGACTGGCAATTGACCGAAGCCGGCGCGATATCACTGCTAGCTTCGTCCAATGACGAGGCACTCGTCCGTTCCACCCGAAGAAAGTGCTCATGCGCCGAAAGATCCATGCCCTCGCCGCGACGACCGCCTTCATCGGCAGCGCCCTGTGGCTCGGCATATTCCTCACTCCCGCTCGTGCCCAGGGCAGCGCGAGCGGCTCCACCGAGGACAAAACGGCGCCGAAGGCTGTTCTCGAGCTGTTCACCAGCCAGGGTTGCTCGTCGTGTCCGCCCGCCGACGCTTTGATGGGGACGCTTTCCGCCCGCAAGGATCTCGTGGCGCTGACACTACCGGTCGACTATTGGGACTACCTCGGCTGGAAGGATACGCTCGCCAGCCCCAAGTTCTCCGCACGCCAGCGCGCCTATGCGAAGAAGCGCGGGGACGGCCGGATCTATACGCCGCAGATGGTGATCAACGGCGCGGTGCACGTGGTGGGCAGCCGGCAAGGCGACATCGAAAGCAAGATCGACGAGTTGTCGGCCGCCTTTGCGAAGGCCCGCGTTCCCGTCTCCGTAAGGGCCGAGAAGCGGCATATCGTGATCGAAGCCGGTGATGCGCCCGCGGACGCCGGTTCGGCCGAAACGAGCATCTGGCTCGCCGTGGTGCAGCCGAAGGTGAACGTCATCGTACGCACGGGCGAAAATCACGGCCGCCAGCTGACCTTTTACAACGTGGTGCGGGAACTGACGCCGGTCGGCATGTGGCACGGGAAGGCCACGACGGTACGGCTCGATCGCGAGACGATCGCACAGTCGGGTGGAGAGACGTTCGCGGTGCTCCTCCAAAACGGCAAGGACGGGCCCATCATCGGCGCGGCGATGCTCCCCCGGAACTGACAGAAGTCATCGAGCGACCTCACGTGTGACCGTTCGCGGTCCAGCCTGCTGCAACCGCAGCGGTTCATGCCAGTGCAGCGCCGGCCTGCGCGCCGCGCGACGATGCCGGGCGATCAATCGCCCGGCCTCCGGTTCGCCGCTCGAGCGTCTCCGCTGGGCCGCATGCTCCTCAGGCTACTTGGCCAGCGTCTCGCGTCCGCCGACGCGGCAGCTCTTGAGCAGATCGGGGTGGAACGCGACGCCGTGACCGGGCGTTTCAGATGGCCGCACCATCCCGTTCACCGGCACATGCGAGCGGTCCCAGATGTCGTCGTTCCAGTCCATGTACTCGGCATAGCTGGCATTGGGAATCGAGCAGAGCACATGCACCATGATCTCGTGGAAGAGATGCGGCGCGATGGTGATGCCCCACGTCTCGGCAACGGCGGCGATCTTGCGCAATTCGGTCAGCCCGCCGCGCATCATGTCCGGCTGCAGAATCGGTGTCGTGGGCTGAACGAAGAACGGCCGCATGTCGTAGCGCGTGAAATGGGTCTCGCCGCCCACGACGCGCGTCTTCAGGTGCTGGGCGACACGGCGGTAGCCCTCGAAATCCTCGCACACCACGGGCTCTTCCAGCCAGTAGACGTCGCATTCGTCGAAATACTTGCCGGCCTGGATCGCAACGTCGGCGGTCCAGCCCATGTTCACGTCGATCATGATCTCGACGTTCTCGCCCATGGCCTCGCGCATGGCCTGCACGTTCTTCACGTCTTCGCGCCAAGGCCGGATGTGGGCGACCTGCATCTTGATCGCCTTCATACCCATGCCGGTGAAGCGTTTGGCACGCTCGATCATGCCGTCGCCGCCGAGCCCGCGCCAGCAGCCAGAGCCATAGGCCTCGACCTCGTCGCGCGCCTTTCCCCAGAGGCGATAGAGCGGCAGACCGGCGCGCTGGCCCACGATGTCCCAGAGTGCGATGTCGATCGCGGAGAGGGCAAACACGGCAACACCCATGCGCCCCATCCAATAGGTGCCCTTCCAGAGCGTCTGCCAGATGCCTTCGATCTCGGTCGCATCGCGGCCGATGATCTGAGGCGCCATCATCTCGTGCAGGCAGGCATCGAGCGTCTGCAATCCACCGCGCAAGGGCTGCAGGTAGCCCATGCCGGTGATGCCACCTTTCGTCATCACCTCGAGCTTCAGATACAGCCGGTCGTCGGCCGGCATGATGCCGTTGGGCGGTGGCTCCGTCGTCCACGGCACGCGCAACAACGTCGTCTTGATCCCGGTGATGGTCGTATCGGTCATGGGGGGCCTCGCGCAGTTCGTGAAAATTAAAACGACGGGCCGGCAGGATGCCATGCCCGTCGTCCGGCCACCAGCGAGGATGGTGGCCTCTCGTGAGGCGGGCGGCTCTAGCGGACCGCCCGCCTGCCAGGAGCTCAGTAGTTGTAGGCGCGCTCACCGTGCTCGGTGATATCGAGGCCTTCGCGCTCGCGCTGCTCTTCGGGACGCAGCCCGAGGATCACGTCGACGACCTTATAGAGGATCGCCGAGATGACCGTGGACCATACGATCGTCAGACCGACCGCCTTGAGCTGAGCCATGACCTGCACCGCCATGACGTACTCGCCGGGGGCTGCTTCGCCGGGCTTGGCGACATAGTCGACGAGCCCGGTGCCGCCGAGGGCAGGCGCAACCAGGATGCCCGTGGCGATGGCTCCAAGGATGCCGCCGACACAGTGGATGCCGAAAACGTCGAGGCTGTCGTCATAACCTGCCGTATTCTTGATGCCGGTGCAGAAGATGAAGCAGACGGCACCCGAGGCGAGACCGAGGACGATCGAGCCCATCGGGCCGGCGAAACCGGAGGCCGGGGTCACGGCGACGAGACCAGCGACCGCGCCCGAGACCAGACCCAGAAGCGAGGGCTTGCCCTTCGCCATCCACTCCGCGAGCATCCACGACAGGCCAGCCGCAGCGGTGGCCACGAACGTGTTCATCATGGCGAGTGCGGCCGTGCCGTTGGCCTCGAGGTTGGAGCCGGCGTTGAAGCCGAACCAGCCGACCCACAGCAGCGAAGCGCCGATCATCGTCATGGTCAGCGAGTGGGGAGCCATCGACTCGCGGCCGAAGCCGACGCGCGGTCCGATAATCAGCGCGCCGACAAGGCCCGCGATACCGGCGTTGATGTGCACCACGGTACCGCCGGCGAAGTCCAGCGCGCCCCACTTGTAGATCGTGCCCGCGTCGGCCTGGACGGCGGCAAGGGCTGCCTCGGCCGCCTTCTTGGCGTCACCCGTGGCGGCTGCGACCTTCTTGGCGGCATCAGCGATCGCGTCGGGACCGGCCCAGTACCAGACCATGTGCGCGACGGGAAAATAGACGAACGTCACCCACAACAACACGAAGAGCATCAGCGCGGGGAAGCGAATGCGCTCGGCGAAGGCGCCGACGATGAGCGCCGGCGTGATGCAGGCGAATGTCATCTGGAAGGCGATGTAGACGTACTCGGGGATCACGACGCCGTTGGAGAACGTGGCCACCGTCGATTCCGCCGTCACACCCTTGAGGAAAGCTTTGTCGAAGCCGCCGACCCAGTCGTTGAGGCTGCCGCCGCTCGTGAACGCCATGCTGTAGCCGTAGACGACCCAGACGATGCAGACGAGCGACACGATCGCGAACACCTGCATCAAGAGCGAGAGCATGTTCTTGGTGCGCACCAGACCGCCGTAGAACAGCGCAAGCCCCGGGATCGTCATCAGGAGAACGAGCACGGTCGAGGTCATCATGAAGGCGGTGTCGCCCTTGTTCGGCGTTGGGCCGGCTGCCAGCGCAGGGCCCGCGGCGGCTGCCAGAGCGGCAACAGCCAGGGCGGTCGCGCCGATACGGCGGGACACGAGGCTCGAAGTCATGTTCTGCTTTTCCTTGGCTTGATCGAGTGAATGAAACGCGGCTGAAACTGATCCCGGGGCTAGAGCGCGCTGTCGTCGGTTTCGCCTGTGCGGATGCGAACCGTGTGCTCGATGGGCGAGACGAAGATCTTGCCGTCACCGATCTGGCCGGTCTTGGCGACGCTGGCGATGGCCTCGATGGTCTTGTCGACCTCGGCGGACGTCACGACGACCTCGATTTTGACCTTCGGAAGAAAGCTCACCGCGTACTCGGCGCCGCGATAGATTTCGGTGTGGCCCTTCTGGCGCCCGTAGCCCTTGACCTCGGTGACCGTCATGCCTTGCAGGCCGAGGTCGGTGAGTGCGCCACGCACCTCCTCGAGCTTGAAGGGTTTGATGATGGCTGTGATCAGCTTCATTTTTTGTTCCCCGGTTCCTCGTCTTACCGTTCGTGGCGACCCGTGCCGCCAGGGCCTGCCGGCAGGCAGGTTGGTTAAGACAGAGTCAAGACCCATGCCAACTCGGGGAGAGGCGTCTAATTCATTGCTTTAAAATGATTTATTTTTTTGGATCCGAAGTCTGCCACATGACGGCGCCTAATTTTTAGGCGTCGCGACTGTCCATGGATCCGATGTGTCTGTTTTTCGTGCAAATGGCCGCAGACCGCATCGAGGCCGCCAATCAGACGTCCGGACGCGCCTGCTTAACAGCCTCGTAGCCTGCAAGGGCGGCACGCCGCGCAGACGGATGATCGACGATCGGGAGGGGATAGGTGTCGCCCAGCCTCACGCCAGCGCGCGCGAGCACGTCCGCCGGCGCTTCGAAGGGAGCGTGCAGAACAGCGTCCGGCAATCGCGCCAGCTCAGGGCACCAGCGGCGCACATAAGCGCCGTCCGGGTCGAATTTACGGCCCTGCTCGATGGGATTGAAGATCCGGAAGTAAGGTGCGGCATCCGCACCGCTCCCCGCAACCCACTGCCAGCTCGCGGCGTTGTTGGCCAGGTCTGCGTCGAGAAGCGTGTCCCAGAACCAGCGCTCGCCATGCCGCCAATCGATCCGCAGGTGCTTGACGAGGAAGCTCGCGGTGATCATGCGCACGCGGTTGTGCATGTAGCCCGTCGCCCAGAGTTCGCGCATGCCGGCATCGACCATGGGATATCCCGTACGCCCGCGTTGCCAGGCAGCCAGCGCCTGTTCGTCATCGGCCCAGGGGTAGGCATCGAACGCAGGCTTCCAATTGCGGTCGGGCAAGTTGGGGAAGTGATAGAGGAGATGATACGCGAACTCGCGCCACCCCACCTCGGACAGGAACTTTGCCGCGTCCTTGGCGTGCCGGGCCTCCCGCGCGGTGGCGGCTTCTGTCCGATGCCAGATCACGCGGGGCGAAATTTCTCCGAAGTGAAGATGCGGCGACAGACGCGAGACATTCGGCAGATCGGGTCGGTTGCGCAGATCACCATAGCCCGCCAGTCCCGTCTCAAGGAATGCATCGAGACGGACGAGAGCGCCGGCCTCGCCTGGCGACCACAGGTCTTCCCAGCCCGCTGCCCAGTTCGGATTGGCGGGCAACAGGGCCAATTCCTCCAGCGGGACGCCGATCCCGACCGCCGGCACCACTTCCACGTGCGGCGCGCCCTGTGGCTCTGCCACCGGCTTCTGCAGGTTCGCCTTCCAGAACGGCGTATAGACCTTGAACGGGCCGCCGCTGCCGGTCTCGATCTCCCACGGCTCGTGCAGAAGGCTGCCGTTGAAGCTCGTCGCTTCGATTCCCCTCGCCGTCAGCGCCGCCTTGATCTCCTTGTCGCGCGCGATGGCGTACGGCTCGTAGCAGCGGTTCCATGCGACGGCCGTCGCGCGCGTCCGCGCGACGAGATCGGGAATCACCTCACGCGGGTCGCCCGCGAGCAGAACCAGCCCCGGCAGGTCACGCTGGAGTGCTGCCAGACTGTGGTGCAACCACCATCGCGAGGCGCCGCCGACGGGACGGCCGAGCGGCGTCACACTCTCGTCCAGCACATAGACCGGCAGCACCTTGCCGCGTGCGGCCGCATGCGCCAGCGCCGGGTTGTCTGTCGTTCGCAAATCCTGCCGGAACCAAACGATCGTCGTCACGCAGGCTTCCCTTCTTCGCCTCGGCGCCGGACTGGCGCAGCGTTTGGTTTACGCGCGAGAAGCCCGTACAGTTCAAAAAGAAACGAGCGCACGTCACGGATGGTTGTTCGTGCCTCGATCACGCAAGGAACGAGGGGGCGTCACGCATGACTGGCTCGGGCGCGATGATGACGGGCGGCGGCGCGATCGTGGAGGCGCTGATCGCGAACGGTGTGGATACCGTTTTCGGTCTGCCCGGTGCGCAAATGTACCCGTCGTTCGACGCTCTGCAGCAGCACAACGGCACGATCCGCACGGTGGGGGCGCGGCACGAGCAGGCCTGCGGCTACATGGCCTTCGGCTATGCGCGCGCGACCGGGCGACCCGGCGTCTACGCTGTCGTGCCGGGCCCCGGCATGCTCAACACGACGGCGGCGCTGTGCACGGCGCTCGGCACCAACACACCCGTCTTGTGCCTGACGGGACAGGTGCCCTCGCAATTCCTCGACCGGCACCGTGGCCACCTGCACGAGTTGCCCGATCAGCTCGGTACGCTGCGCACGCTCACCAAGTGGTCGGCGCGCATCGAGCGCCCTGCGGACGCACCAGCCGTCATCGACGAAGCGTTCCGGCAGATGCTGTCCGGCCGTCCGGGTCCCGTGGCCGTCGAGATGGCATGGGACACGATGGCCTCGCTTGGCCATGTCGTTCCTCTGCCGGCAGCCGCCCCGATCGCAACGCCACCGCCATCGCCCTCTGAAATCCAAGCAGCCGCACGCCTCATCGCGACAGCGCGGCGTCCGATGATCATGACGGGCAGCGGTGCGCAGCATGCGAGCTCCGCCGTCAGGGCCCTCGCCGAGATGCTCGACGCGCCTGTCGCCGCTTTTCGCGGCGGACGCGGTGTGATGCCGGAGGATCACATTCTCGGTATCTCGTCCTACACGGCCTTCGAAATGTGGCCGGAGATCGATGTGCTCATCGGCGTCGGCTCGCGGCTCGAAATGCCCTACATGCGCTGGACGGGTATGATGACAATGATCGACCGGCCCGCCGCGCCACCACATCTCGTGCGCATCGACATAGACCCGGCGGAGATGCGCAGGCTCGTCCCGCATGCGGGTATCGTCGCGGATGCGAAGACGGGGGTGGAAGCCCTCACGGCGGCGCTCGCAGCGATCCGCCCGTCCGCCGCCCCGGAGGTTTCGCACGCGCGACGCGCTGAAATCGGCGCTGCAAAGACGGCGTCACGCGCCAGGATCGAGACGGTGCAACCGCAGCTCGCCTACCTCGACGTCATACGCGCGTGCCTGCCACGCGACGGCTTCCTCGTGCCCGAACTCTGCCAGGCCGGCTTCACGTCCTATTTCGGCTACGAGGTGCGCGAGCCACGCACGTACGTCTCGGAGGGCTATCAGGGGACGCTTGGGTTCGGCTACCCCTCGAGCCTCGGCGTCAAGGTCGCGCATCCGGATCGGGCCGTGGTGTCGATCTCAGGCGACGGCGGCTTTCTGTTCGCGGTACAGGAGATGGCGACGGCGGCACAAGAGGGCATCGGTGTCGTGGCGATCGTCTTCAACAACAACGCCTACGGCAACGTGATGCGCGACCAGCGCGTCAACTTCGGCAACCGCGTCATCGGGTCGGCCTTACGTAATCCCGACCTCGTGGCGCTCTCGGTGGCCTTCGGTGTGGCGGCGCACCGCGTGACCTCGCCGGAGGCACTGAAGCCGGTTCTGACGGATGCGCTCGCCGCGAACGCGCCGGTGCTGATCGAAGTGGTCGTGCCCGAGGGGGCGGAGGTGTCGCCCTGGGAATTCATCCATTGCAGACGCTGAGGCGACCGCGAACGCTATCTGGCGCCGGACGCAACGTCGAGAGCTGTTGAGGATGCGAGCCGGGTGTTGGCCAGCGAACACAACCAGCTGCAAAGGTGGCTCCATCCAGCAACGGCCATAACCCTTTCGTTTGGATCAGACACAGCCCCCTGTCGATCCGCGTGCCACGGTGGAACGCTGCGACGTTACGCAAGCCGCAACAGCGCCAGGCCGCCGACGACGAGCATGGCCGCCAGCATGCGCGGCGCGAGCAGCGGCTCCTTCAACCAGATCACACCGATGGCGGCCGCAAACAACACGCTCGTCTCGCGTACGGCGGCAACGAGTGGGATCGGGGCGAGCGACATCGCCCAGATGGCGATCCAATACGAGGCAAGCGACAGCGCGCCACCGCCCAGCAGGACGGCATAGGCGTTCGCTGGGACGGCGCAGATACCCTGACGCTGCCGCGCCCAACCGTAGGCGGCCATCATCACGCCATCCAGGACGAACAGCCAGGCGGCGTAGGCATGCGGCGCCTGCGATAGCCGAGCGCCCCGCCCGTCGATCAGCGTGTAGGCCGAAATCGTCGCCGCGGTCGCGAGTGCGAAGCCGACCGCGCGCCCATCGAAGACAGCGCCGTGCCGTCCGCCGCGCACCGACAGCAGCATCACACCCATTGTGAGCAGCGCGATGCCGATCCAGGCAACGGCGACCAAACGTTCACCGAAGAGAAGCGTGCTGCCGGCAGCGGTGATCAGCGGGGCGGAGCCGCGCGCGATCGGATAGACCTGCCCCAGGTCCGCCGTGCGATAGGCCTCGGCGAGCCAGATGTAGTAGAAGAGATGGATCGCCAGCGAGGCCGCGAGATACGGCCAGGACGCGGGATGCGGTATGCCCAACACCGGCAGGGCCGGAACGGCGATGATGCCCGCGGCCACCGATATCAGCGTGATCGCGATGCCCGGATCGAGCCGCACCTTGAGCGCGGCATTCCATGCGGCGTGACAGAGCGCGGCGCCCAGAACAGCCACGAACAGAGAAGTACTCATCGGGCCCCGTTGCCGCCACCGCCGCCGTCCGGCCGACTAAGCCGGACACGGCAGCGGTGGTCAAACGGAATGTCTCGAAGGTGCAAGGCCCACACCTGTGATCAGGTGCGCACTCACTTGCCGAACCCGGCTTCCTTCGCCTTCAACAGGCCGACGACGATCGCGTTGACCGGCGCGGGGACGCCGACCTTGGCGCCTTCGCGCGGGATCGCGCCGTTGATGTTGTCGACTTCCGCCTTACGGCCCGCCAGATGATCGAGCAACATCGAGGGCCGCGCGTTGGGGATCTTCTGGCCGAAGTCACGGACGTAGCGGACCGGATCGTCGAAATCGAGTTTGATCCCGCGCCCGCGGGCCACCATGTAGGCCTCCGTGGCGCACGCCGCCGCGATGCTCCAGGCGTGGGAGCTCTCCTGCACTTCGCCGACGCGCAGATTGGTCAGCGCGCACGTGCCGGAGTACGTGCAATTGCAGATCAGCTTTTCCCAGACCATCTTGTGGATGTCGTTGAAGGTGAGGACCTTGAAGCTTCCGGCCTCCCAAGCCTTCTTGACCGCCTCGAGCCGGTCCGTCATACCGCCGTCCATTTCGCCCAGACGCAAGAACTCCATGCCGTTGTGATGGGCATGACCGGGCCCCTTCATCGAGGCGCCGAAACCGCCCACGACGCCCATCATGATGCGCTTGGAGCCCACGATCTCGGCGACCTTGTCGGCAGATCCGAGCCCGTTCTGAATCGTGAGAATGGGGGCATCGGCCTTCGCGATCGCCAGGGCGGCCTTCGCCGCCTCGGTAACACCGTCGTCCTTCGTCGCGATTACCACGAGGTCGGCGTCCTTGACGTCGGCGGGATCGGTCGTGGCGTTCAGCTTCACCGTCCGGTCGCCCGATGCGCCTTCCACACGCAGTCCGTTCTTCCTGATCGCCTCCACATGGTCCTTCCAGACGTCGACCGCCCAGACTTCGTGGCCGCCGACACCCGCCAGAAGGCCCGCATAGATGGAGCCCATCGCGCCCACGCCCAGAATTGCGATCTTCATGCCGTCGTCTCCGAAAGTTGTGTGACACGCGTCATTTTCCCGGGCCGCATAGAGCGCCATCGCTCGCCCCGCGTCAACAGAGGCCAGGCTCTCCCCCACGTCTACGCGTTCGTGATTGGAGCGATGGCGCGTCGGCGTGGTATCGCCACGTCGCGACTGCTTTCAGGAGTTCTCGCAATGCGCTTCGATTTCCCGTCACGACGACTGATCCTCGCTTGTGCCGTCGCCTCGGTCGCCCTCCCGGGCATGGCTATCGCCCGCGAGGGTGCGCAGCCCGGCAAGCCTGCGCCGGATTTCACCGCGACTGACAGCAAAGGCAACACCGTGTCACTTTCCAGTTTCAAGGGCCGGACCGTGGTACTGGAATGGAACAATCCCGAGTGCCCGTACGTGCGGAAGCACTACGGCAGCGGCGCCATGCAGGCGCTACAGAAGGATGCCACCGCCAGCGGCGTGGTGTGGCTGACGATCAATTCCGGGGCACCCGGCCTACAGGGACATCTCAAAGGGCTCGAGGCTGAACAGATGCTGGCCGAGCAAAAAGCCGCGCCGACGGCTTATCTACTGGACGCCGACGGCATCGTCGGCCGCGCCTACGGGGCAACCGTGACGCCACACATGTTCGTCATCGGGAAGGACGGGATTCTCGCCTACCAGGGCGCAATCGACGACAAGCCGTCGTCCAATCCCGCGGATATCGCGACGGCGCGGCCTCATGCACGCGAGGCCTTGGCTGCCCTGGCGGCGGGCAAAGCCGTGGCGCCGGCGTCGACGCGACCTTACGGCTGCACCATCAAATACGGCAGCCCGAAGAGCTGAAACCGCATACACGAGCGATAGGACGAAAGAGGGCCGCGACGTCGCCGCCGCGGCCCTCGCTGGTTCCATGCCTCGAACGTCCGGATCAGTCGTACTTCATCACCTGGATCACGGCCGGGCCGAGGATGACCACGAAGAGAACCGGCAGGTTGAAGATGATCATCGGCACCGTCAGCTTCGGCGGCAGCGAGGCCGCCTTCTTCTCGGCCTCGGACATGCGCATGTCGCGGTTTTCCTTCGCCATGACGCGGAGAGCCTGACCGACGGGTGTGCCGTAACGCTCGGACTGGATCAACGCCGTGGCAACGGCCTTGATGCCGGGCAAGCCGGTTCGCTTGCCGAGGTTTTCATAGGCGATGCGTCGATCCTGCAGGTACGACAGCTCGGCAGTGGTGAGGCTGAACTCCTCGGCGAGTTCGATCGACTGGTTCAGGATCTCCTTCGACACCTTGCCGAAGGCGGCCTCGATCGACATACCCGCCTGGACGCAGATGAGCAGCATGTCCAGGGCATCCGGAAAGGCCGCCGTGATCGACTGCTGGCGTCGCGTGACTAGGTTCTGCAGGAAGACGTTCGGCAGATAGAACCCCGCGTATCCCGCACCCAGTGCCATGCCGAACTTGACGATCGGCGGGTACTGCATCTTGCCGATGAAGAAGAAGTAGATCAGCGCCAGAATCGTCACGATGATCGGCGCGACCAGCCGGAAGAACATGTAGGTGACGAGCGGCGCCTGACCGCGCAGCCCCGCCATCTTCAGCAGGTTCTTGATGTCTTCCGTCTCGAAAGAACTGCGCAGGTTCAGCTGATCGACGATCTGCTGCATGAAGCCTTTCGGCGCCTGCCGGAGCTTGCCGCCACCTGTGTCCTTGTTGAGCTCGGACAAGCGCGCCGCACGCATCTTGTCGCGCTCGAGCGCCATGACCTTCATGCGCTGCCCGGTCTTGTCGGAGTCGAGCAAGGGCAGAGCGATGGTGAGCACCGTGATGAAGGTTCCCAGCGCCGCCAGCGTGGTGACGAGGGTCTCGGGCTTCATCAGTGCCTCGATGAGCGACATCATGATGCGTCTCCTTGCATCGAGCGGCCTGGGCGCCGTCACCAGCACCCGGCCACAACTCAGTATTTGAAATTAATCATCTTGCGCATCACCAGCAGTCCGCACGTCATCCAGATGGCGGCGCCTATGAGGAACATGTTCCCGTGTTTGGTGCGGAAGAGCAGCATGATGTAGTCGTTGGCCGTCATGTAGACCATGGCCATGACAATGAACGGCAGGGCACCGAGGACCCAAGCCGAAGCCTTGGCTTCGGCGGAGAGCGCCTTCACCTTCGCGGACAAGCGCTTGCGATCACGCAGCACGCCCGAAAGGTTGCCCAGTGCTTCCGAAAGGTTGCCGCCCGCCTGCTGTTGAATGCCGATGACGATGGCGAAGAACTTCACTTCCGACAACGGCATGCGCTGCATCATGCGCTCGAAGCACTCCGTGAGGGGGACGCCGACGCGCTGCTGCTCGACGATGTCCTGGAACTCCTCCTTGAGCGGCGACGGGCTTTCGCGCGCGATGATGCCGAGACATTCGTTGAGCGGCAGACCCGACTTGACGCCGCGCACGATCACGTCGATCGCATCGGCGAAGCTGTCCACGAATTTCTTCTGACGGCGCTTCGTCAATTTGCTGAGCACGAACCGCGGCAAGCCGAACGTTCCGATGAACGCCGCCGCGACCGAGACGAGAGGCGTAATCCCCGGCATCGAGAGGAATACGATCACACCCACCATGATCCCCCCGATGACGCTGGCGATCCAGAACGTCCTCGGCGTAATAGCGAGTCCGGCGCGCTGCAGACGCAAGCGCAGCGAGACCTTTTCGCTGGACTTCTGGCGCTCCTCCAACTCCTTCAACGTGTCGGAGACCTGTCTGCGCCGATTGGAGGTTTCTTCCTCCTTCGCCCGCCGCTGCGTGCGCGCCGACCGGTTCTCGGAAACGCTCTGGATGCGCTTGTCGGTCTTCACCTCACCCGAAAGGTAGGGATAGGCGAGCACGTAGATCGCACCGGCCGCCGACAGGGCGACGACCAGTCCGAAAATGATCTGCATGTTGTCGGCAGCGAACGCTTCCATCGCCATCACCCCGTTGCACCACTGCGACCGTCTTCGACCTCGGCCATGGCGAGAGCCTCGGCGAGGCGCTTGGATTCGCCGTAGTATTCCGCACGTTCCCAGAACCGCGGCCGCGCGATGCCCGTGGAACGATGGCGGCCGACGATCTTGCCGTTCGCATCCTCGCCCGTGATCTCGAAAACGAGCAGGTTCTGGAGCGTCACGACCTCGCCTTCCATGCCCAGCACTTCGGTGATGTGCGTGATCTTTCTGGAACCGTCGCGCAGTCGGGAGGCCTGCACGATGATGTCGACGGACCCCACGATCATCTCGCGAATGGTTTTGGAGGGCAGCGAGAAGCCGCCCGTCAGGATCATCGACTCGATACGGCCGATGGCTTCGCGCGGGCTGTTGGCGTGGAGCGTGCCCATCGACCCGTCGTGGCCCGTGTTCATGGCCTGCAGCAGGTCGAAGGCCTCCGCGCCACGAACCTCGCCCACGATGATCCGCTCCGGACGCATACGCAGGCAGTTCTTGACGAGATCACGCATGGTGATCTGCCCTTCGCCCTCGAGATTGGGCGGGCGGGTTTCCAGACGCACCACATGCGGCTGTTGCAGCTGAAGCTCCGCGGAGTCCTCGCACGTGATGATGCGCTCGTCGTGATCGATGGTCGACGACATGCAATTGAGCAGTGTCGTCTTTCCCGAACCCGTACCGCCCGATACGATGATGTTGCAGCGGACACGACCGATGATCTCGAGCAGCGTCTTTCCTGCCGGCGAGATGGACCCGAACTTGACGAGCTGCTCGAGCCGCAGGCGATCCTTCTTGAACTTACGAATGGTGAGCGCCGGTCCGTCGATCGCCAGCGGGGGCGCGATGACGTTCACACGGCTGCCGTCGGGCAGACGCGCGTCGCAGATCGGGCTCGATTCGTCGACACGACGGCCGACCTGGCTCACGATCCTCTGGCAGATATTCATGAGCTGGGCGTTGTCGGCGAAGCGCACGCCGGTCTTCTGCACCTTTCCACCGACCTCGATGAAGGTCGTGTTGGCGCCGTTGACCATGATATCGGCGATGTCGTCGCGTGCCAGAAGTGGCTCGAGCGGCCCGTAACCCAGAACGTCGTTGCAGATGTCTTCGAGCAGCTCCTCCTGCTCGGCGATCGACATGACGACGTTCTTCAGCTGGATGATCTCGCTGACGATGTCGCGGATCTCTTCGCGCGCGGCGGCCGCCTCCAGTTTGGCGAGCTGCGTGAGATCGATGGTGTCGATCAGCGCGTTGAAGACCGTCGTCTTGACGTCGTAGTACTCTTCGGAATGCTTACGCTGGGTCTCGACGAGCTCCGGCTTGGGCGGCGGGGGAGCAGCCGCGACCGGCGCGGCCTTGACCTCAGGAGCAGGGGCAGCCGCCGGCTGCTGCGCCGCCGGGCTGGCAATGCGTCTGGGGGCTGAAGCGTCACCTGTTCTGCGTCCGAACATGAACGGGTCTCCTGAACTTTACTTCTTCCGCTTCAACCGCTCGAGCAGTGGCGCGAGCGCAGATTTCTTCTCGACCTTGACCTCGCGGCGACCGATGAGCGCCATCGCGATTTCACGGAACTGCGCGGCGGCCTTCGCCTTCGGCGCCATTTCCTCGATCATCTGACCGTTGTTGGAGGCTTGGCCGAACGTCTCGGGATCGAAATCCACGACGGCCGTGACCTTTAGATCGAGGGCCGTCTCGAACTCCTTGACCGGAATCTCCGGACGCTTCGGCACGCCCAGCATGTTCATGATGAGGAACGGCGGGCGATCGTTCGTGCGCATCTGACGCAGCAGATCGATCAGGTTCTTGGTGTTGCGCAGGTTCGCCAGATCCGGCGTCGCCGTCAGCACGATCTCGTCGGCCTGCGTCAGCAGACGTTTCGACCAGCCGGTCCAGATATGCGGCACGTCGGCGGCGACGTAGGGCACGTTCTGGCGCACGACATCGAGCACGATGTCGCAAGCGTCCGGGGTTAGGTCGTATTCGCGGTCGAGCGTGCCGGGTGCTGCGAACAGGCTCAGATGGTTCGAGCACTTCGTCAGCAAGCGATCCAGCAGCACTTCGTCCAGACGCTCCGGGCTCTGAAGCGCCTCGGAGATGCCCTGGACGGGATCCTGGTTGAAGTCCAGGCCGGCTGTGCCGAAGGCGAGATCGAAATCCGCGATGACGACGCTGGACCGCAGCGCTTCGGACAGGCACCAGGACACGTTGTGGCAGATGGTGGATGAGCCCACGCCGCCCTTGGCGCCGACGAAGGCGAAGATATGTCCGACCGGATCGGCCTCGGGATCGTTGTAGAGGTTGGAGATCGTCTCCATGAGCTGCATGGTGTCGACAGGCGCGATGAGATACTCGCTCACGCCGCGCTTCAGCAGCTCGCGATAGAGCACGACATCGTTCATGTGCCCGATGACCAGCACCTTGGTGCCCGCGTCGCAGAATTCGGCGAGGCGGTCCAGATCACCGATCAGCTTCTCGCGCGGCTGATCGGACTCGATGATGATGAGGTTGGGCGTCGGGCTTTCCTGGTAGTGCAGCACGGCGGCGTGGGCGCCGCCCATGTGCACCGACACGTGCGCCTTCGCCAGGCGGCGGTCCTCAGCCGCGATCTGCACCGCCTCGGCGATCTCCGGGCTGTCGCAGAACGCCTGTATGGAGATGCGCGGGATCGGCCGCGCCTTGGAGACGACGGAACCAGCGTCTTCCATTTCGATGTACGTCATGTCGGCGTCCTGGCCATCTGACAAGGCTGCCGCCGCATCGTTGTTCCGGCTCATGCTGACATCTCCTCAGTTGGCGCCCTTGACCTGAACCTTCTCGTCTCCATCTTTCTTGGAGATCGTTGATTCACCCTTTACGTACTTGTCCCAGGCCACATCGCGACGCTCGGCGGTGGACGGCGTCATGGACCGCGGACCGAGCAGATCGGCAGGGTTGGCGACCTGCATCGCGAAATTCCGCTGCGTCGTGCAGCCAAAGTTCGGATAGGGCAGGTTGCGCGGATCGTCGGCCACGTTCGCGCTCCAGTTGCCGCATTCGGGCGCCTCGGCCACGAACCGATCGTAGGACACCCGGATCGGCGGCTGATGATCGGAGTCGCTGTGGTAGGGCTGGACGCTCACACGCGTGTCGTCGAGCCCGTACTCGCGCAGCAACTGGCGCAGATCCGCCGCCGCGTGCAAAGCGGCCACTTCGTTGGGCGCGCCCGTCGGCACATTGATCGTCATGCGCGAATTGCCGGCGTCTCCGCCACGATAGCGGTCGAGAAAATCGATGACCTGCGCCCGCTGCTTTGGCGTGAGGCCGTGCGAACCGCGCGCAACGCGGATGTTGGTCCGTGCCGGCTGCTGGGACACCACGATGGGATGGCGCTGCGCCGCTTCGAGTGTCGACCAGCCCGCCACGTGGCTCCCGGTGTCCTCGCCCGGGCGGCAGCCCGACAGGGCTACGGCCACCACACAGAGGGCTGCGAATTTCGTCGACATCGCGGACATCGCGTCACCCTTGGATCGATTATGCGTCATGTTGCGTCTCCCGGGGTCCAGATCATTCCACGATGAAACCGAGGTCACCGTCCTTGAGACCCTGCTCGATCACGGTGTTCGCCCTCCGGCCGTAGACGCGGTTCATGTGACCGAGGAAGTTGCTCTTGAGATCCGAGGCGGCAGCCAGACCGTCGGTGGGACGGGCAAACTTCTTCAGAGCGGTCGGCCGCACGACATAGGGCGTCACGAGGACGACGAGTTCCGTCTCACGCTTGATGTAATCCTGGCTGCGGAAGAGCGTGCCCAGTACGGGGAGATCCTTGAGACCGGGCAGGCCATCGATGTTCTTGCGCGTATCGTCAGACAGCAGGCCTGCCATGGCGAGCGTGCCGCCGGATGGCAGCTCGACCGTCGACTTGGCCTGCCGCTTCTTGAGCGCGGGCAACTGGAAACCCGACAGCGTGATCGATCCGACGCTCGAGATTTCGGAGACCTCCGTCTCGATTTTCAGATTGATGCGACCTTCGGACAGCACCATCGGCGTGAACGCGACGCCGACGCCGAATTCCTTGAACGAGACCGAGAGCTGCCCGTTGTTGACGGACATCGGGATCGGGAACTCGCCGCCCGCCAGGAACTTGGCCGTTTCACCTGACACCGCCGTCAGGTTCGGCTCGGCGAGCGTGCGGACGAGGCCATGACGCTCGAGCATGCGCAAGGTGCCGGCCAGGGTCTGGCCATTGGCTCGGCCGATGACGTCGAACCCAGAGTTGCCGAACGTGTTGGCGCCGGGGCCGGAATTGAAGAGGCAGGTGGCACCGGCGGCGCACGTCGCGCCTTCCGCAGCCTGAAGGTTGACGCCCGGAATCGGTAGCTTGCCCAGACCTGCGGCGGCCGTCAGCGGAAGCGCATTCTCCGTCAACAGCGACGTGGCGAAATTACCGGAATTGACGGCAGCGCCGAGATTGACGCCCATCTGCTTGAGCACCGAGCGCTCGACCTCGGCGACCGTCACCCGAAGCATGACCTGCTCCTCCGCCTCGATCTGGAGGAGGTTGATCACCTTCTGCTTGGAACGGTTGTCGGATTCGGGCGCGCCCACGATGAAGCGGCTGGCGATGTCGGACGCACGCGCGCTGTCAGCCGGATTACGTACGCTGCCGGTCAAGATCACGGTTTCGTTCAGGATCTCGATCTTGATGCGCGATGCCGGAATGAGGCGCTGGAACAGAGCCTCCAGCGGTGCGGCGTCGTGCTCGACAACCACCTCGAAGGTGGCGATCTGATCGCCGTTGCTATCGAAGAGGAAGACGTTCGACTGGCCGGTCTTCTTGCCGATGAGATAGACGCGGTTCGCGCTCTGCACGACCGCATCCATCAATTCCGGGTTCGAGACGATGACGTCGCGCAGATCGCGCGAGATCTCGACCAGCATCGACTTATTGCGGCCGAGCTTGATACCGCGATGGAGGGGAAAGCCGTCCCTCTCGCTCAGCCGGAGGATCGATTGATGATCGGATGCAAATTCGGCAGGCGCGCCGAACCCGGCGGACGTGCGCTTCGCCTTGACGTTCTGTGCCAACGCCGTGTCGACGCCGCCGATGGCAACCGCCATGGCCGTCATACCGGCGAGTGAGGCGAGGGCCGTGCTACAGGCCGCTTTGAGCAAGTTCCGCATGAGCGATCAGACCTTCTGACGAGCTACCAACACTGGATGCACGCAGACGCAACGAACGCGGTACGACGGATACGAACTCACAACGCGACTTGACTTGCCTCGGCGGTAAGTCGCCGAGGTTCGACACGCTCGACGCTCAGTTTGCGTTGATCGTGCGGGACCGGTGGCCGTACTTCAGCATCGTGACGCCGTTGCCGCGGTCCTTGTCCGCCTTGATGTCCTTGCCTTCGCCCTTCTGTTCCTTGAAGTCGGCGACGGAGCGCAGGACGAGACTTATTTCACCCATGGACTTGGCCAGGGTGAGTTGCTCGGCCTGACGTGGCGCCAGCTCGAGCGTGGCCGTATTGCCATCGGCATTCTTCTGTCCGTCCTTGACCTCGATGCGCTGGCCGATGGCGAGGACACGGACATTGCGGAACAGCGTATCGCTGACGTGCTCGTCCTGACCGGTCTTGCTGCGCAAGCGCCGGGTGACGATGACATCGACGTGGTCGTTCGGCAGGATCATCTTGCCGACCGCGCTATCCTCGGTGATCTTCGTTGACACGGCCCGCATGCCGGCCGGCAGGATCGACGCGAGCACGCCGCCTTCGCCCGCCTTCACGATCTTGGACTTCGTGATCAGCTCTTCCTTCATGATCGGCGTGCGAGCGATGCCACCGGCATAGTCACGCATGCTGCAGCTGCTGGCCTTGCAGGAGATGGCGCCCGGGGGGACCGCCGATTCCGGATAGTCCTGCCAGCGGAAGCTCTGCTCCGTGGTCAGGCTGCCCAAGCCGATATCGGTTCGTGCGACGAGAACCTTGACGGTGTTGCTTTTCACTTCGATCCGGGTCTGCACCTTCGGCTTGGAGAGGCTTTTCATGCCAACGAATGCGCCGATGCCGCAGATGCTGGCCAAACCGATGCCGATCAACTGTGCGCGTTTCATCTGAGCATTCGCCCTTTCACCGACGTATGCGACCTCACATGACCAGAGTGTCCGATAGAAACGTCAATGCGCGGTTAATGTCGTCCCAATTCGAAACATCATCGCGCGCTCCTCAGGGCGGGCTCAGACAGCCAGATGCGAGAGCCAGGTCGTATTGGGGTAGATCCACAGCCCCCCGACAGCGAGGGCGATCCCATACGGCACCCCGCCCGCCTTCTCGTGCAGGCGCATCGCCCAGCCCTGGTTCAGCATCCACAGCGGGGGGGTGATCGCGCGGAACATCAGAAGCGCGAGAACCAGAACGCCGCCGGCAATCGACACGATCACGAGGTAGTCGAGCATGCGCTCGAGCCCGAGCCACAGCGCGGTGGCCGCCAGCAATTTCGCATCGCCGCCGCCACACCAACCCTGAGAGAACATGAGGACGCCGATGGCCAGCATCAGCGCGAAGGCGCCCAGATGGCTCGCCAACCCCCACCAGCCGGGCGGGGCGAATGGCAATACGGCGACGAAGCCGATGACCAGCCCGACCGTGATGCGGTTGGGGATCGTCATCGTGAAGAGATCCATCGAACCGGCAAGCGCCATGGCAGCCGGGAAGAACAGGAACAGCGCAAACTCTAACACGACGATACACCTTTGAAGTTCGACCGTCCCTCAACGGACGTTCCGATGATCTCGCAGGTCCATGAAACGTCTCTTAACGGCCAACAGCCAGTTCCGGAGCAAGGCTTCGAAATCGCGGCCGTGTCCCGCGCATTTTCGCAAGGAAACAACCGGTTAACCGATTTGCACCGTATTGCGAGGCCCGATGGAGACATTCAATGCGTAAAGCCGGCACAGCGATCTGGCCGGCCGGCCGACGTCACCGATAGATCGACGCAGGGCCGTTACATCGGCCGCAGCTTGAGGCCGGCCTCGACGCCGTAGAACGGCGAACTCGTCTGCCCCCCGATATTCATGAGCAACGTGATGATCCCCATGGCGACGAAGCCGGCGATCATCGCGTATTCTATCGAGACCGCGCCGGACGTTTCGCGCCAAAAGGCCTTCATCACAGAACGCATCGGTTTTCTCCGCACCCACCAGTGCGCCGACAATAGGCACTCATTCCTTAATGCCGTCTGTGCACGCTCTTACAGGTGCGCGAAATTTCGCACGGCCGGAAAGAACCGTAAGCCAGTTGCTTCGAGAATACAGAAAATTGAAACTAAAAGGCCGCGCCGCACCCGTTAGACCAGAGTGCGGCACGGCCGATGTCGCTCGTTTTTCGAAACTTTGTGCGGGTCGATCAACCCAACCGCGCGGATCAGCCTCGCAAGCGCGTGCGAACGATCCTCGGGAAATCGTCCGACGCCAGATCCGACGGAGTAGGGGTCGCGCCGTAGCGCTGTTCGACGGAACGCTGGCGCGGTTCCTCCATCGGCCACGAGGCTGCCGCCGAACTCGTCGGCCTCAGCTCCTGACCCGAGGCCCGCTGATGAGCCATGGCCGGGCTCGCTGGCGGAGAAAGCGCCTCGGCCTGCTGGCTCGCACGCGCCGAGGCTGCCGGCGCGATGGCTGGAGCTCCAGCGAACCAAGCTTCGATCAGATCGAGTTCATCGGCCGAAAGGTTCAGGCCCTGGCTCCGGCAGCGTGCGACGACGAAATTACGGAAGCGACCGGCGAAGAGGTTGGCCGACGCGCCCTGCTCGAACCAGGGATCCGCCTCGCTGATGACTTCGAGCACGAAACGCACGTCATCGCGCCGCAGATCCACACCACGCTCTTGCATCCGGGCGGTGATATTCAGAATCGTCTGCGTTCCGATCAGGCCGTGATCACTGATCTCTTGCGCCATCGCTTCGAACAGCGTGCGATACTCGGGCGGCGCCAGAGGCGGCGCTTGGCATGCTTCCTGGATCCGCGCGATCGACTGATGGATGGCCGACTGCTGGTCGGAGCTCCGGGCTGGCACGGGCGGTGTCGACGCCTCTGGCGAGCGCGCACGATTCAAGGGGGCCAGGGAAGGCTGCACCGCCGGCGGGGCCGGGGGAGCGACCGCGGCCCGGCTCTGCGCCGGGGACGCCGAGAGATTCGCTTGAGGCGCTCGCGGGGCGAAACTGTCGCGAGACGACGCAGCAGGCGGCAATGCCCGATCGACACGAGGTTCGCCGGCATCTGCAAGCGGACCGGAGAGGCCCCCCTGCGGCGCGCCCATCGGCGGCGCCACCATATGACGAACAGTATCGATGACCACGTAGGGTGGCTCACCCGAGAGCTTCATGCCATCGGGCAGATTGTTGGCCAGCAGTTCGCGGAAACCGCCGGCGCCGCCCCAACTGGTGCCGATCGTGCGATCATGGCCGACATTTCGGATGGCCCGATCGGCGAGAACTTCGAGCGGAACGGGAGCCGCGGCGGCGCGGACGGCCGCAGTCACGTCCGCGATGATGTCCTTGCGCGCGACTTCGATCGCGCCCGCATCCGTCCGCCCGATCACTTCGGCTGACGTCACGTCGCTCGACACCTTGCCCTCGAGCAAGAGGGAAATCAGGCTTGCCTCGCGGATCTCGCCATCGCAGATGGCCGTGTAAGGCGCCGCCGTGAAATCGTTGGCATAGACGACCGTGCGCCGCGCGTGCGCTCGCAACCTGTGGAGCAGAGGCGTGAAATCCGCGTCGCCCGACAGGATGATGAACTCGTCGAAATAGGTGTCGTGCGTGAGGTAGTCACGCACATCCATCACCATCCGGATGTCGGAGGAGTTCTTCAGTTGCGCCGTAAGTGGGGGGCAGTCCACGATCTCGCAGCCGGCGCGCAGAAAATGGTGCCGCACGAACGGAAAGGAACTCATGTCCGTAGCGTTGTCGCTCTGGTTCCGGCGCGGGACCGGGTTGCCGTAACAGCGGTTCATCACGATGCGGCGCACGCCCTCCGCGCCCGGACCGTTGGTCGGCGTGATCAGCGTGCCGGTCTCGATCGCCTTGATCCAGATCCCGGCATCCTTCGCGAACCGCTTCGCGGCTTCCTCGCTTCGGCGCTTCAAGGACAAGTAGATGTTGTCGTAATCGACAAACACCGCGCTCAAGAATGAGCCGGACGCCGTCTCTCGCCTCATTGTCCCACTGCCCCCAGACTGCCCAAATCACGCGAATTCATGCCACAATGTTTCCGAGTCGCCGCCTTGGGGCAAGACGGCGGGGAAGGTTGTCCCCGTAGAGCGGACAATCAATTGATAATTATGAATATAAGCCTCTTTCATGTGTGGACAAGCCGTGAAAAGAGCGTGCGCGGATCGTACGTCTCCCCGGTTGCCGCGAGCCGTTCGCCTGGGTCGCGACCGGAGTCATTCTGCGAACTGGCCGGCATGCGCCAACTCGAATCCGGCAAACGAAAATCCCGGCGCCACGGTGCAACCGACCAGCGTCCAAACTCCGAGCGAGCGTGCTCGCTGCCACCGCCCCGCAGGCACGACGACCTGCGGCGTGTCCCCGGCCAGGACGTCTGGTCCGAGCGTCCATGTATCGACCGGCATGTCCGGCGATTCGGCCATCGAAAGTTGCAGGCGCGCTCCTGCGTACCAATGCCAGATCTCGACGGCGTCGACGCGATGCCAGCGCGAAACCTGTCCTTCCTTCAGCAGAAAGTAGATTGCCGTGGAGCATGCCCGCCCGTCCCGATCCGTCGCCGCGTCGCGAAAGGTCTCGCGGTAGAAGCCGCCCTCGGGATGCGGCATGAGCCCCAATCGGGCGATGATCGCGTCGGCATTGGTCATCGGCATGGTGCTCCCTCCCAGCCGGCGCCTTCACCGCTCAACGATGGACGCCTCGGCAGTTCGTGCGTTATATATGCGCAGTCATATCGCTGTCACCGGCGGGCAGTCCTGGCATTTGCGCCTGCTTGCCCCTAACCGAGACGCATAGAACCGATGAAGTTTGGCCGATTCTCCCTCCCGGACGCTGCGGGTGCGATACTCGCCCACTCGATTGGAACACCCAGCGGCGCCATTAAGAAAGGACGCACGCTCGGGCCGAGCGAGATTTCGCGCCTCAGGGCTGCGGGAATCGAAAGCGTGATGGCGGCGCGGCTCGAGGCCGGCGACGTGACCGAGGATGCGGCGGCCGAGCGTGTGGCCCGCGCGGTCGCAGGAGGCGGCCTCAAACTCGCCGCTCCCTTCACCGGACGCGCCAACCTTTATGCCGAGGAGGCGGGGATCGTCGTGTTGGACGCCGAGCGCATCCGCCGCCTCAATGCCATCGACGAAGCCATCACGATCGCGACAGTGCCGCCCTTCGAGCGCGTCGAACCCGGACAGATGGTGGCGACGGTCAAGGTGATCACCTTCGCGGTGCCGGACGCGGCCGTGCGCGCCGCCGAGAACATCGTCGGCAACACCAGCGGGATCATTCGCCTCGCTCCCCTGAAGCCGCATCGCGCAGGCCTGATCCTGACGCGCATGCCGTCCACCAAGGATAGCGTGCTCGCCAAGCGCCGATCGGCGATCGAAGCCAGGCTCGAAAGCCTCGGCAGCGGTATTTCCCACGTGGAAACCGTCGCGCACGAGGAAGAACCGGTCCGGGCGGCGATCCTGCGCATGCAAGGGGCCGGTGCCCGCCCGATCATTCTGTTCGCCGCCTCGGCCATCGTCGATCGCGGAGACGTCATTCCGGCTGCTCTCGTCGCGGCGGGAGGTCATATCACGCGCCTGGGCATGCCGGTCGATCCCGGCAACCTGATGCTGCTGGGCCGCTTCGACGAAACGGACGTGATCGGTGCGCCGAGTTGTGCGGCTTCGCCCAAGCTCAACGGGTTCGACTGGGTGCTGGAGCGTTTGCTCGCGGGCATCCCGCTGGACAGCCGGGACGTGGCGGAGATGGGGATCGGCGGGCTTCTCAAGGAGATTCCAACGCGGCCGCAGCCGCGCGAAGGGGGCGAAGTGGCGACGGACAACGAGGAGGCCGCACGCCGCGCGCCGCGCATCGGCATATTACTTCTGGCAGCCGGCCGCTCGACACGGTTCGGACCATCGAACAAGCTGCTCGCCGATCTCGACGGTGTGCCGCTCGTACGTCGCACGGCCCTGAACATGCTTGCGAGCCAAGCCGCGAGCGTCACGGTCGTCACCGGACATATGGCCGACGAGGTCGCGGCCGCCCTGGGCGGGCTCGACCTCACCCAGGTCCACAATCCGGACTTCTCGGCAGGACTGAGCGCCTCGCTGAAGGCGGGCCTCAAGGCACTGCCCACCGGTCTCGACGGCGTGGTGATCGCACTCGGCGACATGCCGCGTATCACTGGCGCCCATGTCGACAAACTGATCGCGGCCTTCGCACCGAAGGAGGGGCGTGCAATCGTCGTCCCCGTACACGATGGCAAGCGCGGCAATCCCGTGCTCTTCTCCTCGGACCTCGTGGCGGAAATGCTGGCCTTGACCGGCGACATCGGCGCCAAACCCATCATCGGCCAGCATGCCGACGAAGTATCGGAGGTCGATCTGGGGACCGATGCGATCTTCGTCGACGTCGATACGCAAGAGGCGCTCACCCGGCTCAAAGCCGGCGAATAGACATGACGCCGCGCGCACAAAGTCGCACGTGCCGACCTGGGACCAGCCTGCTATAAGCGCGTCGCGTGGCGATGCGCTCGAGCAATCGCACCAAGGGTCAAGCGGCCGTGCGCGAAGCGTTCGAGATCGGCGGGCACAGGATCGAAGCGGGCACACGCCGCCTCGTCGACCTTCCCGTATCCAAATTGTCAAACCACACACCGGTGACACTACCCGTGCATGTGTTGCATGGACCACGGCCGGGTCCGGCGATGTTCATTTCAGCCGCCATCCACGGTGACGAACTCAACGGCGTGGAGATCATACGGCGCGTGCTGCGCACGCTGCAGCCGGGCGCCATATCCGGCACGCTGCTCGCCATCCCCGTCGTGAACGCCTATGGCTTCATCGGGCGCTCGCGCTATCTCCCGGACCGGCGCGATCTCAATCGCTCGTTTCCGGGATCGGCAGGCGGCTCGCTCGCGGCGCGGCTGGCGCACCTCTTCCTCAATCAGGTCGTGCGGCGCTGTCGCTTCGGCATCGACCTGCACACGGCGGCCGTACACCGCGTGAACCTGCCGCAGATCCGCGCCCAGACCCTGCGCAATCCGCAAGCGCGCGCGCTCGCGGAGGCGTTCGGCGCCCCGGTCGTGCTCGAAAGTCCGGAGCGCCCCGGGTCCTTGCGCCGCGCCGCGCGCGATACGGGCACCGATGTGCTGGTCTACGAGGGTGGAGAAGGCCTGCGTTTCGACGAATTCGCCATCAAGGCCGGCGTCGACGGCATCGGCAACGTGATGCTCAAAATGGGCATGCTGGAGTTGCCGGACGGGTTCGAGCCGCCACCGCCCGACATGACACGCCAGCCGGTCTTCGCCGATGCCTCGAAATGGGTTCGGGCGCCGGACGGCGGCGTGTTCCGGACGGTGAAGCGGATCGGGCATGCCGTCTCCGAGGGCGAGACCATCGGCGTCGTCGCGAACCCCTACGAAGACTCGCAGACAGAAATCCGGAGCCCACGGCGCGGGATCATCGTCGGCTCGACGACGCTTCCGATCGTCAACATGGGTGATGCCCTCTTCCACATCGCCTGGTCGGACGAGCATACGCGTCTTCGCCCTGCCCCCGCCATCCGCCCCGCTGTCGACGCCGAGGCGCTCTCGGGCGAGGCGCTGATGGACGAAGACGAGATCATCTGACGCCGAGGCTTGGCATCCTCACGGCTTGCGCATCTCGATCTCGATGAAGACGATCTCGTGCGGACTGGCATTGACCACGTTGTGCTCGACGCCTTCATTGCGCGCATAGGGACGGCCCGCCACGAGATCGGCGGTTTGCGCGGATCCGCCCGGCCCCTCGAGAAGAAGTTGGCCCGTTGTCATGGGAACGACGACGTAATCGTGACTATGGCGATGCCAGCCGGTCTCCGCGCCGGGCGCGAACCGCCATTCCGTCACGATGGCGCGCTCGTTGTCTACGAAGACTGTAGGTACAGCTTGAGGACGCTTGGGTTGCATGAGCTTTTTCCAATGCGAAGCGAGAACCGAACCGACTTTAGCCGCATCCCACCCCATACGCCATGCGACTCCCTTCGCCCCCGGCTTGCAAGAACGGGCGCTGGCGGCCTAAGAGACGACCATAGCAGTGGCGATCGGACCGCCAGCCCCGTCGTGGGCTTTCGTGCATCAGTTGGATAGAGAGTGTTGGACACAGTGCCCGATCAGCCGATCCGCATCGGAACCCGAGGCTCACCACTCGCGCTGGCGCAGGCGCACGAGGTGCGCGACCGCCTCATGGCGGTGGCCGATCTGCCCGAGAGTGCGTTCGCGATCGAGATCATCCGCACGACCGGCGACCGGATACAGGACCGTCCGCTGGCCGAGGCCGGAGGCAAGGGGCTCTTCACCAAGGAGATCGAGGAGGCTCTGCTCGCGGGCGCCATCGATCTCGCCGTGCACTCCATGAAGGACGTGCCGACGTTCTTTCCGGACGGACTGGGGCTTGGCTCGATCCTGCCACGCGAAGACGTGCGCGATGCGTTCATCAGTCTGACGCGCGGTTCGCTCGCCCAGATGCCGCAGGGAGCGGTGCTCGGCACCTCGTCGTTGCGGCGCGCGGCTCAAATCCGCCGGCGGCGGCCGGACCTCCGGATCGTCCAGTTCCGCGGCAACGTGCAGACGCGCCTCAGAAAGCTCGCCGAGGGAGTGGCCGATGCCACGCTGCTCGCCGTCGCCGGCCTCAACCGGCTCGGAATGGCCGACCGCATCACCGCGGCCATCTCCACCGACGAGATGCTGCCCGCCATCGCGCAGGGTGCCGTCGGCGTCGAGATCCGGCTCGACGACAGCCGCATGGCCGATCTCGTCGGCAGGATCGACTGCGGTGAAACCGCGTCGCGGGTCACGGCGGAGCGTGCGTTCCTGGCACGGCTCGAGGGCTCGTGCCGGACCCCCATCGCGGGACTGGCCGAGCTTTCCGGCGGACGGCTGTCGTTTCGCGGCGAAGTCTTGACGCCCGACGGGTCGGCTGCCTGGCAGGTGAGCCGCGAGGGTGCAAGCAGCGATGCCGCGGTTCTCGGGCGCGACGCGGCAGACGAGATCCTCGCGGCCGCAGGCGCCGACGTCCTGGCCAAGGGGGCCTGATGCGGGTTCTCGTGACACGTCCCGAGCCTGACGGACTGAAGCTCAAGGGGCTCTTGGAAGAGCGCGGCCACGAAGCGACCGTGGAGCCGCTGATGCGCGTCGCGATGGAGGACCAGATCGACATCGATCTGGAGGGTATCGGCGCGCTCATCGCAACCAGCCGGAACGCGCTCCGCGCTCTGCGCTTTCATCCTGCCCTGCCCCTGGCCCGCGGCCTGCGGCTCTATGTCGTGGGAGCTGGGACGGCAGAGGAGGCGCGCAACCTGGGCTTCGAGGAAATCGTCAAGGGGCCGGGCACGGCCGGCGACCTCGCACCTGTCATCGCGTCGACACTCGATCCGGCCTCGGAAATATTGTTGCACTTGCGAGGTGAAAAGATTGCCGGGCAACTCTCCCAGGATCTCGAAGCTCTGGGGTTCCGCGTTGTAGAGACCGTGGTCTACCGGATGCGCGCTGCACAGGGCCTGTCGGCGGGCGTACAGTGGCAGATCTCGCGGAGGGAACTCGACGCGGTCCTGCTCATGTCGCCACAAACGGCCGCAATCTATCGGCGCCTGATCGTGAAGCACGGCTTGAGTGCGGCTGTCGGCAACATGGTTCACTTGTGTCTGTCGGAGGCGGTCGCTGCACGTCTGGGCGGACTCGGCGCCATTCCCATCGAAATCGCTGCGGCGCCTTCGC